>Ga0114920_10000879_pt1 | contig 13471 bp, 9 predicted proteins | sample ChitaG_FD_88683 | JGI IMG/M metagenome (GOLD analysis project Ga0114920, IMG submission 88683) | Deep subsurface microbial communities from South Pacific Ocean to uncover new lineages of life (NeLLi) - Chile_00310 metaG | ecosystem: Environmental > Aquatic > Marine > Oceanic > Sediment ... | reverse complement strand
TTATTGCCTTACTTGAAAATAAGCGGTTAGTTGAGTTAAATAATGAAAAAAGCAATATTCCCTTTACTGTTGGGGATATTTATTTTGGGAAAGTAAAGAAAATAATGCCTGGGCTCAACGCTGCATTCGTTGATATTGGTTATGGAAAGGATGCCTTTTTGCATTATCTGGATTTAGGGTCCCAGTTTCAATCCTTAAACAAATTTATAAATACTACCTTATCAAAAAAAAGTAAAGCACCATCGTTCTATAAATTTAAACCTGAACGTGATATTGATAAAGATGGAAAGATTTCTGATGTTCTTTCTGTTGGACAATTCATTTTGGTTCAAATTGCAAAAGAGCCCATTTCAACAAAAGGCCCGCGATTAAGTTCGGAAATTTCCATTGCGGGACGTAACCTGGTATTTATTCCTTTTTCTAACAAAGTTTCCATATCTCAAAAAATTGAATCTTCAGAAGAGAAAAACAGGTTAAAAAGATTACTTCAAAGTATTAAACCAAAAAATCATGGAATAATTGTCAGAACTGTTGCAGAAAATAAAAAAGTTGCAGTTTTAGATAACGAATTAAGAAATTTGGTTAAAAAATGGAGATCTTCTGTTGATCAGATTAAGAATACAAGTTCACCCAAATTGATTATGAGTGAACTTAACAGAACCTCGGCCATACTGAGGGATATTTTAAACTATTCATTTAATAATATTTATATTAATGATGATATTATTTATAGGGAAGTTAAGGAATATATAAGTACAATTGCCCCTGAGAAACAAAAAATTGTAAAATTATTTAATGAAAAAGTTCCTATTTTCGATAAGTTTGGAATAGAAATACAAATAAAAGCTCTTTTCGGAAAAACAGTTACTATTAAAAATGGTGCTTATTTAATTATTGAACATACTGAAGCATTACATGTAATAGATGTTAATAGTGGGAATCATTCTAAATCAGGGAATGACCAGGAATCCAATGCTATGGGGGTAAATCTTGCTGCAGCAGAAGAAATAGCACGTCAGCTTAGATTGCGGGATATGGGAGGTATTATTGTGGTTGATTTTATTGATATGTATAAACAGGAAAATAAACAATTGCTTTTTGACAAAATGAAAGAAAAAATGTCAGCTGATCGTGCCAAGCATAATATTTTACCTCTTAGCAAATTTGGTTTGATGCAAATAACAAGACAACGCGTACGTCCTGAAATGAGTATTGAAACAATGGAAAAATGCCCTGCATGTTTGGGTAGTGGGGAAATAACACCAAGCATTTTAATTATTGAGGAATTGAAAAATCATATAAATTTTCTTGTAAAAAATTATAAGCTTTCCAAATTAACATTAAAAGCACATCCTTATATTGCTGCGTATTTAAACAAGGGATTCCCCTCAATTAAAACAAAATGGGGTTTGAAATTTAAATGCCTGCTAAAAGCCTTGCCCATTTTTTCATATGGTTTTTTGGAATACCATTTCTTTGATAATGATGATAAAGAATTGTTGACCTGATAAGGATTTGTTCGAACTAATAAAATTTCCCTTTCTAAATTCCTGAATATACAACGAGGATTTTATTTGCCTTTTGAGGAATTGGTATTTTTTAAAGAAATACCTTTGTTTTTCTTTAGGTCTTATTTTCCAATTTTTATTTGCAATTAATAAGATCATGAAAAAGCATTTTTTAGCTCTGGCTTTTGGATTTTTTTTATTTAGTGTTTTTAACTCCTTTTCCCAGGTATTTGATCCTGTAAAATGGAAATTCAAAAGTGAAAAATTAAAAAACAAGGAAATTGAACTTGTTTTTGAAGCCATTATTGAAAAAAACTGGTATTTATATTCACAGGATATTCCTGAAGGGGGACCTATTCCCACTTCATTTCATTTTGATAATTCCGATTTCTTTCAATTAATTGGAGAGGTTACTGAGGTAACAGACCCTGAAGTGAAATATGATCCAAACTTTGATTTGAATGTTAAATTATTTAGTAATAAAGCTATTTTCAAACAAAAAATTACAGCTCAAACAGATGAGTCCTTTGTTGTAAAAGGATTTATAGAATTTATGAGTTGTGATAATTATAGATGTTTACCACCCAAAGAAAAAGATTTTGAATTTATATTAAATAAATATTCAGGAAGCGAAGAAACTGTCTTACAATCAATAGATTCCAAAATCGAGATAATGGTAGGAGAACCTTTTCCTGGTGAAATCGGGAAAAAACCATTATGGGGCTTTTTCTTTATATCTTTTTTAGCTGGATTGGCTGGTATTCTCACTCCTTGCGTGTTTCCTATGATTCCTATAACAGTGACGTTTTTTATGAAGAATAGTAATAATCGTGCAAGATCTGTATTTCAAGGTCTTGTTTACGGAATTTCTATTATGGGCATCTATATTGCTATTGGTTTAATCATATCCCTTACAAGTGCCGGTGCTGATTTTGCCAATAATTTAGCTACCCACTGGATACCCAATATTCTTTTTTCCCTTTTATTTATAATGTTTGCCGCATCCTTTTTAGGAATGTTTGAACTGGTACTTCCAAGTCGTCTGGTAAACAGATTTGATAAACAAGCTGATAAAGGAGGGTATTTAGGAACTTTTTTTATGGCATTTACCTTAGTTGTTGTTTCTTTTTCCTGTACCGGACCAATAGTAGGTGCCTTATTAGTTGAAGCGGCAGTTGGAGAAGTGCAGAAACCCCTTATTGGAATGTTTGGTTTTTCATTGGCATTTGCCTTGCCCTTTTCATTATTTGCAATTTTTCCCTCGTGGTTAAGTAGTTTACCCAAATCTGGGGGATGGTTGAATTCGGTAAAAGTAGTGTTAGGTTTTATAGTTTTGGCCTTTAGCCTTAAATTCCTAAGTGTTATTGATCTAACTTACCATTTGGGAATTCTGGGCCGTGAAATTTATCTAGCCTTGTGGATTGTTATTTTCACTTTAATGGGATTTTATTTATTAGGAAAAATCAAGTTTGCACATGATAGTGATTTAGCTTTTATTGGAGTTCCCCGCTTATTTTTAACTATTATTACTTTTGCATTTGTGATTTATTTAATTCCCGGTATGTTTGGAGCTCCATTAAAAATTGTTTCCGGTTTATTACCTCCTCAAACTACTCATAGTTTTAATTTAGCATCAATAATACCTGATAATCAAGAAACCAAAATTTCTTTTTTAGGTGAAAAAGAGCAGTCTGTTTGTGAAACACCTAAATATTCTGATTTTTTGCATTTACCGCATAATTTAAAAGGTTATTTTGATTATGAGCAGGGACTTGCATGTGCAAAAAAATTAAATAAACCAATAATGCTTGATTTTAAAGGCCATGCTTGTAGTAAATGTGCAGAAATGGAAGCTAAAGTCTGGTTCCATCCCGAAGTTTTAAAAAGATTAAAAAATGATTATGTAATTATTGCCTTATATGTGGATGATAAAACCAAACTTCCTGAATATGAATGGATTACTTCAGAATATGATAAAAAAGTTAAAAAGACAATTGGTAAAAAATGGGCTGATTTTCAAATTTCAACATTTAATATAAATACTCAACCATTTTATGTAATAATAGATCATAACGAAAATACTTTGGGAAAACCAATGGGTTACGATCTGGATATTAATAAATTTATTGAATTTCTAAACCGCGGTGTAAAAGAGTTTGAAAAAATGAAACAACTTTAAAATTCTTGGAAAATCCTTCCATTGCTTTGTAATTAATTTGTTCCGGCAGAATTAATAATGAACTTTCCGGTATACTCCCAGTTAGGATACCAATAACCTTCCTGCTTTCCGCAATAAGGCACCCAAAAAGAAAAAATCAATCTATAATTTACAATTTTTGAGCACCAAAGGTTCGTAAATTATAAGCCCCGGGCTGATGCCCGGGACTATTGAGTACCACCCCCCTGGGGCTAATATTTGAAACAAATATACCATAAAGACAGTGGGACACTCAAAATTGCAAAACCAAAAAAAATAAATTGCTATTAGACTGTTTATTAAGAAGATTTAATAATCTACTTTTCAAGGAGTGAGGAAAACAGGAAGAAAATCACACTTTTCTTTGATATACAAATAAATACGTCAATTGCGTTGTACAAATTGGGGTGACTTCTGTGAATGGTTCTATTATGATATGGGGAAGAATATTAAAATTTACCGAACTTAAATGAGATTCCTGTTGATAAACCATTTAAGACGTCAGGATTAATGTCGTATATTAAATCAATTTCAGTGGTGTATCGATAATAAGCACCAATTGATATCCTAAAATGTTTTAATAAATTAAATTCCAGCTCAATACCAGGTTCCATTATTAAAAATTCATCATTATCTTCAATATTTTTATCCCAATTGTTAAATTCACCGCTTATGTAAGAAATACCCCCAATACCGAAAAAAACGGGGATTGAAAGGTGAACTGGGAATTTTGGAAGCAAAATCGGTTCCAGGAAAAAACCTCCGTATCCGCCCACTAAATTAACATCCATACTAAGGGTGGTATTATAATGATAGTCGTTTAAAAAACCAGCACCTCCGAAACCAATTCCCAGGCCATGTCCAATAATCCAGGCTCCCTTACCTCCAATTATTATGGCATCTTTATTGTCAATTCCTGAATAACAAACCGTTACTCCTCCATATCCACCGTTTGCCCTGATATCACCAAAAATTGTGGATATCTCATCAGATTTTTTCTTTTTCTTATTATTTTTTTCTTTTTCAACTTCCTGAGAAAAACAACTTACGCAAAAAAGTACTGATAATAAAATCAGAAATGATTTTTTCATGATATTGTGTTTTTTATTAGTTACTATAATGTTTTAGAATGTATATTTAAATGAAAAGGCGAAATCACCCAGATTGATTTTGAAAAAACGAGGAATAGAAAACTCGAAAAAAGGTTTGTAATCAAAACTTACAACAAACGGGAAATCCCTGATCTGATATTCCAAACCTAAGAAAGCATCCATTCCAATTATCGGATAAAATGTATCTTCCTCGTAATAATATTTATTAAAAAAGAAATTAAATTTCTTTGAAAATGAATATCCAAAATGACCCCCATATCCATAAACAAAATAGAGGTTATCTGAAAATTCAAACAAAGCAGGTTCATGAATTTGATGTAAAACAGTTATTTGTATTCCTCCTCTTTTAAAACTAAGGATGCCTTCAACTGCAGTTTCATCATCAAGAAATTGTTTGTAAGTGATACCTGATGTAAGACCTCCCCTTAATCCAACAGCTCTGTAATATTCCTGTGAATATGAATTTAAACTTATTAACAATAAACCTGTGATTAAGAAATATTTCATATTTTCTTATTTTTTATAATTATTTAATATTTTATTATTTCCCCTGATGCAATGAAAGAAAGTATCTTCACATGCTGTAAGACAAAATAAAGAAAATAAAATTGCGAAGAAAGAAATGATTTTTGTTGTTTTCATTTTTGAGAATTTTTAATTTCTTAAAAGTGCATCCCTGCCTGCCGCTCGGCAATTCAGGCAGGCCCTGTGAAATTATATAATACCATGAAGTGGATTTCGCAGGGCAGGCGGAAAATGAGTATATTATATTTATTATTATGTGATAAACACAGTAGTTATTCTTTATTTGTGAATAATATTAATATCGCACCGTTCTGCATAAATTTTTACTTTGGCAAAATAATCGGCTGTTCCTATAGTTCCGAATGTTAAGAATTGCTTTTCATTATTATTTATTGATTTTTCCTGGAGTTTTGCTATTTCCCTTGGATAGTTGAGGTTAACATTTTTGTGTGTAATATCAATCTGATAATTCGATTGCCTGGCGAAAAATAAATTTAGATCGGCAAATGCTGAATTGATATTTAAAAATGAAAATTGGGGATTGACGAATTCAAGATTTAAATTTCCATATTTCAGTTTAAAATTTAACTCATTGTTTAGCTTATATATCCATAAATAAGAAAAATAAGTTTCTCCAAATAAATTATTTATTTCAGAAATATAATACTTATCTCTTCTCGAGTGTGTTTTTAAAACATTTACGGTATCAATATTTATTTTTGAGGATCGACTGTTAATGTTAAGTTGATCAGCTTTCTTTATCCGAAATTCAGAATATGAAATAAATATTTTACCATTTTTAATGGAATTAATTACTCCATCCCCAATTTTGATGTCAATATTTGTATTACCACTTAGTTTATTTGCCTTCAGATCTCCATTTGATAATATAATATTTAATTCACCTTTATAATCATCAGTAAAAATATCCCCAAATTTGTTATTTATTTTTAGATTTAAATCATTGGGCATTGTAACTGTATAATCAATAGAAACCTGATATGAAGGGATAAAAGTTTCTGCCAGGTTTTTAAGATCGGATAGAAAACTACTATATTTACTTCCAAAAGTTGTTTTTACAGTTATATAATATTCAGTTCTGGTAAAATCAAAGTCTATATTATTTTTCAATTTTTTTAGTCTTGAATTATTTTGTGATTTAATAGTCAAATTAATTTCGAATCTAACCGAATCTTTATCCCATGGAATAACATGAATCTTCCCATATTTATTTGTAATATCAACGGTAGTTGATTTCCCGGCCTTAAAGATTTTTACTATTTTTCTATTTTCAGTATAGGTTTGAGCATTAATGTTTATAGTCCAAAATGCAATCAGAAAAAATGCAACAAGTAATTTATTATATATCATGTTGGTTTTCTTTATTGTTATTGGAATTATTAAAATTCTGCAATTGTTCAAGAAGATCTTCTAAAATTTTCAGTTTTAGGCGGTAATTCTGAATCATTGCTTCAACAACTTCCTGGTTTGCAATATTATCTTTTAAATCATTTCTTAAATCATAATAAATACTGTCAAGTTCTGATAGATCAAAATTTAGTTCATTCCCCAGATCAGGATATTTCAATAAATGAGGTTGGACTTCAGCTAACTTATTCTTTATTAGATTAGAATAATAGATTTCCGCCTCAAGTAGCTCAGGGATAACCTGATCATTTCTTTGTTTTATTAGTTTTCTGGTAATTTGAATATTATTCAGGTGTAAATATTCATGGAGGAGGAAAGATGAAACAAAAATAATAACAACGGCGGCTGCCTTCCATATTATTCCTTTCCAGTTGATTTTTTTTGCCCCGGGCTCTTTAATGCTAATATTAATTTTTTCCCATAGCCTTGGATCTGGCTCATAAATATCAAATTGTTCACGGTTCTCAAGAATAAATTTTTTTAATTTATCTTTCATGATTTCGATTTTTTAAAATATCCTTTAATTTTCGTTTTGCACGCAAATATTGAGATTTTGATGTTGCTTCTGTTATTCCAAGAATTTGGGATATTTCATTATGATCATATCCTTCAAGTAAGTAAAGTGATAAAACAATACGGTAGCCATCGGGCAATTTTTCTATTGCTTTATGAACATTATAAACATTTAATTCAACATTATTAAAATCTTTATCTTCTTCATGTTCGGTTTCTATGGACTGCATGTTTTCAAAAAGTTCAAGTTCTGCTTTTTTATGTTTTATTGAGTTAATACACTTGTTCACAACAATTCTTTTCAGCCATGCTCCAAATGATGATTCATACTTAAAGGTTTTCAATTTATTAAAGGCTTCACTGAAGGATTCCTGTAATAAATCTTCTGCTTCTTCTTGATTGTTCATCATGCGACGGCAAATATTAAACATTGCTTTGGCATAAAGCTGATAGAGCTGATATTGTGACTTTGAATTTCCGACTTTACTTAATTCAATTAACTCCTTGTGTATGTTTTGATAAACTACCGTCAACTTTACTTTATTTTCATTGTTAATGACAAATTAATTCGTGAAAGGTTGCATAAAATGATTCATTTCCAAGAAAAAAATATTTAAGAAAACTAAAAATCAATATAAGCAATTAAAGATTAAATGATTACTTGCTTTAATAAAAGATATTCAGTTAATTCAAATTTATTTTAAATGGATTTTTTTATTCATTAAGCAATAAGCAATGGTATATAAAAGCAGGAGAAGAGCTAATAAATCGGCAATCCTTCCAATAAAATCACCATGTTTGGTATAAAAACTCAGTTTATCATTTATATTAATTTGTCCTTTAATTCCAGTTCGTTTCCACCATGTGGTCGAATTTATTATTTCTCCTTTTTGATTAATTAAACTGGAGATACCTGTATTTGCCGAACGGGCAATACTTCGCCTGGTTTCTGTTGCACGTAACCTTGAATAGTTATGATGTTGCTTATAGCCGGGTGTGTCTCCCCACCAACCATCGTTTGTTATTATAAAAATAAAATTTGCACCATTTTTTATATATTCAGTTACAAATTCACCAAAAACCGATTCGTAACAAATCACTGGTGCAATCCGAACCGAATCATGGGGAGAATAAAATGTGCTACGGTAATCCTGTGTACCATGACTTCTAAAAGTTCCACCCAATCTGAGTGTAAGTTTTCTCAGAAACCCAAGATATTGAGGTAATGGCATTTTTTCAACACCAACTACTAATTTGGATTTTCGATACAACTGTATTGAATCAGTTGAGTCTAATTGTATTGCAGTATTAAAGCTGTCATAGTATAAATCTGTACCAGGTATCTTACGTGCAGTTGGTGTAATATCCTTTTCGTTAGTGTACTTTTTGTAAGAAGTAATCCCAACTATAAATTTTGCTTTTGGATATTTATTAAGAAATACTTTAATAGGATAAATACAGGAATTACCATTAATATTTTCTTCCCATATATTATTATTAATTGCAGTCTCCGGAGCGACAATGTAGTCTGTTGCCCTGTCAGTTAAAGAATCAGCAAGGTGTAATAAAATAAGAGTTTGTATTTCATTTGATACTCCGACAAATTTTTCATACGGATCTATATTTGGCTGCAATACAACAATGTTATATGGATTACCTTTTTCTTTATAGGTATTAAACCTGATTAATGAAAATATAACAGGTGAAATAATTAAAAGCAATATAATGAATGTTTCAACTTTTATGTTTTTTAAATTACGAATCTTGATATAGTTTTTAATAATGTAAAACAAAATAACATTTACCATTAACACCCACAAAGTGCCACCCAATATACCTGTATATTCATACCATTGTATTAATATTATATCATTAGCAAATCCATTGCCTAAATTTAACCAGGGCCAGGAAATTTCTGCATTTAAGCAAAAATGTTCATATGCCAACCAATACACAATAAAACCAAAATAACCAAGTTTTGCTCCTAACTTGCGTTTAGTAATGTGAAATATCCAAAATACAGAGGACATTAATAGGCAATTTATTAAAACTGCAAATATAAAGCCAACAAATGTAGCATTGCATATCCACCATGTAGTAAGAACGTTCCAGGTAAAAAATGTTAAAAAGGAATAATTAAACGCTTTTACTGACCGATATTGTTGTTTATTCTCATCAATATGGTCTTCTACAAATAATATAGGTAAAAAAGCTACCAACAGAATAATACCTGAAAACCATTCAAACCATGCCAGACTGAGCAAAATACCACTAATTATTGAATAAATGCAGAGTTCTGATTTTCCCATGATTAAATATTTTGCTGATTTCCATTCTTATTCACTAAATATACCCCAAGCAAAATTACCGAAATCCAGAATAATTGAAACCCGCTAATGGTTTCTCCATCAAATATTCCCCAAAGTATAGCAATTACCGGGATGATATAGGTTACAGATGTGGCAAATATTGTAGAAGTATATTTTATTAATGTATTAAAAACAATAAGAGCGATTACAGAACTAAATAAAGCCAATAAAGCAATATAACCTAAATTGATTAGATAATTTTCTGTTGTAAAAGTTTTGGAAAAATCAGAGAATAATAAATATATACCTGCAAAGGGGCCAATAAACAAAAATCCTAATGAAACAATTCCGATACCTGTAAGCTCTTTTAATTTGAATTTGACCAAATTAGCATTAATTCCGTAGCAAAATGTTGCCAAAACAACAAAAAGTGCAAAGCTGTTAATTCCTTTAAAAATCCCCGAATTTTCTTTTATAATCAAACCAAGAGCCCCTAAAAGGCCAATAAAAATGCCAATAATATTATAGATTTTTGTGGTACTTTTGTATAAAAGGAAACCTACGATAAGGGTGAAAAGGGGAGTCAATGAATTTAGCATTCCTGCCAGGGAACTAGAAATTTGGGTTTGTGCCTTGGTAAATAAAAAAGCTGGCAAAACATTTCCAATGTAACCAAAAATTAAGAGGGATTTTATATTTTTAAGGGAAAGCTTATTTAAATTCCTTATTATTAAAGGAATTAAGATAATAAATGAAAAAAAAATTCTAAATGCTGCAACCTGATTATTGGTATAGGACTCTAATCCTTTTTTCATTAAAATAAATGAAGTTCCCCAAATAAAAGCCAAAAACATTAATGTTATCCATTGCCAACTCCTTTTCTTTAAATCTATTTTGAACATTCTCCGGGAAATTAAATAAACCGCATAAAGATATATGGTTATTCCGGATAAAACATCTTTTTTTAAAGGAATAGGATTATTGGATAAATGATTGGAGTTTATTTTCAGTAATTTTTATTACACTCTGCCTTTTGCCCCAAGCTCAGTGCTATCTTTGTCCTTCGTCATTCATTCTTCCATATAGTACTCATTTTCCAGATGAACCAGTTTCTTTATTATTTGGATATATTATTTTCTTATAATTATAAAAGAGTAAATTTGCAGGAATAGAAAAATCCTAATAACAAATATAAAGATGAGAAAATACCCAATCTATATAGGTGGGGAATTTAGGGAAACCGATTTTCTTTTAATTGTAAAAAATCCATATAGCAATGATGATTTTGCTGAAACTTTTTTGGCCATGGAAAATGAATTGGAAGAAGCCATTAAAAAAGCTGAGATTGTAAAAGAGCAACTGAATGAAATTCCAGCTTATCAGCGCTATGAAATTTTGATGCAAATATCTGATGAAATTAAAGCTAAGCGTCAAAGTTTGGCATTAATTTTAGCTCAGGAATCGGGTAAGCCTTTAAAATATGCAATAGGGGAAATTGACAGGGCGGTTCAAACCTTTTTAGTTGCAGCTGAAGAGACTAAACGCTTGCCAGCCGAATATTTTTCAATAGATTGGACACCAGCAGGAAAAGGAAAGGAAGGATTAGTAAAATTTTTCCCGGTTGGAATTATTGCAGGTATTGCGCCATTTAATTTCCCCCTGAATTTAGCTGTTCATAAAATTGCTCCTGCAATTGCAACAGGTAACCCAATTATTCTAAAACCAGCACGTTCTACCCCTGTTTCTGTTCTTGAATTAGCCAGGATCGTTGATGAAACATCCCTTCCTAAAGGGGCATTATCTATTTTGCCAATGGATCGGAAAGCAGGAAACCAATTAGTTACTGATGAACGATTCAAAATGCTAACTTTTACCGGCTCACCGGAGGTTGGTTGGAAAATGAAAAATGAAGCAGGGAAAAAAAAGGTGACACTTGAATTAGGGGGTAATGCAGGAGTCATTATTTCGGATAAATCGGATAATATTGCTCTTGCCATTCAAAAATGTTTAATAGGAGGGTTTGCATATTCAGGACAGGTTTGTATTCATCTTCAAAGGATTTTTGTTCATCATTCTATATTTAACGAATTTTCTGAAGCCTTTGTAGATGTTACCAGAAAATTAAAACCGGGAGATCCTTGTGATCAAACTACTGATATTTCTGTAATGATAGATGAAGAAAATGCTACGCGTGTTGATAGCTGGGTAAAGGAAGCAGTTTCTGGTGGTGCCGAAATTCTTTTGGGTGGAAAGAAAAAAGGAGCATATTTTGAACCAACCATTTTAACGAACACAAAACCGAATATGAAGGTGTGTACTCTGGAAATATTTGGGCCTGTGGCTGTTATTGAATCGTTTTCTACCTTTACAAAAGCAATTGAGGCTATTAATGATTCACAATATGGTTTACAGGCAGGTGTATTCACTAATAATACAAAAGAAGTAGATTATGCTTTCCATAATTTAGAAGTCGGAGGTGTAATTATTAATGATGTTCCAACTTTTCGGGTTGACCATATGCCATATGGAGGAGTGAAAAACTCAGGATTCGGAAGAGAAGGTGTTAAGTACGCTATTTTCGAAATGCTTGAACCTCGTCTGTTAATTAAAGATAAATTATAGTTATACTTTATGTTTCCCAATTCTATAATAAATTAATTTGAGTTTTTTTCTATTTATATTTTATACCTGAATTCTTAGGTAGATTTTCTTATCCTTCATAATCAAAGGACAAAATCATATTAAAAATTTATTCTACTATCTTATCATTTTTTCACATAAGGAAATTATTTTGATTTTAGAAAAAAAAAGTATTAATTTGTTTAAAATAAGCATAAGAATTGATAAAAAAATCATCATTTTAATTTCATTCGCATTTATTAGAAAAAAATACGGGTATTTTATTGTTTTAATAAAAAAATTAATTTTATCATTTTTACCTTCATATTTTCTTGAATTTTATAAATAAAAATGAAATTAGTATATAAGGAAGATATTATAAAGGCCGCAAAATTAAATGGATTTGGCGGGAAGGGTGCTGCAAAAATTTTAATGCTTTTATTAAAATTAAATAAGGTTAATAGGATTTATTCTGAAATTTCACATAAAAAAGGCATAGATTTTATCAATTCTGTGATCTCTGAACTGGAAATTAAATTTGAAGTTTCTGAGGAAGAATTAAACCGGATTCCTAAGGAAGGAGCCTTTATCACTGTTTCCAATCATCCCTATGGGGGGATTGAAGGGATTATATTAATCAAAATTTTATCACATCTGAGACCTGACTATAAATTTTTAGCTAATTATTTATTAAAAAGACTTAAGCCTATTCAAGATTATTTTTTGACGGTTAACCCTTTCGAAACCCGAAAAAAATCAAAATCCAGCTTAGGGGGGATTAAGGATTCTTTTACCCACCTTAATAATGGTTCCTCTTTGGGAATTTTTCCCGCAGGGGAAGTTTCAACATATGACCATTATTCCAGGAATATAACTGACCGGCAGTGGCAATATCCCATTTTAAAATTTATTAAAAAGTCATCCGTACCAATTGTTCCAATCTATTTCCAGGGTAGTAATAGCAGAGTATTTCATTTATTAGGACTCATTCATCCTGTATTAAGAACAGTTAAACTTCCTTCCGAACTATTTAACAAAAGGAACAAAATAATTAGAATAAGAATTGGAAACCCTATTTCAATAAAAGAACAAAATGAATTTAGGGATATATCACGTTATGGCAGGTATTTAAGAACTAAAACATATGCGCTTGGTACTTCTATTGAAATAAAAAAATTTTTTAGTACGGGTTTAAAAAGGAAAAAAAAGGTAGAAATAATTATAGATCCCATACCAATCTTTAAAATCCAGAAGGAAATC
>Ga0114920_10000877_pt1 | contig 13483 bp, 9 predicted proteins | sample ChitaG_FD_88683 | JGI IMG/M metagenome (GOLD analysis project Ga0114920, IMG submission 88683) | Deep subsurface microbial communities from South Pacific Ocean to uncover new lineages of life (NeLLi) - Chile_00310 metaG | ecosystem: Environmental > Aquatic > Marine > Oceanic > Sediment ... | reverse complement strand
GTCATTCTCTCCCATCTGCCGGCGGATGTGGAAAAAGGGAAGGGTTCGAAGCAGATGGAGAACCTTCTCCAGCTCATCAGGGGCCTTGGCGATCAGGCTTTTCTGGTCTTCCGTGGGACGGGGAAGGCGGACTTTTTCACTGCCCAGATAGACTGTTTTAGGAGCGATACGGCTGGAGATGGCTGACCGCCATCCGTAGGATCCGTATTTTGTTCGAATCCCTGCAGCCTTAGCTCTCGGCTCGAGCCACTTGAGGTTCACGTGTTTTATGTTCGGTTCCTTTAAGACACGGTGGAGTTCTTCGGCAAATTTTTTATAAGCTGATTCTGTGTAGATGGTTTTGTTTTCCATGGCCATGATTTTCTTGCGATGATTCCTGTTATTCGGGTATTTTTTCTTTCTCGACCGCAACGATCTTCTTTATGTCTTCCGCTGAAGCCACTCCGCTGTTGAACAGGTAGCAGGACGTGCCCTCGAGAAGCCGTTCGAAAAACTCTCTTTGGAGTTCCAGCCTCTCGGGGGTCCTCAGCAGGAGATGGGGATTGTAGAACGGGTGGCTTTTTGAATGCGTGAGGTCCCGTTTAAGCCCGAGGCTTTCCCCGGATTCGAGCATCCGCAGCGCATCTTCAATTTCAGTCTCGACTACAGGAGGAGAGGTGGTGTCATACCGAAGAATGAATACCCAGCGTATAGAAGAACGCTTCGCATGTTTGGCGGGTCCGTCGATCCAGTAAGGATCGAGGAGGGCATGAGCGTCTTTGGAGGCTTTGTAGCAGTAGAGTGAGCCCCGGTCAAGACGGCAGTCATCGAGATTCAAACACTCTGTATCCTGGCAATCATCCTTTCGAGTGATAACGTTCTCACATTTGCTGTTGTCGAAAAGAGCAGCCAAACGGGGATAGGATTCCACTGTGTTTGTCGGGATGAAGAGCTTTCTTTCCACAGAGTCAGCCAGAGCTCGGCCTCCAGAAAACCGAACAAAAATTATATCATTGGAGTGGAGACGGAATTTTTGATCCTGAAGGAGCGAGAAAAAGAGTTCTGTCTTTTTTGTTCCTTTCGGCCCGACCAGAACCACGCTGTTTCCGTCGATATCGGCGGACATCCCTCGAACAGAGAAGACGTTGAAGAGTCTTTCTGAGACGTCTATGGTCATCCCCAGGGCCAGGCTCCGGAGGGGAGAGTAGTTGTCTGTGTTGATGAGAATGCCTGTGTTTGTTTCCGAGTTATAGAAGGAGTGTGGCTCCCGTCCGGGAATGCCGTCCACAGCGTAAATGATGCCGTGGGGTTCCAGGTCGGCCTCCAACTGCGCCGGATACCAGTTTTCAACCCAGAAATCATTGAGATGGGAGACATTGGTGCGGAGCTGCACGATCACACCGTTGATGTTGGCATTCCACTCAAAATAGTTCTGATAGCTGAGATGGCTTTCCATTTCTGCGATCAATGCATCTTTCATCTTGACGGATAGGGAGGTGTCCACGGGCACGGATTTTTTCTCCCGGGTTATGGTGTTGCTGAGAGCGATGCGTTTCACCTTTTTGGCTGTTTTAAGCCCTGAGAGTGCCTCTATGATCCTGTCCATGCCCTTTTCCAGGTTTTCCATGGAGGTCGTGTAAGAGATCCGGATGTAGTTATCCGCACCAAAGGCACCGCCTGGGATGATCGCCACCTTGGCTTCTTTCAGAAGATAGTAAGCTATTCCATAGGAGTTTCGAATCTGGACATTGTTGAATTCTTTGTTGTAATACGCAGAAAAGTTGGGAAACAAATAAAAGGCTCCCTGGGATTTGAAGCAGGAGACATTCGGGACCGTTTGAAGCCTCATCAGGACGTAATTCCTCCTCCTCTGGAGTTCAGACTTCATTTTTGAGACTTCGTACTGGGGACCACCGAGGGCCTCCAGGCTTGCCTTTTGAGAGATCGAGCAGGCATTGGACGTGGTGTGGCTCTGGATGCGGCCCATGGCACCGATGATTTCTGCTGGACCGGCGGCATACCCGATTCTCCAGCCAGTCATGGAATAGGCCTTAGAAACACCATTGATTATGATGGTTTTCTTTTTTATGTCCTCTCCTAACGAGGCAAAGCTCACAACCTGAAAGTCATCGTAGACGAACTTTTCATAAATCTCGTCAGCGACAACGAAGATATCCTCTTCCAGAACAATATCTGCCAGGGCTTCAAGCTCGTGCCGTTTATAGGCTGCGCCAGTGGGATTGCATGGGTTGTTCAGGATGAGAGCCTTGGTCGCGGGAGAAATGGCGGCTTTGAGCTGGTCTGGGGTAAGGATAAACCCGTTTTCCTCTTTGGTGGGGACGATGATGGCTTTTCCTTTGGCCAGGGAGACTGAATGTGGGTAGGATACCCAGTAGGGCGACGGGATGATGACCTCATCGCCTTCATCTATCATTGCCTGAAAAAGATGGTGAAGGGAGCTTTTAGCACCGGTGGAGACGATGATCTCATCCCTGGAATAGGAAAGCCCGAAGTCCTCGTTAAGCCTTTTGATGATCGCATCCTTGAGTTCAGGGATACCCTCGGTGGACGTGTATTTAGTGAAGTTTTCTTCAATCGCCTGAATACCGGCTTTTTTGATGTTGTCAGGAGTGAAAAAATCCGGCTCTCCGATACTGAGGTCCACGATATCGATTCCCTCGGCCTTCATGGCCTTGGCCTTGGCGGATATCTTAAGAGTTGGAGATGCGCCGATTTGACTCGCTTTTTCTGAAATCATGGTCGACCTTCTTCTTTAGAGATGGTTAATCTTCTTCTTTTTTCTCTTCAGGGGTGAGTTTTTCCTTTAGGTATTGTTTAAGGTCAACGCCGGTCAAAGACTTCACCACCTCGGGCAGCTGGGCCAGTACCTCAGCGACTTGGGAAGTCAACTTTGTTGTTCCCAGCTCCTTGTCCCCGCTCACCATCACGATCTTGTCCACCTTGGAGAGAGGCTCGGAGATGGACTTGGCCAGTTCAGGGAGTATTTTCATGTACGATTCAAACAGGGCGGCATCGTTGTACCTCTCCCAGGCCTGGGCCTTCTTCAGCATGGATTCAGCTTCAGCAGAGCCTGTCTGTTTGAGTGTCTCTGCCTCGGCCATGCCTGTCAGCTTGGTGGCTTCCGATTTGCCCTTAGCCTCAGTGAGGATGCGGTATTCTTCGGCTTCGGCTTCGGCTTTCAACTGGTATTTCCTCGCATCCGCAGGTTTGATCACACTGGCTTCAAGCTCTTTCTGTCTTCGGGCGATCTCCAGTTCTTCGATTTTTATGGATCCTTCTTTTTCGATGAGCTTTGCTTTGGTTTCTTCCTTTTTGAGTTCCTGGTTGATGCGAGATCGCTCGAGCTCGTATGAGAGGTCGGATTGAGCTTTTTTCTGGTTGACCAGAACCTGTGATTCTGACTTTTTGGCTTCGTTTTCCCACTGGGCTTTGGCGATAAGGGCTTCGGCCGCAAGACGGGCCACTTCCCCTTCCTTCCGAGCCTCGGAGGATTTGATCACGGCCTCTTTTTCTGTTTCTGCTTCTGCGATGGTCGCGTCGCGTTTAGCCGCTGCGATTTCAGGTTTTCCGAGGGCATCAAGGTATCCCTGCGTGTCGCTGATGTCTTTGAGAGCAAAAGACATCATGGTCAATCCCATTCGCGAAAAAGCTTTCCGGGTAGCTTCTGCGACGTTGGCTGAAAATTCCTGTCTTTCCCTGTAGATGTTCTCTACGGTCGTCGTGCCCATAACCTCTCGCATCTTCCCCTCGAGAATGGTCATCGAGACATCCTTGATTCCTTCCTTTCCCAAGCCCAAAAACTGCTCAGCCGCAAGGTGAATAGAGTTGTCGGATGAGTCGATCTTGACCTGAGCCGTGGCTTCAGCCATGATCGGAACTCCCCCGTGAGTGAGCACTTCTGGAGTTTTAATATTCAGCGTGATGATTTCCATCGGAAGGATGTCGACGGTTTCAAGGAAAGGCAGGACAAAAGTGCCACCACCAGGACGGTAGCGATAGCCGATTTTGCGTTTCGTGCCATCCGGCTTGATGACTGTCCTTTTTCTTCCTCCAGAGATGATCAAGACTTCATTGGGGCCGACTTTTCTGTACTGTTTGGCGACCAGGATTGAAATCAGGATTATGACGACGAGTATGATACCGATTATGATCAGAGTAGGCATGAGATCCATCATAACCTCCTTGGAATCTCGCTCTACACGCTAATGCGAGATTTGGATAAATAAATCCTAATTATAAATATTTGTATACTTTTTTTAAATACTTAACCTGAATTATTGAAAAAAAAGCTAAAAAGGAGACAGGCCTCTTTTTCTATAGGGACTGCACCCCTTTTTACTTTTTTGCGGCTCGTGAATAATCCATGTTGACAAGGGGAAATGTTATAGAGAAGCACTCGAGTTGTCAAGGTGGGAAAGTATTCCGATTTGACCTGATTAAACGAAGCTGTGCTCAGATTGAGACTGACAGGACTCATGGATTTCGGGGGATCGGCAGGATGAGGGATTGGGGAACTTTCCTCGTTTTCACTGAATGCTGAGTTTGTCTTTGAAGTGGGAAATAGTTTTCTCGAGCCCTTCTTCGAGTTTGACTCGGGGTTCCCATCCGAGTTTTTTCTTGGCGAGAGATATATCCGGGCATCTTCGGAGGGGGTCATCCGCGGGCAAGGATTTATGAGTGATTTTTGAAGAGCTTTTTGTGAGTTTGATAATTTTTTCGGCAACCTCAAGGAGAGAAATTTCTTCAGGATTTCCCAGGTTCACAGGACCCGGGAACTCATTGATTTCCATAAGAGCAATCAGCGCTTGAATCAGGTCGGAGACGTAGCAGAAGGAACGGGTTTGGCTTCCGTCTCCATACACTGTCAGAGGATCTCCCTTGAGTGCCTGGACGATGAAATTGCTGATCGCCCTCCCATCATTCACGGCCATCCGGGGACCGTAGGTGTTGAAAATCCTGGCAATTTGGATATCGACTTTATTCTGACGGTGGTAATCCATCATCAGCGTTTCAGCGACTCGTTTGCCCTCATCATAGCAGCTTCGGAGGCCGATGGGATTGACATTTCCCCAATAGCCTTCAGGCTGAGGGTGGACCTTGGCGTCGCCGTATACTTCCGAGGATGAAGTGAGAAGGATTCGGGCTTTGATCCTCTTGGCCAGGCCCAGCATGTTAATCGTGCCCATAACATTTGTTTTCACTGTTTTTATGGCGTTGATCTGGTAGTGGATCGGGGAGGCTGGACAGGCAAGGTGAAAGATTTTATCCACTTCCAGGAAAAGGGGATGGATGATGTCATGCCGCGTGAATTCGAAGTAAGGATGGGAAGAGAGGTGACGGATGTTGTCTTTGGAGCCAGAGAAGAAATTGTCGACACAGATCACATCCGCGCCTTTTTCCAGAAGAGAATCGCAGAGATGGCTCCCGAGAAACCCGGCTCCTCCTGTGACCAGGATGCGGTTCATGATTTTCCTTCTTTTATCCGTATGCCATGAACAGAAGACTTTTTTTCTTGAGAACGTCTTTCTGCACCTGGATGAGCTCCTTTATTCCTTTATCGGCCAGACTCATCAGTGCATTCAGTTCTTTTTTCGAAAAGGGCGTTCTTTCGGCAGTCGCCTGGATTTCCACGAGCTGCCCCTTTTCTGTTTCGACAACATTCATGTCAATGTCCGCTTTAGCGTCTTCTTCGTAATCGAGGTCAAGAAGGACGTCTCCTTGGACTATTCCCACGCTCACACCGCTCACAAGGTGCTTGAGAGGCATTTCGTCAATGATATTCTCATCGACAAGCTTTTTGAGAGCCAGAGCCAATGCCACGCAGGCGGCCGTGACCGAGGCCGTTCGTGTTCCCCCGTCTGCCTGGATGACATCACAGTCCAGGATAATCGTCCGTTCTCCGAGGATGTGGAGTTCTGTTACGGCCCGGAGGGAGCGGCCTATCAGGCGCTGGATTTCCTGGGTTCGGCCGGAAATCCGTGTCTGCACCCTCTCTCTGAGGGTTCTTTTTTCTGTTGAGCGGGGAAGCAAGGAATATTCCGCAGTGATCCAGCCAGTTCCACTGTTTCTTAGAAAAGGAGGAACCCGCTCATCGATGGACGCGGCAGCGATGATTTTGGTTTTTCCGATCTCTATGAGGGCCGATCCATCAGCGAAATCCAGATAGTCCGGTTTGATTTTGACAGGTCTCAACGCGTCGACAAGGCGTTTGTTCGCTCTCATTGCTCGAATCTGTCCTCCTCCGCTTGATCCGGCCGTGTTTTCCACCTGTTGTGGATCCAGAACCAGTACTCGGGATTTTTCCGGACCTGAACTTCTATAATCTTAGTGCATATCTGGGTAATTTTCAATACTTGCTGCTGGTAATCTCCTTCAAGCTCTATCTCCAGAGGTTTGAGTATTTGGATGTGGTAGTGGTGGGATGGTGTTGGGAAACAGAAGACTGGAATGATGGGCGATTGTGTCTTGAGGAAGAATGCGGCCAGGCTCGGGGTTGTGGCGGCTTTACGGCCAAAAAAATCGATAAAGATAGCCTGATGTTTTTGGACATTCTGGTCGATCAAAAAGGCGACTAATTCTTTTGCCCTGAGGGATTGAAGGATTTGTTTTGTGGCCAGGTGTTTATAGATGACTTTCGCTCCCAGGTTCGTTCGGAGCTTGTGAAGCTCCTTCTCCAGGCGTTTATTGTCCAGCGCCCGAGCAATCACGCTCAATTTTCCAAATTTAGACACGTAAAACGGAACGATTTCCCAGCTTCCATAATGAGCCGTGAAGAGTATCGCCCCTTTTTTTTCCTGGAGTGCTGTGAGCAAGTTTTTTTCGCCTTCAACACGAATGAGTGCGGTCTTGCGCTTTTCTGCAAGGCTGGAGAATTTGATGATATCCATCAAGGACGAGCCATAATGCATGAATGTCCCACGAGCTACTCTTTTAAGATCAGAAGATGTCAATTCTTTACCGAAGGCGATTTTCAGGTTTGAGAGAGCGATGCGGCGGTGCCTCTTATCCAGGTAGTAAAAGATCAGACCCAGCGTCTTTCCCCAAACAAGACAGAATTTTCGCGGAAGAATAAAGATAAGGGACTTGAATATCCGGAAGATCAAAAGTTCCAGGTGGTCTTTGAATATTGCCATTGTCAGTGATCACATCATGCTTTGAATCTGAGAAGACATCATGGAATAGAAATCGTCTCCCATCTTGAGGTCGATCTTTAAGTAGAACACCGGAATACGCTGAAGAGCATTCGCGTGAGCAACCTTAACCGCGTCCTTTTCGGTCGTGATCAGCGCATCGGCACGGAGTTTTTGGAGTCTTTTTGAGATTATTTCACAGGAATGCGGGGGGTAGGAATAGTGATCGCGGAATGTGATGAAATCCACAGGATTTATGGCTTCTTTGCGCAAGAGGGCCAAAAATCTTTCGGGACGGGCGATCCCGCAGAAAGCGATGATTCTTTTCGACTGAAATCCTTTGATCGACTCCTTCTCTTTTTTTCCGAGTCTGAAGAGGCCTTGACTTTCGACCGAATATTTAAACACGGCGGATTGAGGAAATGACTTCTTCATTTTCTCCCTTTCTTGGATATCCATCCCTTCCTCCACCAGGATTACATCGGCTCTTCCCAGGGAGGATACCGGTTCACGAAGAGAGACTCTATCTCTTGCGTCATACAGGACAATGTCCACATCCCTGTGGAGGCGGCGGTGTTGAAAGCCGTCATCCAGGACGGCAAACTCAAAACCTGAATCTCTGGCATTCTGGCAGGACAGCATGCGGTTTTTTCCGATGAACACCCCGGCCCGGGGAAGGTTCGAGGCGGCCATGAACGCCTCATCTCCAGAATCCTGCCAGCTGCCGAGGATCTTTTTTCCGTCAGAGAGGATTCCCCCGTTCTTTTCCCATTTTCCCTTATACCCGCGAGTGATCAAGGCGGGCTTGAATCCCTGATTGATGAGGAAAGTTATCAAATGGATGACGAACGGAGTTTTTCCCGAACCGCCGAATGTGATGTTGCCTACGCTGATGACTGGAAAAGGAGCCCTTTTCGGTTTGAATATTCTCTGCCTGTACAGGCGGTTTTGAATCCTGCACCCTATCCGGTGAAGAAAAGAAAAGACGAGGAGAAGAAGTTTCATCTTCTGGGGAATATACACCATTCGATTTTCTCTTTCAAGATGTCCTTACCAGAATAAGAATTCAGGACAGAAGGGCCAGAGGTGGAAGAAACGGAGGCTGAGTTTTTCAGGCGATAATAGGTGCTGCATCGTGCGATTGCATCGGTCTCCTATTTTTTTGACATGAACTTTTATCCTGTGGTAATAATAACGGCAGATTTTATGAATGATTCAGGAGGCCCTGGATTATTCACGAGTCGAGGTTGCCGGAGATACAAGGCACAGCACATGAAGCTGTAGTCGTCCACTGCGATTGTGCTGTAACAAAGTAGATTCGGTGAGATCGGCTCGCCCGAAGGGTAAAAGATGTCGACATGAGATGATCAATTATCCTTAAGAGATGTTAGAATACAGTGTCGGCAGATTTTATGAATGATTCAGGAGGAAAAGCTGTGGTCCGAGAGAAGAAAATATTTTTGTTTTTCCTGCTGGCGGCATCGGCTCTAGTGTTTGGCTGCCGAGAAAGCTCCCCGGTCAAGGGTATCGAGCTGGTTGTGAGTTTTTCAGAAACTCCTCTGACTGACAGGTTGTATACCGATATCCAGTATCGATGGAGGTTCAGGGACAGCTACAAGAAAATAGACCAGAACTGCGCTGTTTTTGTCCACTTCTGGCACAGGAGCAATTTGATATTTCATGACAATCATAAACCCGAGATTCCGGTGCCCCGATGGGAACCGGGTCAAGAGTATACGTACACGAGGAGAATTTACATTCCTCAGTTTATCGATGCCCTGGATCCCGAGTTCAAGGGGCCAGATACATTGAAATTATCTATCGGGCTCTCTTTCCCCCAGGACAAATCCGGAAAGCCTTTGAAAAAGATCTATGAGGAAAAACTCAAGGTCTTCCCGCCTCCGCCCGACACTCCAGTGATTATCTATGAGGATGGCTGGTCTGATTTTGAGATAGACCCTGAGTCTTATCTCAAGCGATGGAGATGGACCGCCAAAGAAGCCAGATGCATCATCGACAATCCTCGTCGGGATGCCCTCTTGATGATAAGGGGCGGAGTGATGAAAAAGAGTGTTCAGGATCAAAAGGTCATCATCAAGATCAATAATCTCTTACTGGATGAGTTTATTCCCCGGAGGAGCCATTTCGAGAGGTTCTACAGGATAGATCAAGGAATGCTGGGCGAGGAAGACCGGTTTTCCCTGGTCATTTCGACAGATAAAACGTTTATCCCGGCAAGAGTTATCCCTGGTTCAGGGGATGAGAGGGAGTTAGGGATCCAGGTGTCCTTTCTTTATTTCAGGTGAGAAGGATTCCCGCAGGATTCAGGGCGGCTGAGCGCGGGTAAGGATTGCGTTTCCGGCTTCTTCTCTTTTTCCTGGTTAGGGCTTCTTCCTTCTGACTCGAGTCTGGCCTGTTTCCATTGTTTTCTTGGCGATGGCTTCATCCCGTTGGGCTTTTTCAATTTGGAGGGCGGTTTCAGCGATCTGCTTCTGAATGCCACCCCTGTCGCTCATATCGTCCATGCTGTAGAACTCCTGCCACAGTCCGCGCAGCTTTATGGTCAACAGTTGTGTGTATTCCTTCGACTTATAGTAGTTGGCTTCAAGTTCCTCGACTGAGGGCTGTTGTCCGGGTTCTCTCCTGTCGATGTTCGGGTCCTGCTGGGCGGGACTTGGGGTCCGCGTGGGCTCCGATTTGTCCATTTCCGAGGTTCCCTGCGGAGAAGCGGCCGTGCTTGCGGGAGCTGCAATCCTGGTGATGCGCAGAGCTGGCCTTTTTCTAACCTTGCCAAGATCTGCATTGGTGACGACCACGGTTGTTAATCCTCTGAGTCTGGCTCTTCGTTCTTTTTCTTTCCTGGCTAGTTCAATCAGGTTCTGGGAGAGGAGTAAAGAAGAAAGAAACAGGGGAAGCGAAATCACCACGATGAATTTTCTAAGTTTCATTGTTCTTTTTCGAATTTATTGTATCTGGTCAGTGTCCCTGTGTCAATCCCGAGAAGAGAGGCTTATGTCATGATTTCGGGTCGGCTCTTGAATCGGGGTGGATAGGAGGGTAAAGGAGGATGTATGAATGCAGTGATTCAAGAACCGACCCTGCATAATATTTTCTGCCATTTTATTTGCGCCTCGTGTACAAGATAATTCATGTGGCGCCTGGAGTAAATCGCCTTTAAGGAGGGTTTTGGGAGTGATTTTTTTCCTCGGTTTCTCACCCGAAAAGATGATTTAGTCTCATCGGATAAGCGAAGGGCAGTGGGTGAGAATGAGCTTTCTCGCGATGAATCAATGAGAGTAGAGGATGAGAATAGGCTCTTTTGGCGCGAGGCTGCGGGCCAGCGTTGGACCCGCTATTTTTCGGACTTCGACGATGCTGTCCGGACGGAGATGTCCTGACCCTTCAAAGTGATTTCGACAGCGCCGTGAATGTCTGTGCGGTAGACTTTTGCTCCTATCCGTTCATATCGTTCCAACACCTCTTTATCTGGAAAACCGTACATGTTCCCCGCACCAACAGAGATTACCACAATGCGGGGAGCGATGTTTCTGAGAAAATCTTCTGAGCTTGAGGTGCGACTTCCATGGTGTGGAGATTTAAGCACCTGGCTTCTAATCTCTGAGAATTTTTCCAAGATATCTTTTTCGGCTTGGATGCCGATGTCTCCAGAAAGAAGGAATGAAGTCTGTCCGGAAGTGATCCTGAGCACAAGAGAATCGTCGTTGCGGGTTCTGTAAACAGTGAATTCCTTTTGTTCAGGGTGGAGAACGTCGATTATTACCCGACCTTCTTGATGTGAAGCGCCGCGGAAAAGCCTCTGAGTCGTAGTTGATTTGGGGAGGATCTTTTTGAGTTCGGCGTAATCCTCGTTTTCTGAAGGACTGAATGCTTCCCAGAATTCGCGTATTTTAAAGTTCTTGGATACAGCCTTCAAGCCGTTCAAATGGTCAGGATGAGCGTGAGTGAGGACCAGATAATCAATTTTTTTTATCCCTTTGCTCCAGAGGAATGAAGAGACCACGCTCTCGCCGACATCGAACGTGCCCTGTGGAAATCCGCCTCCGTCGATCAACATTTTCCTTTTTCCGGGAAACTCAACAAGTATGGACTCTCCCTGCCCAACGTCGATGAACGTGAATTTGAGGTTTTTGGATAAGGGAGGAAAGGGAGAAGTGATCAGGATAATGAAAAAGGCCAAAAAGCAGAGCGTCAAGATAGTTCTTTGCCTTTTGATTTTTGGAGGAAGAAGCAGAAGATACAGAAAAAGAAAATACCCGAGGAGGGTGATTAAATGCGGTGTGGGGATTCTGTAAGAAATGAATGAAAACCTGTCCAGAAGGTGTGAGGAACCGATGAGGAGGTCTATCAAAAATTTTATACCTAGAGTCAGCCACCGGGACAGAAGGGTGCTGAGGAATGCGAGAGGGAGGAAGATATACCCGGCAGCCATGATCAACGCGACCAGAGGCAGCGCAGCGAAATTGAGGATGAGCGCGGAGAATGTGATCCTGTTGAAAGAGCCGGCCACGAAAGGCAAAACTCCGAGCTGGGCGGTCAGAGACAGAACCAGGATCTCACTTATTCTCAGCGGAAGTTTAGGAAGGTATTTGATGATTCTGGGGAAAAAGAGGATGATGGTCAGTGTGGCCGAGAAGGTCAGTTGGAAACCCACGTTAAAAAGACTGAAAGGATTGAGGAAGAGCAGGAAGAAGGCGCTGATAGAGATAGTGTTGATGAGGCTGACGTTCCTCCAGATGAGCTTACCGAGCAGAAAGGCAAGAGTCATGATTGTTGCCCTGAACACCGAAGGTCTCCCCTCCACAAGAAAGGCGTAAAAAAGAAGGAAGACCATTACGAGTAGATAGGAAAGCCGAGTGGGAGCCCTGAATAATTTGAAGAGAGAGAAAAGAAAGAAGGAAATGATCGCAATGTGAGCTCCGGATATGGCAAAGAGATGATAGATGCCTGATCTTTGAAGAGACTGATTGACAGCGGAGTCCATTCGGTTCCTCTCCCCAAGAAGAAGAGCTTCGAGAACGGCTCCTTGTGGAGAGAGTGATCGCTTGCTGTCGGATGAGGGGAAGTGAGCCTCGATTTTTTTCAGCAGCTTCTGGCGAAGGATTGATACGAGACGAAGAGGAGAGTAATTTTTTCCAGGTTCTAATCTTTCAACGAGCAGAGGAGTTTTCGAGGCGGCTCTGTTGTGGATATTCTGGCTTTTGAGATAGGCAGTCATAGAGTATGATTTAAAATTTCTGAAGCCATGATGAGGAAGAAGCCGCGCCGAAACCTTGACCTTGTCGTGGACAAAAAGATCGTACGGAAGGGCAAATTCGGATGAATGAGGCACAGTTACTCTGAGATTCCCCCTGATTTTTTGTTCTGTGTTCTGATAGGAGACTTTTTCCACTCGGATGAAAAGGACATCCCTGTCTAGCCCGTGAGAGGGAGATTTATAGAGCTTTCCGGTAAAATCGGCATAGGATGTGAATTCTAATTTTCGGAGAGAATTGTTTTCGAAATTAATGTTCGTGGAGGTGTAGAAACTGGCACCCAAGAGAAAAGTCGAGAGAAGGATAAAGACGAACGCCAATTTGTTTTTATGGATGGAATAGCAAAGCCAGCCGCAGGTCAGAGACGCCGCAAGAGAGAGAATCCAGCTGAACAAAGGAAGGGACAGAAGAGAGGAAAGTAATATTCCCAAAACCAACGACAGCGCGAGAAAGAGAAAGGGGAACCGCATTGCTTTAGAGAGTGACCGTTTCGTTGAATGTGCCGAAAATATCTTTCAGGAGAGCAGAGATTTCTCCAAGAGTGGCTTTGGCCTTGACTGCCTCTATGATGTGCGGGAGGCTGTTTTCATCTGATTCGACAGCGTTTCTTAAAGCGTCCAGTCGGCTTTTGACTTTCTGGGCAGACCTGCTTTTCTTGAGAAGGCGGAGCTTTTTGACCTGATTCGTTTCGATTGTTTTAGGGGGGGAGTAAAGGTTATATTGAATCCTGTCTTCCCTTTTTTGGTATTTGTTGAGGCCAACGATGATCTGTTCTTTGTTTTCTATCTGTTTTTGATATCTGTAAGCGCTTTCCTGGATCTCTTTCTGGATGAAACCTTTTTCGATAGCGACGAGCATTCCGCCCAATTCTTCAATCTTCTCGAGGTAGTCTTTGACTTTTTCCTCGATCTGATTTGTCAGGCTTTCAATCAGAAATGAGCCCCCAACAGGATCTACTGTATCAGTCACACCGCCTTCGTAAGCGATGATCTGCTGGGTCCGGAGCGCGATTTGAGCCGCCTCCTCGCTCGGAAGCGCCAGAGCTTCGTCCCAGGAATTGGTGTGCAGAGACTGTGTTCC
>Ga0114920_10000876_pt1 | contig 13484 bp, 12 predicted proteins | sample ChitaG_FD_88683 | JGI IMG/M metagenome (GOLD analysis project Ga0114920, IMG submission 88683) | Deep subsurface microbial communities from South Pacific Ocean to uncover new lineages of life (NeLLi) - Chile_00310 metaG | ecosystem: Environmental > Aquatic > Marine > Oceanic > Sediment ... | reverse complement strand
AAGACCTAAAACAAAAGGCTTAAATGCAAGAATCGAAAACACTCCTGCAGCTGTTGCCACTCCTTTTCCTCCTTTAAATTTAAGGTAGATAGGGAAGCAGTGGCCTGCGACAGATAAAAATGCACAAATGACGGCAAAGAGTATGTTTTCGAAAATTTTTAAGGCAAAAAAAACAGGAACAAAACCTTTAAGAATATCTAAAACAGATACAGGAAGAGCATATTTCCACCCTTTGATTCTGAGTACATTGGTTGCCCCTGTGGCTCCACTTCCATAGTTTCGGATATCTTTTCTTTCACTGATAAATAATAGGATGTATCCTATTGGGATGGAACCCAGAAGGTAGGAAAATAAGGCATAAAGGATCTTCATTTTAATTCAAATTCAGAGAGCGCTTTGTATTCGGCTCCTGTAGGTTTGAGAATGCTTTGGAGGAAGGTGATTTTTTTTACCAGCATTTCTCCAAAGCTTGCTTCCCTTTCTTTCTCGAGTTGAGAAAGGACTCCTCCAAGATAAGAATGAGCTTTGATTCGCCCGAGAGTAAGATGAGGATGGAATTCCCTCTTTTCTTTTTCAAAGCCTATTTTTTCCAGTTCTTCTTCTATTTGAGCCTGTAGGGTTTTTAGGCTTTTGGTTTCTTCGATTCCCACCCAAAGGACTCTTGGATTTTTCTTTCCCGGAGGGAAACTCCCTGTTCCTATAAGGCGGAGAGGGAAAGGATTATATTTTTCCGAGATTTCCTTTAAGATCGATTCGATTTCTGGAATTTTTTCTTTTCCAATTTCTCCTAGAAATTTCAGTGTCAAGTGCATCCCTTCCTTCTTCACCCATTTAATGCCTTTACTGACTTTATTCAGTTCATGGAGAAGGAAAAAGAGTTTTTTCTTAATTCCTTCCTCAAGGTCTATAGCGATAAAAGTCCTCATCTTTTCTCCCATTATATTTTAATTTTTAAAAGATGTCTTCGGGCCATATCCAGAGCTTTCTGACTGGATTGAAATTTTATTGCCTCTCTTTTACCTAAAAAGAGATTTTTCGAAACTTCGGATCCCTCCTCCCAGGCTAAAGCAACATAGACAAGGCCTACTGGCTTTTCTGGGGTTCCTCCTGTAGGCCCAGCGATACCAGTTATGGCCACACCTAAGTTCGAATGAGCTTTTCTTCTTACTCCTATAGCCATAATTTGAGCCACTTCCAAGCTAACAGCTCCATGTTTTTTTATGAAATCAGGAGGAACATCCAGGAGGTTTGTCTTTGCCTTATTACTGTAAGCTACTACACCCTGAATAAAATAATCCGAACTTCCTGGGACATTTGTGAGGCGATGGGCAAGGAAACCGCCTGTACAGGATTCAGCAACAGCCAGATTTTTCTTATTGATTCTTAATAACTTTCCTACAATATCTTCAAGTTCCCCACCCGATGTGGAAAAGACATAATCTTGGAGTTTCTGAAGGATCGTTTTTTTTAATTTGTTTAGGTTCTTTTCTGCCTCATCCTGACTTTTTTTTGACCGAGCGCTGATGTGGATTTCAATTTGACCAGGATAAGCAAGAGTTGTGAGTTTGAGAGATGGGACTTTAGGATATAGCTTGGAGATGAGACTCTCTATCTTTGACTCAGTTAATCCAGTCGATTTCAGCACACTGCGTGCTGTGTATTCAGTTCTGAGTTTTTGAAGCAGTGGCCAAACAGATCTCTCGAACATAGGTTTGAGTTCTTGAGGGGGGCCTGGGAGGAGAATGATTATCTTTGATCTTTCCTCAAGCCAAAGTCCAGGCGCAGTCCCATTTCTGTTTTCAAGAACCTCTGCTCCCTCAATAACGTAAGCCTGCTTCTTGTTGACAGCAGGCATTTTAAATCCTCTGCAATTAAATCTTTCTTCTATTTTTTGCAGTATTTCTTTTTTGAAGAGGAGCTTTCGGTGAAGAACTTGAGCAAAAGCCTCTCGTGTTATATCGTCGCGCGTCGGTCCGAGACCTCCGATTGCGATTAGGAAATTTGCCCGGGATAAAGCCTCTTTAATACAAAGAGTAAGGTCATCCCAATCATCGCCTACTATTGTTTTAAAGGATATCCCCATTCCCAATTCATTCAGGCGCTGGGTGAGATAGAGGGAATTTGTGTCCTGGAAATGGGGAGTGAGAAGTTCTGAGCCTACAGCCATAATTTCTGCCCGAAGATCTTTTTTGTTTTTCATTTCAAAAGAAAGTAAATGTTGAAAATAATTCCTGCATAGAGGGCAGCCACAATATCATCGAGCATTATTCCCCATCCTTTTGGAAATGTTTCAACTTTTTTTATGGGGAAAGGCTTGATTATATCAAAGAAACGGAATAGGAGAAAGCTCAGAAGTAGAGGAAACCATGAGGAGCTCAACTGAAAGAGAGCAAGAAATTGGCCTGAAGCTTCATCAATCACTATCTTTCGTGGATCTTTCTTGTTTAATTCTGAGGAAAATTTAGAGGATGTGAGTGTTCCTATTAAAAAGAGAATGAGGAAAATGAGAAGATAAACAGGCCAGGAAATTCTATAGAGAATAAATTTATAGATCAAAACTACAATAAAACTTGTCAGAGTGCCAGGAGCTAGAGGAAAATATCCGACTCCAAAGAATGTTGCGATTATTTTTGAGATAATTTTCATCCGATAATTTTTCCGTATAAATCATATATATCATGAGCTGTGATTTCAACTTTTTGAATTGTGTTCACCACTCTAGCCAATGAATGAGGGGAACTGAGGAAAATAGCGCCATCCACTTCAGGAGCCTGGAACTGAGCCCGGCCGATGAGTTGACTAGGATCTTTTCTCAAGGTTCCTTCAATCAGAGTTTCTATTTTTTTGTTCAAGTATTTATTGTTTGTTTGATAAGATATTTCAGCTTGAATTTCCATTATTCTTTTTTTTCTTCTTTTTTTCACGCTTTCTTTTACAATATCTCCAAGGCCAAAACAGCTCGTTCCTTCTTCCAGGGAATATGTAAAAACACCTAAATGATCGAATCTTGCTTCCCAGACAAACCTCTTCAAGTCTTCGAATTCTTTTATGCCTTCACCCGGAAATCCAACAACAAGAGAGGTGCGGAGAGCTATATCAGGAATTTTCTCCCTGATTTTCTGAATGAGTTTCAAAGCCCTATTTCCGTCCATTCCTCTTTTCATACTTCTTATGATTTGAGGATCAGAATGCTGGAATGGGATATCAAGATAGGAGCATATCTTCTTATCTTGCATGATTTCTAAAAGAGAATCGCTGATTTCCTCAGGATAGCCATAAAGGACTCGAATCCACTCAATCTCCTGGATTTTTAAAAGTTCTCTGAGGAGAAATGTCAAACCATCTTCTAAACCTTTATCGCGGCCAAAACAGGTTGAATCCTGGGAGATGAGGTTGATTTCCTTGACACCTTTGGCAGCAAGCCCTTCCACTTCCTGGATAATGGAAGAGGGAGTTCGTGATTGGTAGGGCCCCTTTATTAAAGGAATAGCACAGAAAGAACATTGATGAGAGCATCCTTCGGAGATTTTGACATAGGTCCAGACTGGTGGAGTGGAAATATGGCGGGGGCTTGTGTGATCATAAAGAAAACAATTATTGGATGTTTGAAAAGCCTCTTCCTCGACGGCCTGGACAATCTTGTGGAAATCACTTACTCCCAACCAGATGTCTATTTCTGGAAATTTTTTCTTAAGAGAATCTCTAAATCTTTCAACGTAGCACCCCGCAGCAATTATTTTTTTCCCATTCTCTTTTCTTTTAAGAGAAACAGCCTTTTTTAAGGCCATAAAAGCTTCTTCTTTGGCGGGCTGAATGAAGCCACAGGTGTTGAGAATGATAATATCGGCTTCTTCAGGCTTTGTGACGAAATTATATCCTGCTTGATCGAGATATCCCAGCATGACCTCGCTATCGACAAGGTTTTTTGCACAGCCGAGTGTAATGAGCGCTACTTTTTTCATGTTAAATAAATTGTAAATAGTAAAGAGTGAAGAGTAAAGAGTAAAAAAGTAATTATGGATAAATTTTGTAGAGAAGACGAGGAAAAGGGATGGTCTCTCTAATGTGCTTTATTTTGCAAATCCAGGCGAGCATTCTTTCAATGCCAAGTCCGAATCCAGAGTGAGGGACTGAACCGAATTTTCTTAGATCAAAGTACCATTCATAAGGTTCTCGGGGAAGATTGTATTCTTTTATCTTTTCCTCGAGAAGACTCAGGTCATGAATGCGCTGTCCACCTCCGATGATTTCACCATATCCTTCCGAAGCGAGCACATCGATCCCAAGAACTAAATCTGGCCTTTCAGGAGCAGGCTGCATATAAAAAGCTTTGATTTTTGCAGGGAAATGGGTTATACATACCGGTCTTTCGAATAATTCAGAAATAAGAGTTTCCTCTGGTGCCCCAAAATCATCCCCCCATTCCATTTTTGAACCTTTTTCCTTGAGCCTCTTAATGGCTTCATCGTAAGTGATACAGGGGAAAGGCTTTTTAATGCTTTCTAAAGGTTTTGTGTCCCTTTCAAGAATATCGAGTTCTATTTTTTTCCTATCTAAGACTCGCTCTATGATAGAGATGATAAGATCTTCGCCTAAATTAATCATATCCTCTAAAGTGGCGAAAGCAACTTCAGGTTCGACCATCCAAAATTCGATAAGATGTTTTCTCGTTTTAGATTTTTCAGCTCGGAAGGTTGGCCCAAAGCAGTACACTTTTCCGAAAGCCATGGCCGTGGCTTCGTTGTAGAGCTGGCCACTCTGGCTTAAGTAAGCTTTTTGGTCAAAATACTCTGTTTCAAAGAGGGTGGTAGTTCCTTCGCAGGCGCTTGGAGTTAGGATAGGTGTATCCATAAGACGGAAACCTCTTCCATCAAAAAAGTCTCTTATAGCCTTGATAAGTTCAACTCTGATTTGAAGAATAGCATGCTGTTTTTGGGAGCGAAGCCAGAGATGGCGGTGCTCCATTAGGAAAGGAATGCCATGGGATTTAGGAGTTATGGGATAGTCTTTAGCCAATTGAAGAATTTCTATTTCTTTAATAGTCAATTCAAATCCTCCAGGGGCTCTTTTGTCTTCGCGCACGCAACCCCGAAGAATTAGGGAAGACTCTTGAGTGAGAACATCAAATTTCTCAAATAGAGGGCTGTCTTTTTCAGTGCTAAAAATCGTTCCTTGCAAAATTCCAGTGCCATCCCTGACAACAAGAAACCGAACTTTGCCGCTTGATCTCTTGTTAAAAACCCATCCTCTGATTTCAACTTCTTGATCTTTGTAAATGGAAATATCTTCAATATAAACCCATTTCATAATGCCAAGATTATAAAAAATAAAAGAATGAAGGTCAATCTAGCTTGAAAAAACTCAATAAAGAGAATAGACTGAATGGAGCGAAAAAAAAGAAAAGAAGGAATCTAGGTCAGGATGGTGGAGGCAGAACCTTTTTCTCCAGTAAAACTTATATGTGGGGTTATTTCATCGCAGGGGGAAGGATTCAGAAGGGCAGAGGAAATGCTTGTTCATCTTTATGGTCTGATAGATTTAATTAGTCCCCTCATTAAGTTTAGTTTCACAGATTATTATGAAAAGCAGATGGGTAAAAATTTGAAGAGAAAAATTTTGAGTTTTACTCGTTTAATTTCGCCAGAGAGCTTAAGCGAGGTAAAGCTTCAAACCAATGAATTAGAAGAAGAAATAAGAAGAGAAATGAAAGCCAGCCAGAGAGTTGTGAATCTTGATCCTGGCTATTTGACTTCCTCTGCTTTAATCATGGCTACTGCAAAAAATTTTGCTCACCGAATTCCACTTCAGCACGGAATTTATGCCCATTTAGAGCTGTTATTTACCAAAAAAGAAGCAAGGACTTTGAGCTGGACTTATCCTGACTATAAAACAGAAGAATACCAAAGATTTTTTATGGAAATTAGGAAAGTCTATCTTTCGCAATTAGCCTGAATAATTCATAAAAACTGCTGATGCCATTATCTATTTTCAAAAATATCAGCTCCCAGAAGAGTTTGGGCGGAGTAAGAAGAAGAGATAATTTCCTTATCAAGAGGGTCGAGAATGGCTGCATCCAATCCCTTTTGGATGGCGAGGATAAGGAATGTTCTGTTCAAGAGTTTTCTTCGGGGAAGACCGAAGGAGATATTGCTTATGCCAGCTATTGTTTTCACTTCAGGCAGATTTTTCTTTATTTTTTGAAGAGACTCCATGAAAAGCTTTCCTGCTCTTGAGTCGGTTCCAACGGGACGAACAAGGGGATCGATGAAAATATCTTCAACATTTATTCCCTCCTTACATAGGAGAGAAAGCATTTTTTCTGCGATCGCAAGCGCTTGGTCAGAACTCTGGGGAATTCCGCGGTCATCAAGACAGAGGATGATAACTCGAGGCTGATATTTCTTGATGAGCGGAAGAAAAGCTTTGATTCTTCTGTTCTCGCCGCTTAAGGAGTTTAGAAGAGCTTTTCCTTTATGAATTTTTAGCCCTTCCTCCATGGCATCAGAATTGGGCGTGTCAATGGAGAGTGGTATTGCCAGCTTTTTTTGAAGAAGTGGTATAGCCCATTTTAGCCTGGAGACTTCTTGCTCTAAAAGGGTTGCGGCATTGAGATCTATATAGTTTGCTCCTGCTCTTTCTTGTTTTAAAGCTTCGTCCAGGAGATATTTCTCATATTTTCGATTTAGGGCTTGAAAAACAGGTGTTCGGCTTGAATTCAGCCTCTCACCGACGATAATCATTGTAGCCTGTTAGGGAAATCGGATCGTTCGGGGAACGATCCCTACATTTCACGATTTATGCTTTTCCATCCCGATCTTTCGTTTGTCGTTTTGGGCTTTGATTTTTTCCTTTACCGTCTTATGTTTACAGTTTTATTTCTTGTGCTCTCCGCCTATCAGTCTTCCTCAATCTCAAACGAGGAAATTTGTCTTAATTTTTCCACAATTTCGGGAAGCTCGCTTAAGACGATATCGATATCTTCTTCTGTGTTGAATCTTCCCAGAGACATCCTTATCGAGGATCGAGCGATTTCAGGCCGAAGACCGATGGCACTTAGAACATGAGACTCTTCCTCGGCTCCTTCGCTACAGGCAGAACCTGTTGAAACATAAATTTCTTTTGTAGCCAGAGCAAGAAGAATGGCTTCAGCCTCAAGACCAAGAAAGGAAAAATTCAGCGTTCCTTTGATCCTCTTCTTCTCATGTCCGTTAAATTTCACTTTGGGAATCTTCTCTTCAACTCCTCTTTTCAAGCTCTCTGACAGTTTCTCTATTCTTTTTTTATCTTTATATCTTCTTTCTTTTATAACTCGGACAGCTTCACCGAAGCCAACAATCCCGATAGTGTTTTCTGTCCCGGCTCGCATCTCTCTTTCCTGGTGTCCACCATAGATAAGAGGTGATATTTTTGTTCCCTTGCGGATGTAAAGGGCACCAACTCCTTTTGGCCCGTAAATTTTATGAGCGGAAATCGAGAGAAGATCAATCCCTAAAGCGTTGACATCGATATCGATTTTACCAAATGATTGGACTGCATCGGTATGAATCAGAACGCCTTTTTCTTTTGCAATTTTGCTCACGGTTTCAATAGGTTGAATTGTTCCCAACTCATTGTTGGCAAACATGATTGAAATAAGCGCTGTTTGGGGTGTTATAGCCTCTTTGAGAAATTCGAGATCAATCATTCCATGTTCATCTACAGGGACATAGCTGACTTTAACTCCTTTCTGTTCAAGGAAATTGGCTGTCTGAATAACAGCTGGATGTTCGATTGCAGATGTGATCAATTCGTTTTTTTCTGGAGAGGCATTGAGAACACCACGAATAGCAAAATTATCCGCCTCTGTTCCAGAACCAGTAAAAACAATCTCTGATCTGCTTGCTCCTAAAGCTTTGGCAATGATTTCGCGGGCTTCATTGATGATATTTTTAACTTCTCTTCCTATGGGGTAAAGAGAGGAAGGATTTCCAAAGTGCTCTTTTAGGAACTCAGACATCTTTTCTGCAACAGCCGGATCTAATGGAGTTGTCGCATTATTATCCAAATACACCATTCAATAGCCTCTATTTTTTTTATTCATCCAGGGGATTTAGAACCAGACCGGATTTAAGCTTAGGGAAAAAGTCGGTTGATTTCTGCGGCATCAGTTCTCCTTTTTCCACAACCTCCCTAATTTGATTCAAAGAAGTTGAGTTGAGGAGAAAAATCATCTGGAATTCTCCAGCCATTACTTTCTTGAGTCCTTGCTCAAGATTCCTGATATAGCTTACATTGTTTTCCAGGGAGAATGGAGAAGAAGAAAGGGGTTCGAGCTTGTCAATAATTAGAGAATGAAGAATGACTACATCTAAACGTTTCCACTCTTTAGATTTTCCTTCATTTATCTCTTTATCGAGTATATCTTCGGATTTAAGATGGAAGATGAAGAATTTCTTAAAGTGATACACAAAAGCGGCAAAGGTATGGATCTCGCTATTCACTTGGTTCTGGACTTCTTCTAAAGCGGTCTTATCTGTAGGATCTGAAGAGCTTAATTCAGATATGTCAAAATAAGAAGATAAAATATCTTTGAAGCTTTCTTCTCTAAGCTTATCCAGTCCTTTCACAAGCCTGTAAGTGGGAAGAATCATCAATCCTGGATCATCAAGGTTGAAGAGAGTCATCATGATGTAATTGAATAGTTCATCACCTTTGACATCTTTATTCTGGGCGAGCTTTTCCTTCTGATAGTTAAGTGAGGTTTCATACCGGTGATGCCCATCAGCAATTATCAGAACCTTATCAGCCATGGCTTGTTGAATGCTTTGGATTGCTTCTTTTTCTTTAATTATCCACAATCGATGCTTGAAATTGTCTTCGTCTTGAACTTCAGCAACAAGCTCGGCTAGTTTGAGAGCGTCTTCGACAGCCCGAGATACCCTCTGATCATCATCTTTATAAAGCAATAAGATTTGACCTGTATTTGTGTTTGTGGCTCGCAAAAGATTCAATCTGTCTACTTTATGTTTAGGAAAAGTCTTTTCATGAGGAAGAACCTTTTTTGATGAGAACTCTTCCAGTTTAACTCTAGCGATGAGACCTATTCTTTTCTTTTGCTCTTCATAGACTTCGAATTCCTGCTCATAAAGGTAAAGAGCCTCTTGTTCTTCTCTTGCGAGGATTCCCGCTTTCTCCCATTCATCCAGATAAAGATTGGCTCTTTTGTATTTATTTTTTTCTGGATGTTCAGGATCGGCATCTTTTCCAAGGATAACACGGACGATGCTATAAGGGCTTCTTTGATAATATTCTTCTTGAAGAGGAGGAGGAATCCGGTCATAAGGTTCGGTGATGACTTCCTCCAATTTTATTTTTTTGGTGTTATATCTTAATCCTCGAAAAGGTTGAATATCAGCCATTTTACCTCCATTTCTATCCATTACATCAGGCTAATCTCTCTTTTAAAATCTTCACAACTTCCATGCCTGCCCTTTTTTGGCCTTCTTTTGCTGCAGCGCCGATATGAGGTGTAACAATAACATTCGGATGGTCGATCAAGGAGAAATCATCTGGGGGTTCTTTCTCTAATACGTCTATAGCGACTGCTCTGACTTTTCCGGATTCAAGAGCTTTCAAAAGTGCCTTTTCATCAACAATACCGCCGCGAGAAGCATTGATTATGATGATACCATCCTTCATTTTTTCGAATTCCTCTTCACTTATCAGATGCTTTGTCTTTTCAGTTAAAGGTAAATGAAAAGAGATAATGTCTGCCTGGGCGAGAAGTTCATCAAGGGGAACTTGTATCATATCAAGGTCAGTCTCTATCTGAATAATGTCATAAGCAATGACCTTCATTCCGAAAGCAAGAGCACGTCGGGCGACTTCCTGTCCAATCCTTCCTGCGCCAATAATTCCGAGTGTCTTCTCGAAGAGCTCTGTTCCTGAGAAGAGTTTCTTTTCCCATTTGTGGGCCTTCATCGAAAGATTCGCTTTGCCTTGGTTGCGGACAGAAGCTAACATCAATCCAAAAGTATGTTCCGCAACCGATATGGTGGTTGCAGCAGGGGTGTTGGCTACCTGAATTCCTTTCTCTTCAGCAGCCTTGACGTCAATGTTATCCAGGCCAATTCCAGCTCTGACTATAAGCTCTAAATTAGATGCCGCGTCGATGACATTCTTTGTGATTTTAGTAGCGCCTCTGACCACCGCGGCATGAAATTCGGGAATTGTTTTGACCAATTCGGTTTCATCCATTCCTGTTTTTAAGGTGACGTCGAAATTTGGGGCTGCCTTGAGTTCTTCAAGGGCCTCAGGATTTAAAAGGTCTGCAATTAATATTTTTTTCATTCCCAATTCTCCTTTAAGATGGTTTCAGCTGCCTTTATGGAGCTTCCTCTTTCAAAATCAAAACCTAATTCAGATAGTGTCATTTCAAGAGCTGTGAGAGCTATTATGATATCAAAGCCTCCCATGTATCCCAGATGAGCAATCCTAAAAATTTTCCCTTTGTAGGGATCCTGGCCGCCAGCAATATAAGCTCTATATTTTCCCTGCATGGTTTTTACGAGTTTCAAGCCGTCAATCCCTTCAGGGACTTTGACGGCAGTCAAGATGTTTCCAGGTCTTTTAGAAAGAAGCTTTAAGCCAAGGGCTTTCACTCCATCACGGGTTGCGTCGCCAAGAATTTGATGATGTTCGAAGAGCTTTTCAAGGCCTAAATTTTTAATAATATCGAGAGCATTTTTCTGTTGGATGATGAGAGAAATAGCTGGAGTGTAAGGAGTGGTGCTTTTTTTTAGGTTTTTTCTGTATTGTTTGGCATCGAAATAGAATTTTGGCAATGTAGATTTTTCCACTAAGTTCCAGGCCTTGAGGCTAAAGGAGATATAAGCAAGGCCTGGGGGGATCATGAAGGATTTTTGGGATCCTGCTACCATGATGTCTACATTCCATTCGTCCATTGGACAGGGGGTGGCTCCTAAGCCTGAAATACCATCAACGACAAGAATCGCATCTGACTCTGTTAAGACTTCTCCATATCCCTTAATATCATAGATGGTTCCTGAAGATGTCTCAGATAGGGTTGCAAAAACTACTTTTGTTTCAGGGTTGGCTTTTAACTCTTCTGCAAGTTGTTCCTTGGTGAATGGATCACCCCATTCCAGAACAATCTCTCTAACATCTACTCCATAGGCTAGGCAGATTTTGCCCCATCTTTCTCCGAATTTTCCTCCGTTGATGTTAATCACTTTATCGCCTGGACAAAGGATGTTAGCGACAGCTGTTTCCATCGCTCCTGTTCCGGATGAGGTTAAAACGAAAACGTCTTGTTCTGTTTCGAATACGTATTTCAGTCCTTCTGATACTTTCATGAATATATCGGAAAATTCAGGAGTTCGGTGATGGATAATGGGTTCAGCAGCAGCAGAGAGTACGTTATCCGGAACAGGGGTAGGACCAGGGGAAAGAAGATAGTATTTTTTTATCATATAAATCCTCCTTTTATGTATAAATTATATATTTCCGAAACTCGGACTTTTATTTGCTTTCTAGCTTTTGTTATTAAATATCAACTTGATTTAGACTTTTTAAACTAACAGAATTTAGTGAAACAGTCAATCAGTCAGAGCCTGAAAACAATTGACTTTTGAAATAAATTAGCAGTCTGCTTTCAGCTAAATTTAGACCCAACTCTATTGTATAACGAGCTTACCATCCTAAATATGCGTCCGGCAGGCCTCTGCTTAAGCTTAATGGCCTGAAAACGGCAGACTTCATGGCAGCACATGCAGTGGATGCAAAGGCTTTTATCTATCCATGCAGTGTTTCTATCAAGCTTTGCAGCTCCACGGGGACATATACTGATGCATTCCATACACACTGTGCATTTATCTATTTTAACTTTGGGGATTAAAGTCAATTGGTCTTGGAAGTAGGCATGAAGGAAGGAGGGAATTTTTCTCTGAAGAAGACCTATGGCAATGGCTGAATGCTTGAAATTTTTGGCTTCTACTTCATGAATCTTTTCGCCTACGACTTCAATCTCTTCGATTTTGGCTGTTCCGAGTCCTCTTTGGTGGGCATTTTGAGTTGTGTAAATATCCATGGGATTAAAACCGGTAATTTTTGTTGCAACAGCGTCTAAAGCCACAGCATCTTTGCTGGCCAGAATGACACCGATGGTTCTGGGATTTCCTGCTGATGGTCCTTCACCTTCCATGGCGACTACGGCATCCATGATGGTGAGGTGAGGAGGCGCACAAGAGAAGATATCCACAAGCATCTGACTGAAAATCTCGGTTTTAGAGTATTGGCGATGGTATTTGAGACGGAGCCCAGAAGGAATTATACCGAACATATTCTTTATGGCTCCTGTGAATATTGTAAAAGAATGTGTCTTTAATTTAGGCAGATTGAGGATAAAATCTGATTCGAGAACCAGGGGAGAAATGTAGACCTTTTTTAAGATTTGTCCATGAAAGATGACTTCTTTGAATCCTATTTCTTTTAAGTTAACCAAGGGAACTTCCAATTCCTTGCATACTTGGCGATAGCCTGAGAGAATAAAGCCATTCTTTTGTTTCGATTGGATATCATCTCCCACGGTAATTTTAAGATTGAATTCTTTCAAAAGCCGCAGAACTTCCTTTGTAAAAGCAGGATGGGTGACTATAGCACTCTTAGGAGAGGAAGGAGGAGAGAGATGATTTATTTTTACAAAGACCTTGGCATGCGGCTTTACGATCTTTTCTAAGCCACCAAGAAGATCTACGCTTTTCTTAACAGCTTGGTAGACATTTTTGCTTTCATAATCTCTAAGTTTTACCAAGGAAACTTTCGTTTTATGCATCTTCTTTTCATATTATAAGCACTAAAAGGCAAAACTCAAAATTTGAGAATTAAATAAATGGACTTTTTCCCAAAGTGATGTGATTGAATGTTATCGTGAGCCTGTACTTGAGTTTTGTGATGAGGTATCATGAATCATATATGTGCGCCTGTAGCTCAGGGGATAGAGCGACGGACTCCGGATCCGTAGGTCGCAGGTTCGAATCCTGTCAGGCGTGCCAGCTTTTTCCCTAGAAATCCTCGTTTTTCTTTAAGCATTATTAGTCAGAATTAAGCAAGTTTAAGCAAAATTTGACACCTCCCTCATAAATTGATATTCTTTTGCCGCCCTAGATTAAGGGGAAAACAGTGACTATTAAATGTCCTAAATGTCAATCAGACAATAGTGATACTGCACGTTTTTGTAGCAATTGTGCTACTCTACTTCAACCCTCCGAGGAAATCCCTGTTTCCCCCGCCAAAACCCTGGAAACACCAATCGAAGAATTAACCACAGGCTCCAAATTTGCTGGCAGGTACCAGATTATTGAAGAACTGGGTAAAGGTGGTATGGGTAAAGTCTATAAGGCTAATGATACTGAGATTAAAGAAAAAGTTGCACTGAAGCTCATTAAGCCAGAGATATCCGCCGATAAAAAGACAATAGAGCGTTT
>Ga0114920_10000875_pt1 | contig 13488 bp, 12 predicted proteins | sample ChitaG_FD_88683 | JGI IMG/M metagenome (GOLD analysis project Ga0114920, IMG submission 88683) | Deep subsurface microbial communities from South Pacific Ocean to uncover new lineages of life (NeLLi) - Chile_00310 metaG | ecosystem: Environmental > Aquatic > Marine > Oceanic > Sediment ... | reverse complement strand
GTATGCCAATTTAATTGGGGGGTATCTTTATGAACCAAAAGAGAGCAACCCAATGCTGGGTTGGAGAGGAGCCTCCCGTTATTACCATGAGAGGTTCAAGGCCGCCTTTGGCTTAGAATGCAAGGCGATAAAGAAAGTAAGAGACGAGATGGGTTTGGCTAATGTCAAGGTGATGGTCCCCTTTTGCAGGACTCCAGAAGAAGGCAGGAAGGTAATTAGAACGATGGAAGAGTTCGGCCTGACACAAGGAGAGAATGGGTTAGAAGTATATGTGATGTCTGAATTGCCATCAAATGTGCTTTTAGCAGAGGATTTCGCTGACGTGTTTGATGGATTCAGTATAGGATCGAACGACCTAACGCAATTAGTTCTCGGCATGGATAGAGATTCTGACGTCATTTCTCATATATCTGACGAAAGAAGCGAGGCAGTGAAGATACTTGTGAAGCACGCCATAAAAGTTGCGCATGACCATAAGCCAAGGAGGAAGATCGGGATATGTGGCCAAGCACCAAGCGATTTCCCCGAGTTCGCCGAATTTCTGGTTGAATGCGGCATAGATTCGATGTCTTTGAACCCGGATGTAGTACTGTCAACAAGAGTAAATATAGCAAGAGTAGAAGAAAGAATAAACTCTGGCAGGCAGAAGGTTTGATATAATTAAGAGGGGTGGGAAACTGCACCGGCCTTATGGCTCCCGATATGATAGATAGAACGAGAGAGGTGGTTGCTGGTATAGAAGCAAAGCCAGGGGTTTTAATGATTCATGAGATCGGTGTACGTCAACAAACAGAGAAACGAGAGGAAAACCTCTCTCCGCACGCAGCTAAGAGTAAATTTAGCCGCGGTAGGTTAAGATGGGAGAAGCCATGCCCTTTAAGAACTTGCTTCCAGCGTGATCGCGACCGTATTATCCACTGCAAAGCTTTCCGCCGATTGAAGCATAAGACACAGGTCTTTGTTGCCCCTTTAGGCGACCACTATGTAACGAGGCTTACTCATACTTTAGAGGTATCCCAGGTTGCTAGAACTATATCGCGAGCTTTGAACCTTAACGAAGACCTAACTGAAGCTATTGCCCTGGGGCATGACTTGGGCCATACCCCCTTTGGTCATATAGGCGAGGAGGTTCTAAATGAACTTTATCCCGGTGGTTTCAGGCATAATGAACAAAGCTTACGCGTGGTCGATTTATTAGAGAATGACGGACAGGGGCTCAACCTCACCTGGGAAGTGCGAGATGGCATACTTAAGCACTCCAAGGGACAAGTAGACATCATGGGGGAAGAATGGGCAGATGTCAGCACTCTGGAAGGTCAGATATGCAAAATAGCAGATGTCGTTGCTTACATCAATCACGATATTGGTGATGCTATACGGTCTGGTATTATTATCGAAAGCGATTTACCTGAACCAGCAATAAGTGTTTTAGGCCATACACATTCGCAGCGGATTAACACGCTGGTTTGTGATATTGTGAGCTGCTCCTGGTCGGTTAGCGGACACACAAACTTGCCCAAGCCAGCTATTGCCATGAGCCCTCAGGTGATTAAGGCAACAAATTGCCTTCGCCAGTTTCTATTTAGCGAGGTATATAAGCCAAGCCTAGCTATCAAAGATGCAGAGAACGCTAGAGAAACAATACATCTTTTATACTCCTATTTCCTAAAACATGAAGGAAATTTGCCGCAAGAGTTTGCCTCTCTGGACGATGCGAGGGAACGCAAAGTTGTTGATTATATTGCTGGAATGACTGACCAATATGCACTAAGGTTAGGCAAGGAAATATCTCCTGGAAATATTAAATACGCATCCCCAAACCCTAAAAAATTGGAAGTATCCACTTAGAATTTAAGTTAATGAGCATCACCAGCGAAGTAAAACAGAGGATAGATATTGTAGAGGTAATCTCTGCTTATGTTGCTGTACAGAAAGCCGGGCGTAATTTCAAGGCCTTATGTCCATTTCACAGCGAGAAACACGCCTCCTTTTTCGTCTTCCCCGAACAACAGACTTGGCATTGCTTTGGCGCTTGCGGCACTGGTGGTGACGTTTTCTCCTTCGTCATGAAAAAGGAGGGAGTCGATTTTGGTGAAGCTCTACGTCTCTTAGCTCAAAGAGCAGGGGTAACTTTAAGCTCACCTGGGCTATCAGGCGGTGTTGAAGATAAAAGGAAGGAGACATTATCCCAAATCAATGACGCAGCCGCTGAATATTTTCACCACTTGCTTCTAAATACCCAGGCTGGGGAAGCAGCCAGAAACTATCTTGATAAGAGAAAGATCACTACCGAAACTATCAGGGGGTTCCGATTGGGCTTCAGTCATAATAGGTGGGATACCCTTAAAAAATTCCTGATGACTAAGGGATATGAGGAACAGGAACTAATTGAAGTGGGCCTGATAATAGAGAAAGAGGCAGGAAAGAGTTACGATAGGTTTCGCAACCGCCTGGTATTTCCAATATGCGACGTGCAAAATCGGGTTATTGGTTTTGGAGCTAGAGCATTAGATGAATCCTTACCTAAGTATCTTAACTCACCCCAAACACCAATTTTTGACAAGAGTAGCAGCCTTTACGGAATTGACAAGGCTAAGAGTGCTATTAAGCACGAAAACCTAGTAATAATCGTGGAGGGCTATATGGATGTTCTCACAGCCCATCAATACGGGTGGCAAAATGTGGTTGCCTCAATGGGGACCTCCATAACTGAAAAACAACCTCGTATCCTTAAAGGGTTAACCAAGAACATAACCCTAGCTCTTGACGCTGACCTTGCTGGACAAGAAGCAGCCTTCCGAGGAGTGGAAGTATTGACTCATTCCCTAGATAAAAAGACAACATCAATGCTCTCCTGGTCAAAGGAACTAGCTAACTCTGTGGATAAGGGGGGAGAACCACCCCCATCACTGGCGGGGCTAGTGAAACATCAAAATACCCTTGATGCCGAGATAAAAATTATCCTTCTCCCTCCAGGCAAGGACCCAGATGAAGTAATAAAGGAGGATCCTACTTTTTGGCAAAATCTGGTGGAACAAGCTCTACCTGTGCTTGATTTCGCTTTAGCAACTATAACAAGCAAGGTTGATATCAACAAAGCCAAAGATAAATCCTTAGCCGTACAAAAACTCCTGCCGCTAATTCGTGAGATAAAGGACCCTGTACAGCAAGGCCATTATGTACTAAAGCTAGCAGATACATTAAAAGTCAGGGGATCTGATATAACAGCCGCTTTGAGGAAACCACCAGTTGAACAAAGAAGGCCACGGCCAACTAGGGCGATAGAACAATCTCCCTTCATTCATCAACTCATATCCAGCCCTATTGAGGAATATTGTTTGGCCCTGCTATTCCAATATCCAGAGCTTCAGCAGGTAGCTCAAGGGTTATCAGTAGACCATTTCGAAAGCACAGAGAACCGTGAGATTTTCACCAAGTGGCAGTGCGCCCAAAATATCTCCGAGCTTAGAGAGAAACTTGACGCCAATCTGCTAGAAAATTTAGACTATTTAATAAATAAGCCAATCTTAGATAAGAATGGTATGGAACAGCATGCTCTAAATGACTGCATCCTTAGATTACAAGAAAGCTTGTCAAAGAGGCTGGAAGCGAGGAGAGAACTAATGTTTAATCTTACTAGAGAGAAAGAAGGCGTGAATGCCGAATTAGCCAAACTGGATGAACAGGGAATAAGTTCCAGTGAGCAACTCAAAGAGGTTTTCACTAAGCGAGAGAAACTAGCAAGACAAGAGGACAGATGACAGATTCTATTGAACACACAACTCTTAGCCTGAATAAGGGTGAGAAACCAACACCAAAGGAAACTCTTTCCGATGAGGGCGAAACCGAAGATACTGGTGTTGCGGCTGACGAAGAAGCAGCTGAAGAAACAGGCACTGAAGAAATCAAAACGCAGGTAGAGCAGGAGGAATATGAGATAACTGACGATTTGGCCCGCATGTACCTCCATGAAATCGGTAAGGTCCCACTTCTCTCGGCTGCCGAGGAGAGAAATTTAGCCCGCAAAATAGAGCACGGAAGTCACCTGGGAAAAATTAAAGATGGCTACTCAAAGAAACATAGAAAATTTCCTTCAGCAATTGATACAGTAGTCGATCTAATCTCACGATTATACAAGGCTTACCCCATTGCAGAAGTTGTCAAAGAGCACTTAGACATTGACCATTCCTCCAATCCAGTAGAGATAATCACAGATGCTAAATTTCACGCTGCCATCGATAACGAGATAGGCCAAGCATTGATAACAGCCGTTGGCCAAAGGGCTGTCAAGGAAACTGCCGCCTCAGAAAAAGCTATTGTGGAACTTTCCCTGAACAGTGGCCTTTTGCCACCGCAATTATTGGCTCTCATCGGAGATAAAGCTTCATGGCTGGAAATAAAGGCTTTACTAGCCAGTAATGAATTCCTCTCCCAACTGCGCTCTCATAGCAGCCAGTTTGAAGCTCACTTCAAAAAAGTGAGAGAGGAGGCGAAAAAAGCAAAAAAACACCTCACCGAAGCAAACTTACGCTTGGTGGTTAGTATTGCCAAGAAATATATCGGACACGGCATGTCCCTCCTTGACCTTATACAAGAGGGGAACATTGGCCTTATGCGGGCGGTAGACAAATTTCAACATAGAAAGGGTTACAAGTTTAGCACCTACGCCACCTGGTGGATTAGGCAGGGCATTACCCGCTCTATAGCTGATCAATCTCGCACCATCCGTATCCCGGTACATATGGTGGAAACAATCAACAAGTTATTGCGAATGAAACGACAACTAACTCAAGAACTCGGATATGAACCCAGCCATGAAGAGATTGGCAACCGATTAGATATGACCCCAAAAAAAGTAGAAGGGGTTATGGAATTATTTCATCACGAGCCAATATCGCTGGAAACACCCATCGGTGAAGAAGATGATAGCCGTCTGGGTGACTTTGTTGAGGACCACACTAGCCCGGCACCAAGCGAAGTTGCTACACAACAGCTACTTAAGGAACAAATAGATAGGGTGCTTGATGAACTCACACCACGAGAGAAAAGGGTGCTCCAACTCAGGTTCGGCCTTAAAGATAGACACACTCGAACCTTGGAGGAAGTAGGGCAAGAATTCAATGTGACTCGAGAGAGGATCCGCCAGATCGAAGCGAAGGCCTTGCGCAAGCTACGCCACCCCAGTAAGAGTCGAAAACTCAGGGATTACCTGGAGTAAATTGGTTTGGCAAGTATCCCAAGTATACTTATTGCGTTCTGGGACACAGTATAATATCAAACTAGGCCGATGGAACAAATTTGGGCACCATGGAGAATAGAATACATAGAAAGGCCAAAGGAAAGTGGTTGCATCCTTTGCCAAAAACCTAAGGAAGATAACGATGAGGCAAATTTTATCCTCTACCGTGGCCAAAGCAACTTCATAATCTTGAGTGCTTTTCCCTATACCCCTGGCCACTTAATGGTAGCGCCCTATCGCCATATAGCAAATCTACAAGAGTTAACAGACGATGAAGGGAAAGAGCACCTTGATATCGTTAAAAAAGCTGTAAAACTTTTGACGGAAGCGCTGAAACCTGCAGGCTTCAATATTGGCTTAAATATAGGTAAAATTGCTGGAGCCGGAATAGAATGTCACATTCATACTCATATCGTGCCTCGATGGCAAGGTGACGTTAATTTTATGCCTGTACTGTCTAATACCAGAGTAATATCGGAGGCTCTTGCTGCAACATATGAAAAGCTAAAAGCGAGGTTAATTTAGTTATTGCTTAGCTTGAGGATAAGAGCCCAGTATTTTAACAAAAGTGGCTTCCCTTTGCAGTTCCTTTATAGCTTCCTGGTAAAGCTCTGCACCCGAGTGACCCTCAAAGTCAACGTAGAAAACATACTCCCAAGGTTTACTCCTGCTTGGTCTGGACTCTAATTTTGTCAGGTTTATATCTCTAGTAGCAAAAATGCCTAAGACCTTATACAAGGCACCAGGTGCATGCTTAACGGAAAAGATTAGAGAGGTCTTGCTCTTCGCATGTGGCTTAGCTTTTTCCTTAGAGATAGCAATGAACCTGGTATAATTATTGATGTTAGTTTCAATTTTTGGCATGACGATCTCTAAGCCATAGATATCAGCAGCCTTCTGACTAGCTATCGCAGCAAATCCTCTGCATTGATTTTCTTTTATCATTTTGGCGCTGCCTGCAGTATCATAGCTAGGCACAATCTTGACCTTCAATTTGGTTAAGAATTCCTCACATTGAGCCAAAGCTTGAGGGTGGGAATAAACCGTCTTTATGTCAGCTAATTTCTCCCCAGGCAGAGCCATTAGACAATGGCTTATCCTGAGAATGACTTCAGCAAATATGTTAAGGGGATATGCTAACAGCAAATCATACGTCTCATTGATACTGCCAGCTTGAGAGTTTTCTATAGGAGCTACACCAAAACTAGCGTTACCCTCTGACACAGCTTGAAAAACATCCCGAAGGTGAATACAAGGCAAAAAGCCAATGCTTTCTCTAAAAAGCTTTATGATAGCATCTTCACTAAAAGCACCTCTCTCTCCCTGAAAAGCGACATTTATCATTTACCTAAAGTATAACTTGGTTATTCCCACCTTTCCACTGGAAATTACCCTCTCCAGAAACGAGGCCAAAATATCATCAAAACCGTGAATAACTCCAACCTTCCTAACCACATACAGACAATCAAAAGGCCCTTCCCTGCTGCGGGAAGCCAGGCGTAATTCAAACCAGGGCCAACTCCACCCAGCCCAGGCCCCACATTCCCTAGAGTAGCAGCTACTGCTGAGAACGATGTTTCCAAATCAAGCCCTAAGAAACCAAGCACTATAGAAGCCCCAGCCGCCACAAGGAGGTAAATAAACAGAAAGGAGATTATGTCTCGGATTATCTCCTCTGAGAGAGGCTTTTGGTTATATTTGACTGGGATCACAGCTTTGGGAGAAATAGCCTTTCTCATCATCCTCCTGCTATGTTTCAACAGGGTTAAAGTCCGCACCACTTTTATCGCTCCCCCGGTGGATCCACCACAGCCACCAATGAACATTAAACCTAAAAGCACCATTTTGCCACCAGAACGCCACAACCCAAAATCGCAGGTAACAAAACCAGTAGTAGTCATGATTGAGAGTGACTGAAAGAGACTATATCTATATGAGCTAGGGCCTTGAGAGAGCATCAGTAGTGAAGTAGCTATGACTATAAGAATCAAGTAGAGACTGAATTCTTGATCTTTAAGTATTTTAAAATTTCCCCTTAAGACCTGATAATGAATTATGAAGTTTGTACCAGCTAGAAACATAAAGGCCATGATAATATATTCAGCCAAGGGGCTAGCATAGGCTCCGATGCTCGCCGTAGTAGGAGTAAACCCGCCGGTGGGGAGAGTGCAGAGAGAGATGCAAATCGAGTCAAAGAGCTTAAGTCTGGCCAGGAAATAGAGGAGCGCTATCTCAGCAACGGTAAAACCTATGTAAATTCTCCAAAGAAGTTTTGCCGTGGTCCTAATCCTGGGGCGAAGCTTTTCAGGCATGGGCCCAGGGAATTCCCTCTCAAAGAGCTGAGACCCTCCTACACCTAGCTTCGGCAGGATAGCAATAAAAAGGCCTATTACTCCCATTCCGCCTAGCCATTGAGTAAGGCTACGCCATAGGAGGGCGCTTTGAGGCAAATCTTCTACTTTTTGCACTACAGTAGCGCCGGTGGTAGTGAAACCAGACATGGCTTCAAAAAAGGCATCGAGAAAATTCCACCCCAGCAACACATAAGGGACCGCACCAAGGAGTGGTACGAAAACCCAGGTGAAAGACACTATAGAAAACCCATCGGCACGTCCTATTTCCCGTGTGGTTTTGAACCTAAATTCAAGCAATATGCCAATGGTTAAAGTTAGCAGTAGTGAATATAAAAAAATCCGCCAGTTCTCGCCATAGTAGAAAGCCACTCCTAATGGGAAAATGTAGACTAAAGCGAGCCATTTTAGAATTGAACCAACGATATGCAGGGTTAAGGTTACCCTTTGGTAAAACATTTATTCATAAATTCGACTCCCTTTTTTGCAGATTTTTGACCTACAATGAGAGTCAACCAATCGTTAGGCTCTATGGTAACATCCTCACTTAAATACTTTCCCTGCCGCTCTATCACCAGGATTTTCATTCCATTTAGGTTTCCCATCTCAGGAATCTTCTTGCCCACACATTTCATGCCTTCCTCGATTTCTATTTCAAAGATTTCCGCTCTTTCAAAAGGAAGGAAATGTTTTACGTAAGGTTGCAAAATCATCTGGCAGATATGTTTTGCCACTACATCATAGGGTTTAACCTGGAAACCAATTCCAGCTTGTTTAAAAGTTTCCACGTGTGCTACATCATTTATTAGAGCGATCACTTTCCTTGCTCCCATTTCCCTGGCGGTCATACAAATCATTAGATTATCCGAGTCATCATTGGTTAAGGCCATTAAAGCGTCTGCATTCTTAACTCTAGCTTCCTCCAAAGCTGATTTTTGGGTGGCATCCCCTACCACAACCATGGCATCAGAACCCGTTGCCCATTCAGCACATCTCGCTTCATTTGAATCTAGAACCAGAACCTCATTCCCCTCCCTAACAAGAAGCTCAGCCAGGTTCTTCCCTGTACTACTTAACCCTGCTATTATGAAATACATTTCCTCACTTTCCCTGTAACAAAATTTTGGCTCATCCTCTTAAAGAATGAGCTTTAGCTCGAAGATGAAACACAGATCTATATTTTGCTTTAGAATGCCACCTAATATCCAAATCTAGAGTACTCCCTATCAAAATCACATCAATTTTAATTGCGGATGCGATTTTAGTTTCTTTGATGGATCCTTGTCAACTCCCCCTTAACTCCTCCAGCCAAGCCATCGATTTGACTTCTCGTTGTAAAAGATATTTTATATACCCCTGCATCACTTGCCTCAACTGGGAAGATAATGCAGGCTTCACTTTTACCCGTCTCGCAGTGGCATAATCACAATCTTGCCATAAACGGAGAATCTTCAAGGCGTCGACTGAAAGAGGGCGCGGCTCACCTTCTTTCTCGCTACAACGAGAGCATAGAATTCCACCCTGGCTATAACTAAAGAAATTGACTGTTGGCAGGGGAAGCGAACCACAGGTGACACATCGATGTAATTGGGGGCGGTAGCCAAGATAGTGAAGGAAATGAAGCTCAAAATAACGTAACACAATTTCGCTGCTATCAGCCTGACATAGCCGACGTAAAGTATCAAGTAACAGATCAAACAAAAGAGGGTTTTCATTATTCTCCACGGTAAAAGAATCAATCAGCTCCAAAACATAAAGACCACAGGACGTATGCCACAAGTTGTTTTTCAAAACAAGGAAACCATCAATAGTCTGGCTTTGGGTAACAATATCAAGGTTGCGCCCCCTGGCTAGCATCATCAAGCTATACGTTAAAGGCTCTACATTGCCCCCTAATTTGCTTCCTGGGCGACAAGCTCCCTTAGCTACCGCCTTCAGCTTACCAAATTCAGGAGTGTACATGGTAATGATTTTATCAACTTCGCCGAGTTTGATTTGCTTAATAGTGATAGCCTGAGTTTGATAACTTCGTGGTGTTCTCATCCACGCCTTGTTCAGAATTCCTGTCTGCCTTCAAGAGCCTGGCCTAAGGTCATATCATCAGCGTACTCCAGGTCAGCACCGAATGGCAAACCGCGAGCTAAACGGGTAATGTGAATGCCCAGCGGGAGTACCATGCGGCGGAGGTACATAGCAGTGGTTTCGCCCTCTAGATTAGGGTTGGTAGCCAGGATTACCTCAGCTACCGAGCCATCTCTGAGGCGAGATAAAAGCTCCTCCGCCTTCAACTCCGCAGGCCCTATTCCTTGCGCTGGGCTAACAGTTCCATGGAGCACATGGTAGACACCTCTATATTTCCCGGTTCGCTCCAGAGGAGGAATATCTGAAGGCCTCTCAACGACACAAATTTTAGAATGGTCTCTCTCCTCATCCTGACAGATAAGACAAGGGTCACAATCGGTGATATTAAAACAAACTGAGCAAAGTCCTACCTTTTCCTTCAGAGCCAAAATAGCCCCAGCTAAATTTCTGCCTTCTTCATCCGGTCTACGTAGTAAATAATAAGCCAACCGTTGAGCACTCTTAGGCCCAATTCCAGGTAATTTACTAAATGCTTCAATCAAGCTAGCTACAGGTTCACAAGAAATCATCATTCTCTCCTTACAATCACTGATCAATAATCTTGGCTCCCATTTCCAGAGCAGCTTTAATCAAAGGGCTTTGTTCTCTCATTTGGGATGGGTTTTCCCTTTCATGGTCAACCAAGATACACTTTATCGTGTAAATCTGACCAAAAACCTCTTTAAGTTTTCTTTCTATCAAATGTCGATACTTAGGGTCTTCAATCTTTTCTTTATGGAAAGGATAATAAAATCCCAATGTTAGGATATCGCCCTCAAGAGATACTGGCTTGCATGCACTACGCAAGAAAGCATCCAGATTTCCGCTGGAACCCTCACCCCGCAAAGATTGAATGAATCGCCTCCACTGGCTACGCACATCGTCAATATCTTGGGGAACCTTTATGTGCGAAACCTCGGTATTGCTTGCCACCACAGGGATTTCAGCTTCTTGAACCGCTTGTATTGGCTCCTGTGATGATTCAGTAACTTCACCTGCCGCTAGAGGTTCAGTTGGTGTTGGCTCTTCCTGTCCAGTCATCGAAGATAAGGCACAGTCTATTAAAGCTAACTCCAGAGGCAAAGTGGAGTAACTATCACTGCGAAAATCTACACTGGAGAAAAGTTTGGCAACCCTGAGCAAGTATTCCAATGTGCTCGTAGCCACAAGCTCTTTCATCTCAGACAAATCTTCACTAGTAGCACCTATTGCCTCTTCACACTTAGATTTAACCAGCAATAATCCTCGGAGATATTTTACCAACTGCAGATTAAACTGGCGGAGGTCAATGCCATCGCTATTAGCACTATTAATGACCTCGAGGCCAGCGGAAATATTCTTATTGACAATATGTTTTGCTAATTGCTTAACTCTCTGATCATCGGTTAATCCCAATGCTGTCTCAACCTGGTCTAAGTTAATCTGGTTGCCATAGTAAGTAATTAATTGTTGCAATATGTTTTCAGCATCACGCAGGCTTCCAGTGGCTGCCTGAGCAACAAGTTTTAGAGATTCGAATCCAACATGAATGTTCTCTTTTTGACAGATTAGTTCCAGTTTACCTATTATCGCTGTTTGAGACAGACGGCGAAAATTGAATCGCTGACATCTTGACATAATAGTAGGTATCACTTTATGCGGTTCGGTAGTGGCTAAAACAAAAATGACACAAGGAGGCGGTTCCTCCAAGGTTTTGAGCAAAGCATTAGAAGCTGCCTCAGTAAGCATATGGACTTCGTCTATGATATACACTTTGTACGGGGCAAGGCTGGGAGCATAATTCACCTTTTCCCTGAGGCTGCGAACTTCGTCAATGCCGCGATTGCTAGCAGCATCTATTTCTATCACATCTAAAGCTCTACCTTCCGTAATTGAGCGACATATATTGCAGGTATTACATGGCTCACCCTGTGCTTGATTGGAGCAGTTAACCACCTTAGCTAGGATACGCGCTGTGCTGGTTTTCCCTGTACCACGAGGACCACAAAAAAGGTAAGCATGAGCTATCCTCCCACTCTCTACTGCATGGCGCAGGGTCTGAGTTATTGGCTCCTGCCCTACCACCTCAGCTAAAGTCTGTGGGCGCCACTTGCGATAAAGAACTTCAGAACCCATTATCTGCCTGTATTATACTCCCCATCACCCAATCTCTAAAAGAGCTTTTGCTAAATTATCAACCCGCGCTATTTCTCAGGTCATAAATCGCTCTGTCATAATCTATTGTTACAATCTCAATAGCTTGTTCTAAACTAGCCTTAGTTGCTTGAGGGGCTTTTTCTAAAGCATTTTCTAATACATCCAAACTCAATTCACGGCTATCACTTAGCATTTTCTCCAGTTCCCCCTTATCCCCTCCCTCTTCAAAAGCCTCCGTCTCTCCCGCGGGAGCTAAAGTTGCAGCCGGTGCTTTTACTCCACTTTCCACCAACTCATCCATATTGCCAACCCCGTACACCTGCCCCAGGTGATTAGCAAATTGCTCGATCAATGCAGAAATTTCGTCACCTTTGCCCTGGCTACCCATCTCAGCAATTTCTACTGCTCTGCGTCCAGCGAACTGAATATGAAGCTTCGCTTTGTCCGTATCAGAGAAGGTTAATGTTAGCCTCACTTGCTCCCCAGCTAACTTAACAGCATAGAGAGGCTCATCAGGCAAAACATACGCTGAAGCAGCAACCGTCCCTACACCAATAAGCAGGAAACCCAGAATAGCGGTCATAGCTAAAGCCCACTTCCTGTGCCAAATAGGAATCCTTACTCGCCTTTGCGCTTTCTCCTGTCTGGCATAAAACATCGCTTGAAGGCGCGAATAAACCCTTGCCTTACATTCAGGAGCAGGTTGAATAGCAGAGGATTTCCGAATAAAGGTGGCCGCAGTCTTGAGCAAAGGCTCCAGTTCAGATGCTTGCTCAGGATAAGCCTTGAAGCAATACTCAATGCTTTCACCCTTGAGTATTTGTTCTAAGCACTCATTAAAAATATCTTCTGACTTCTGGCTCATATCTTACCTGCCACTCGGCAACATTTTCCTTAATGCCACTATGGCATTATATTGCAAAGCCTTTACTGTGCCTGTATTTTTCCTCAAGACTTTGGCCACCTCCGCAGTAGAAAGCTCACTTCCAAAACGGAGAGAAATCACCTCACGTTGAGCTGGAGATAATTTTTCTATGTTTTTAATCACTTCCTGGATTTCAATCTCCCGTTCTGCCGCAAGTGCTGGATTTGACTCACTGGGCAAAGCTATATCATCCTCCAAAGCTACCTTTTCCACTTTGCCCTCCTTCCTGAAATAATCAATCACTCGATTATGAGCGATGCGAAATAGCCAGGAATTAAAAGGTGAATTTCGCCACTTATAAGATGCAATCGCCTCCAAAGCTTTAACAAATACTTCCTGCGTTAAATCCTCCGCTTCGGCTTCGTTTCCCACTTTGAGATAAACATAGCGATAAATCTTATCGAAACGTTCCTCATAAAGCTGGGCAAAGGCTTCTCCATCGCCCTTTATCGCTCGAGTAACTATATCCTCTTCAATAGACATCAGGTTGATGTCTATTATATAGGAAAACGAAAAGACGCGGAAAAGGTTTACTAAGAATATCTATTTGTCACCCAGGCCTGAATGACATGAAGTGAGCAAGCCCTAGATTCTTCACAGAATCCACCGTCCACGAACGATTTAGAATAAGAGGCGAAATAACCGAGCAACCTTTCACTGAGATGCTAGCAGTGCCTGGCTATATTATACCTTGTTTGCTTGCTTCTCAGCCCAGT
>Ga0114920_10000871_pt1 | contig 13506 bp, 13 predicted proteins | sample ChitaG_FD_88683 | JGI IMG/M metagenome (GOLD analysis project Ga0114920, IMG submission 88683) | Deep subsurface microbial communities from South Pacific Ocean to uncover new lineages of life (NeLLi) - Chile_00310 metaG | ecosystem: Environmental > Aquatic > Marine > Oceanic > Sediment ... | reverse complement strand
GCTGGCAAGTGTAACAGTTCTGGTGTTTCGGGCAGCAGGCTCAAAACCTTATCTGGCAGTGGGATGGCTGTGGTATGTCGGAACACTTGTGCCTGTAATCGGGCTGGTTCAGGTGGGCTCTCAAAGCATGGCCGACAGGTACACATATATGCCGCTTATCGGTATTTTTATTATTATCGCCTGGGGAGTTCCTGATTTTGTGCCAAAATGGCGCTACAGAGAAACCGGACTTGCTGCAATAACAGGAGCAACCCTTTCAATCCTCATGGCAATGACCTGGGTACAGACAGGATATTGGACCAACAGCATTAAACTATTTGAACATGCCCTGGATGTGACAGACAACAACTATATTGCGCACCACAAACTGGGTGAAGCTCTTGAGGCGGATGGTAAAACCGATGCTGCGATCAGGCATTATTCTGAGGCATTGCGGATAAAGCCTGATTTTGTGGGAACACATCTCAATCTAGGAGTTGCTTTGGTTGCTAAGGGTAAGGTTAATGAAGCCATCGACCATTTTTCCGAGGCGCTGCGCATAAAACCTGATTATGCCGACGCTCATAACAATCTGGGTGTTGCTCTGGGAGAGCAGGGGAGAACCGCTGAAGCTGTCCTGCATTATCTCGAGGCGCTGCGCTTAAAACCTGATTATGCCGACGCTCATAACAATCTGGGCATTGCTCTGGAAGAGCAGGGAAGAACCGCTGTGGCTATCAGGCATTATCTTGAGGCGTTGCGGATAAAACCAGATTTTGCGGACGCCCATCTCAATCTTGGCGTAGCTCTAATTGCCGGTGGCAAGATTGATGAGGCCATCGACCATTTTTCCGAGGCATTGCGTCTAAATCCCCGTTCTGCTGAAGCTCACAACAATTTGGGAGCTGCTCTAATGGTTAAAGGAAAGATCAGGGAGGCCGGCGTTTACTTCCTGGAGGCGTTACGGATAAAGCCTGACTATTCCCATGCGCAAGACAACCATAAGAAAGCATTGGCAGCTCAGGGTAAGATCGATGAATCTGTTCAAAAATTCAAGAGGTGATTTATATGTTTAAAGAGAAAAAGGTTGTAGTTGTAATGCCGGCCTATAATGCTGCCCAGACCCTGCGCCGGACCTATAATGAAGTGATGGCCCAGGATATTGTAGACTTTGTTATTGTAGTCGATGACGGGAGCCATGATGAAACCGTATCCATTGCAAAGACGCTGCCCAATACAATAGTATATGCACATGAAAGAAATCAAGGCTATGGCGCCAATCAGAAATCGTGTTATAAACTAGCTCTTGAGGCCGGAGGGGATATTATCATTATGGTTCATCCAGATTATCAGTACACACCGAAACTGATTCCGGCCATGGCTTCCATGATTGGCAATGATCTTTATCATTGTGTACTGGGTTCAAGGATTCTTGGGGGATATGCATTGGAAGGCGGAATGCCTTTATGGAAATATATCGCTAATCGCTTTCTCACCTTTGTTGAAAATATTTTTTTTGGAGCAAAACTTTCCGAATACCATACCGGATACAGAGCCTTTTCCCGTGAACTGCTGGAACGCTTGCCTCTTAAAGTCAATTCCGATGATTTTGTTTTCGACAATCAGATGCTTGCGCAGATTATCTGGTTTGGTTATACGGTTGCCGAGGTGAGTTGCCCGACAAAGTATTTCCCCGAAGCCTCATCAATTAACCTGTTTCGAAGTATAAAATACGGGTTTGGGTGTCTGTTGACAGGAGTGATTTTCCGGCTTTCCGACATGAATCTGGTGACATCAAAATTGTTTCCTGATCGCAGTCCGGAATAGATTCGCGTCCAATTTTGATGGTTTCGTAAAAAGTCAAAAAGCTCCCTCTCCCTTGACGGGAGAGGGACGGGGTGAGGGTGAATAAGATGGAATTCCAGTTGGCTATCTCCCCCTCCCCTTAATCCCCTCCCACCGGGGGGAGGGGAAACTCTACTTTTTACGAGTTCATCAAATTTAAGCGGCAAGATAAAATAGAAAAAATCGCTGTTTTGAGGCTATTAAAGGTGATATCAGACCTGGAAAGTCCAGAGAAAAATGTAAAACACGACATTCCTGAAGAAATGAACGACATTTACTATGCCGGTCGGACTGGCAGTAAATGGGAATTGATTACAGTCGTATGTCTGATTGCAACCATTGGGATCTTTGTTTTCAAGGATTTCCTCCTTTTCCGAAAAATCTATATTTTTAAAGACATCGGCAGCGATACATATAATCAGATATATCCGTTTTACGTACACATCTCTGACTATCTGCGCACGGCAGGTATTCCGAAGTGGAGTTTTAATCAGGGAATGGGGCAGAATATTTTCCCCGGCGGCCTTAACAATCCATTTACCCTGTTACTGTATATGCTGGGCAATCCCAGTCTGGTCTATGGTATAGCATATGTTGAAATACTAAAAATCGTTTTAGGCGGTATAATATTCCATTTTTACCTCAGGACCATTTCACTGTCGAAATTTGCCACTGTCGTTGGCGCGATTCTATTTTCATTTTCGGGATATATGATTCTAGGTAGTGGCTGGTATGGCCACTCTACCGCCGTCGTCTATGGGGCATTCTTATTGTTTTCTTTTGAAAAATTGTTTAAGGATGACTCGTGGGTATTTTTCCCCGTTTCCATCACATTAATCGGGTCGTATTCTACATTTTATCTCTATACATTCGGTTCCTTTATTTTACTATATGCCTTTTTTCGCTTCATTGATGAAAGGGGCTTTAAGTGGAAGGCTTTGTCGCTATTGCTGCTGAGAATTGTTGCCCTGGGCATGCTGGGCATCTCGATCGGTTCGGTATTCATGTTGCCTGATGTATTGCGGATGATCGAAAGCCCGAGAGTCAGTGGGGATGCCGGTTATTTCAACGCACTTAGGTCGGCTCCGGTTTTTGGCTTTGGCAGTACGATCCACAATATAACAGCCGGGCTGCGCTTTTTTTCAAACGATATACTGGGCACCGGCAGCGGGTTTCGAGGGTGGGGCAATTACCTGGAGGCGCCAACTTTTTATTGTGGCACCATATGTCTCCTTTTATTGCCCCAACTGTTCGGTTTTCTCAATACAAAGCGAAAAATACTTTTCTTAGCATTTTTATGTTTTTGGATACTGCTTATTACCTTTCCATTCTTCAGGCACACTTTCTATCTATTTTCCGGCGATTATTACAAAGGTGGGCTTTCCTTTTTCGTTCCTGTGGTTGTTCTCTTTTTCGGCCTTCAGGCGTTAAGCAGTATTGACAGGTCATTGAAAATAAATGTGTCGGTCCTGATGGTAACATTTGCCCTGCTATTGTTGACTTTATATTTTCCGTATTTTCCGGAGGACCGGAATCTTGTTGTTGGTGAAATAAGAGCCATGTCGACGGTCTTCCTGGCGGCCTTTGCTATACTTATTTATCTGTTGAGCGTGGAAAAGTATAAAATGGTGGCAAAGATATTGGTATTGCTTGTGTTGTGCGTCGAACTGGGATGCTTATCCTTTGTTACGGTAAACAAAAGGTTTGTTGTAACTCCTGAGGAACTAGCACTAAAGGTCGGGTTTAACGATTATACAAATGAAGCTGTAGAATATCTGAAAGAAATAGACAACGGTTTTTACAGGGTAAATAAGGATTATGCCTCAGGCACAGCGATTCATACTAGCTTAAACGACGCTCAAATTCAGCGTTATTACGGAACTCCTTCATATTACTCTTTTAATCAGAAAAGCTATATCAGGTTTCTTGTGGAAACCGATATCATTCAGGCTGATGTCGAGCATCAGACTCGATGGGCGAAGGGGCTCATTGACCGGCTCTTGCTCCAGACGTTGGCCAGTGTAAAATATACTCTTTGCAAATTTGATGAGTCTTTTTTCTTGAAGAACGGATATGAAACCATCACAAGGTTTGGAAATGTAAAGGTTTTAAAAAACAAATATTCCCTGCCCATGGGATTTACATACAACAGTTTTGTAAAAATAAGCGATTTCAGAAAGTTGTCCAGCCTGCAAAAGGATATTGCACTTCTAAAATCCTTCATAATCGAGGACTCTCAGGAAGATAGATTTCAGGGAATCGATGAATATGATTTGGGTAATATTAGTGACAACTACAGCTTGGTTCAATATGGTAAAGATATAGGGGCTCTCAATAGAGAAGCTCTGGTAATAACCGAGCACGGCCAGAACATCATCAAAGGTAAAATCAACCTTTCAAAAAAGAAATTATTATTCTTTTCAATTCCATACGACAAGGGATGGAAGGCCGAGGTTGACGGTAAAGAGGTTGAACTTGAACTGGTGAATATAGGATTTATGGGTTTAATCGTGGATAAGGGAGAACATGCGGTCGAACTGAACTACAGCCCTCCATATATCTACGCAGGAACGATTATTTCCGCATCAGCTTTTATCCTCTTTCTTTTTCTGGCCTTTATTCCCAAGAAGAAAGTAACTATTCCGGATAGTTCATGAAGTATTCATCAACTGCAGGTGAAGCATTAATATAATTTATCACAGGGGAATGCTCCAGGTGCGTTGGAATGTGACGCTGTGCAGCATAAAAGATTTCCGATATAGCTCACACGGTTTATGTTCTTTCAATGATCCGTTTTCCTTCGACACAAAGTCCGATCAGAGCCAAAAACACCTGGAGTCCAAGTATTATTAATGATAAGACAATCGCTTTCTCGGCAGGGATAGAAAAGAGAGACAGAATTCCGATCAATCCACACTCCCTTACTCCGAGACCGGCGATGGTCACGGGGATGAGAAGGATGATCGAAAGCCCTCCCAAAATCCAGAACCAGTCCCAGATGGGAACAAGGACCCCGATATCTCGGGCTATCCAATAGACAACGCTGGCACCCACGAGTTGATAAAGAATGCCTAAAATTATTGAATAAATTAGTCGCTTTTCTTTCACCGGATAGGCCCTCGCGGATTTCTCAAGAAATTTGGTGATGGTTAAAAGGAAAGGGAACGGACGTATGGGTGACCGTTGATGCCACTTAACCATTACTAAAGGGATAGAACTGCCGTACATCATAGTCACAACGACCCCTACAAAAAAAACCGCAACGACGGCAATTGCCATAGGGGGAATTGCAATTGAAGAAAGTAAAATCGCAATGAAACTCAATAAAAGCATTCCGGCAAGTCCAGACAATTTATCGTAGAAAATAGAGGCTGTAAGATGCTCACGAGTATACCTATGAGGAGAGGCGACAACGGCTTTGACAATGTCTCCTGAGAACTGGCCTGGAAGTATAAGAGAATAAAACTTCGAAATAAGATTATAACGGAACAAATCGGATAGAGGATAGCCGGGCAAAAACAGCCTCCATTTCAGGACGTTGATCCCAAAGGCAAGTGCATGGATGATATTTCCTGCCAAAATAACCCAGAGTGAACATGCCGCAAAGGCTTTCTGGAGTTTATAAAAATCGACTCGATTCCAAAGTAGCGCGAGCAATGCACTTGAGATAAGGATCTTTAAAAAAAATAACATCCTGCCACTTCTCATGAAGACTCCTCAAGGCAGCATGTCTCTGGATAGAACAATACAACGATATTTCGCTTCATGCGCCTCCCTTTTCCGCGATCACAATCATTCGGCCAGGCCCAAATGGTGACATCATGAGGGCAATAGGCTGGGCAAGCGGCATCAGGGCCATATCCATCTTTGGTAAATGTCGCCTCATCACGGCATATTCGGCACTTCGAATCATGTCTAACGACACGACATCCGGTTGAATAAGTACACGAGAAAACCCAATGCGGATCAGCAGTTTTTTAATTCCAGAAGATGTAAAATGGATGCGATGCCTGGGCAAATCATACCCATGCCAATATTTTTTAAAAAACCGGGCCTCCCATGAATCACCGCGCGGTAATTTTAAATACAAAAGGCCTCGATCTGGCAAGGCTTTTTCAAAAATCGTTCGCAAGACCTTGTCTGCCTCACTTACATGCTCAAGGGTATGTCTCATAACAATGACATCATGCGTGTGATCGAAGGACCACTCTTCGATGAAGGCACACTCTAGATCAATCCCATAAAATTCTTTTGCATACCGAACGCCTAAATGACCAGGTTCGATCCCCGCGACTTCCCATCCACGCGAGGATGCTTCAAACAAAAATTCCCCACGTCCGGCACCGATCTCAAATAACGAGGAGGTTTTCCGGTTCAGATATTTTTCAATCCGTTTTAAATCAGAGCGATATATCTGTCTATTAAGAAACGCACGAAGTCTTTTTGGTGGAACAAAAGCCTCAAAATCATCGGGATAATAATCCGCGAGTTCATCCAAAGACAAAGAAGGCCATGAATACGCAATGTTACAGGCCGAACAATGATAAATGGAAAATTCCGGCGAATGCCCGTTTTTGACAAAAAAATCTCTGCTTTTTTTAACGAGAAGAAACCACCGATTCCCACATGTCGGGCAATACCATTTACTGTTTAGCATAAACCTCGTGAATCCTTCGTCCAACAGCATTCCATGATAGTGTGTCAATCGCTCTCTGCCGCGCTTTTTGACCCAGTATTTTTACTTGATCAGGACTTTCGAGTGCCCATACGATTTTTTGGGCGAGTGATTCTGGATTGCCAAATTCAGCATAAATCCCACAATCTCCGAGAATCTCTCGTGACACCGATCTATGAAATGCTATCGTCAACATCCCCATGGCCATGTAATTGTATATTTTCCCATCACCTTCGGCTTCAGCGATTTTAGGGGCGATCGCTATGTCCGATAGGGACAGATATAGGGGCAATTTGAGATAGTCGATCCTACCGAGAAAAAGAACTTGGTCGAGAATACCATAATCACGACACATGGCCTTATACATGTCGATATTCGGGTAACCAATGATAATAAATTGAATGGCCGGGCATTTTTGCGCAACCATTCGAAATGCCTCAAGCATGAGATCGACGCCCTGATAATGTTCGAGCAATCCCATATATAGCACCCGAGGTCTTTCCAGAGAAATACCAAGCATTGTTGCAAGAGTACGATCGGCCCTCATGGGACAGAACATGTCTGTGTCGACGCCGTCTTTGACATTGGTGATGCGGTTACCAGGAACACCAAGTCGCCGAAGTTCCTCCACCATGCTGTCTGATTGCGTGATCACCGGAAACCATCCCGAAACTCTTCTTTCGAGCCAAGCAAGAAATCGGAACCCTGCACTTCCTATTTTCACAAAACCATGTTGAATCGTTTCTCCCGTCAAAGAGCCTTGCATGTCAAACACGTATTTTTTCGATGGAAAAAGAATCTTGCAAATCCGTATAATCAACGCCCCTTCATGAAGGTGCGCGTGAACAATATCCGGACGAAACGACACAATGGTTCGAATCACCGTCCACGTCAAACATGGCAATAGAAGGATTTTGGTATAGGATGGGCCTGCTGACAATTTTTTGTACCAGGGCATATTAATAGTACGAACAATCCGAACCCCCGGGACATCCCGTCCCAGCCCATAGGTGCAGAGAACGATTTCATACCCCAATTTCGAGAGGGCGCGAATCTCTTCGTAAATCCGAGCATGGCATCCCCGATCCGCAAAAAACGGGGTCGGTGCAATCATGAGCACTTTCACACGATTCCTCATGCCTTCAAGTGGGGTGTAATATCGCAAATGCTCGTACTGACATGAGCCACATCTTCATCCGTCAGACGGAGATGAAGCGGGAGAGTCACAATCTCCTGGGAGGCCTTTTCATGATTCGGGCAAGTGCCTTTGGCATATTTGTACATCCGGTAGTCCGTATTGATACGATAATGGACACCAGGGAAAATACATCGTTCATTGAGCGCTGCAATCAGGCGATCGCGAATTTCACCTGGAACGCGAATTTGGAATAAATGCCGCGACGACAGGCAATCGGCATAATGTTGGATAAAACGGATGTAAGGACAATGCGAAAGCTCTCGCTCGTAAAGAGAAGCAATGGAGCGACGTCTCTCATTATCGATATCCAGATATTTGTGTTGGACAATACCCAATGCGGCCATGATGGAATTACCATATTTATTATGATTTTTGAATACCCCATTTTGCATCATCCCTTTTGTCGATAGTAGTTAATGGGGCCTAATAAATATCAAGTTGTGGGCCAAAAGTAAAGTAATTTTCCTATCGCAGTGAGCTTAGAAGGCCCTCTCGATGTTCCATGTGCCATTGCCCAAGCGAGACCTTTGAATAACTTGCTGTCAAACGATTGAAATTTACAACTCAATGACGATCGTGATTGATTTTTATAGACATCCCTACCAATAAACACTATACTTGCCAAGTCGCAGGGACAACAGGTTTTCAAAACCGTTGACAGCAAACACCTAATAGGGGGGTTGCATGAAACAAATATCAATAGTTGTTCCGGTCTTCAACGAAGCACGCAATATCGAGAAACTGTATAGGGAAATACGTTCCGTTTGCAAGAAGAATAGCTATGAATATGAAATCATCATTGTCGACGACGGTTCCACGGACGATACGTTTCAGGTCGTTAGCCTATTTGCGCCGGTGAAGTATATAAAATTGAGGAAAAACTTCGGCCAGACCGCAGCCCTTGATGCAGGGATCAAACATGCGCGTTATAAATACATCATACCTCTTGATGGTGACGGACAAAATGACCCGGGAGACATCCCGTCCATGATCGAATATCTTGAAAAGCATGATCTTGACGTTGTTTCCGGTTGGCGGAAGAACAGGCATGATTCACTGATAAAAAGGTTTGTTTCCCAAGGGGCGCGGTTGCTGAGGAGAATGCTGATCCATGACGGTATTCATGATAGCGGTTGTACGCTCAAGGTTTATAAAAAAGAGTGCTTTGACCACATCACCCTTTATGGAGAAATGCACAGGTTTATCCCTGCGCTTTTGAAAATAAAAGGTTTCAAGGTGGGAGAGGTTGTAGTTAACCACAGGCCCAGGATGACGGGAAGAACAAGATATAACTGGAAGAGGGCTATCAAGGGGTTTCTGGACATGCTGTCAGTGTGGTTCTGGAACAAATATGCCATTAGGCCTTTGCACCTGATGGGAACCGTTGGTATCCTGCTGTGTGCAGGCGGACTATTTTCATCACTGATCTGTGTGTATCTGCTGCTCAGGGGCCATGACCTGTCAAACACGGTATTCCCCCTCCTGGCGGCCTTTTTACTGATCACGGGGTTTCAGCTTTTCATCGCGGGGTTAATGGCCGATATTTTATCCAAAACCTATTATGAAACCACACGGGATGTTTCATATTCCATCAGTCAAGTTATTGAAAACAAAGCAAAACCGCCGCTTGGGACATGAACATGCAAAATTGTTTATGCAGGATCAAAGTGTTCGTTGTTCAACACGTTTAATGAACTGAGACCTTTGAAAAACATCCCCTTTTGCAAAGGTCTCAAGGTATTAGGGCCAGGTTTGTTTGAAAAAGTTTATGAAGTTTGTTTCTGTCATAAACTATCCAAACGAGGGTTAAAATATAAAAGACAAGTTGGCATTAAAAAATGGACTGACCCCTTTGAACCCGTGTTGTCAGCTATTTTTTAAAGCAATCTGAATTCTATCCTCTGAATAGTTACAACTTGACAGCATGTTTTAAATATGTATAATAACCATTGAATAAATTTAATCAGTATACATTATAAATTTCCAGAGATCGTCAATTGTTTAGTGGAAAACAGCCGGTTTTTGGAAAATTGAACGTCTCGAAATTTCTACAATTTATTGAATTCAGAAGTCTTTTACTTCTAACTTGGCCTTTTGAAAAATTATGGATATTCGCTTTACCCCGCATAATACTCATTTGGAAAACCGGTCTCTATTTTCGAGCCTTGATCCTCATCTGAGACAGCTTAAGAATCAGGCGCTTGTTTATCGCTTTCCGCTTCTTGACCGTTTTACAGTCAAAACCCCCGGTATTTATTCGATTAGTGGCGGACGGCAGATTGGCAAGACGACACTGTTAAAGCTGTGGATGGCAGAGCTCCTTGAAAAAGATATCGATCCGTCAAGAATAGTTTATTTTACAGGTGAGCTTATAGATGATCACCATTCGCTGGTAAGGCTTGTTACAGAAACGGTACGGGATATGCCTGGCAACGAGATGTGCTATTTGCTGCTTGATGAAGTTACATATATCCGCGGTTGGGACAGAGGTGTAAAGTTTCTGGCCGATGCCGGTATGTTAGAGCATATAATATTGATGCTCACCGGTTTAGACACAGCACTCATCAAAGAGGCGCGCATGCGGTTTCCTGGTAGGCGCGGGGCCGCAGATATTGTCGATTTTTTACTCCACCCCCTTAATTTTTTTGAATTTGTCAACTTAAGAAAGCGTTTTTGCCGGGATGAATTGGAGCATCTGCACTGCCCTGACATTGAGGAAAATTTTCCGTTGATCAGCAGACTGTTTGAAGAGTTTAAGAGTTACCTGGCCCATGGAGGATTCCTCACGGCCATAAACGATGTGGAGAAAAATGGTTATATAAACCCGGCCACTTTATACACATACAGCGACTGGATTAGAGGTGATGTCTTAAAAAAGGGGAAACAGGAGCATTATCTGCGTGAAGTTTTGAATGCAATTGTTAATCGCTATGGTAGCCAGGTTACCTGGAATGCATTATCAAAAGACCTTTCCATAGATCATCCCAAGACAGTGGCGGATTATGTTGCCTTGCTGGAATCAATGGATGTTGCATTTGTTCAGGCGGCCATTTCTGAAGATAAGTTATCAGCATCGCCGAAAAAGGCCCGTAAAATGATGTTTACCGACCCGTTTATTTTCCATGCAATACGCGCCTGGTTAACTCCATCTGAAGATCCATTTAAAACGCAGATTAGAGTTGCTCTTTCAGACCAGAAATGGTCTTCCAAACTGGTTGAGGCTTGCGTAGCAACCCATTACTCACGGCATTATCCAACATATTACATAAAAGCAAAGGGGGAGGTAGATGTGGCCTATGTTAACCAGAACCGTTTCTGGCCTGTAGAAGTTAAGTGGAGTGCTCAGATACGCCCCAAAGATCTTAAACAGGTTGCCAAATATTCCAATGGTCTCATTTTAACTCGTTCACAAAAATATGGAGAAATTATGGGCATACACACAGAACCGCTCCCTATTGCATTATTTCGCCTCGGGAAAGATATGGAAAATATGGTGAAATAAAAGAAAATCTTGAACAACAATATTTGTCCCGGCAATTTTCTTGACACAAAAGTTCGGTTTTTTCTATATTAAACTCGATCATTATCAATCTTTCCTCTTTCATTTTTTATGATTTATTGCTTAAATTACGGATATTCATACTTTGCCGCTGTCTATGGAGTTGGTAAATGTCACATTTGATGGAAAGAAAATGGCTTGAAATGATTGAAGCTTTCTTAAAACTTACTCCGGAAGAAAGGGCTGCTGAAGCAGAAAGACGGCTGGATGAAACTCTGGAGAGGATGTCCTAAATGTATAACATTTCACCAGAAGAAGCATATGAAAAACTTATTAAAAATAGTTACAGAATGCATAGATAAATTTTCGAAAAAAGAAAGTACTTCCAGACAGCCATGATGTTTGAGTTGCCTGATCTATGTATCAACGGGAGTCATGCATGGTTCGCAAACGTGCTTCCTGCTTGAGGGGCAATTACTTCAACGCCTTATACTCGGAAAGGAGAACATATATGCAAACAGAAAAAACTACAAAAATCAGCCCGGAGCTTTTGAGTTCGCTGCATTATTCAAATATTGAGGAAGCAGGGTTAGATATGCTTTTGCTTTCGGCACAATCCAATTATTCTGAATTTTCTAATGATGTCCGCTTTTTCGAAGATAAGTATCATATGAAATTTGAAGACTTTCAAAAGATGGTAGAACAGAAAGTGGATGATGAGGAGTTTGAGCAGGAAGATGACTTAATGGCGTGGAAATTTGCTCAAGAAAGCGCTCAATATTGGAAGGAAAAAATTGAGGAGTTGAAATCTTGTTGTTGAGATTTTTAAAGCATTATGTCGATATTGTTCAGGACATTCAAGTTGAGCGGTTCAGAAGAGTTGGAACAAGCTACGAATTGAGAGCTGCTATCTTTTTGCGTGATGGGTCAAAATTATATGTGAAAGATTATCTTTACCAGGATGGAAGCAGAAAATATGCATATCAGTGGCAAACAAAAGAAGGGCAAAATGTCGGACGGTGGGACAACTCGCCCCATTGGCCAAATTTAAAGACCTTTCCGCATCATTTTCACAATGGCCAAAATCTTTCAGTTGAAAGTTCCAACATTCGGAACCTTGAATCAGTCCTGGGATATATTCGCAAACAGTTAGCGATAGGTCCTCGGCCTTGACCCCTCTTTTTATTGTAGCAGCGAAATGACGACAGCCGGAGGAAATTGAGATAAGCCCTGCAAGACGACTATAGCGTGAAATGTAAAGGATTTGTTAACCGAAATGATGAAGACCAAGGCTTCGATTTCAATAATCATCCCTGCATACAATGAAGCCCAGACCATCGGGAGTCTCGTATCGAGAATCGTCGAATTATATCCTGAATTTGAGGTGCTTGTGGTAAATGACGGTTCAACGGATGACACGGGCGACATTGCCAGAGAGGCGGGTGCCCATGTTTACAGTCACCCCAATAATATCGGCAACGGTGCGGCTATTAAAAGCGGGATACGGCATGCATCGGGTGAAATTCTGGTATTTATGGACGGAGATCTTCAGCACGCACCAGAAGATATTGGAGAACTGCTGCAATATTTGCCCGACTATGACATGGTTGTCGGTGCACGGTCAAAAAGGGATCAGGCCTCATTGGGCCGTGCCGCTGGCAACAAGGTATATAACTTGTTAGCGTCATATGTCGCAAAGTTTCCGGTTTCCGACCTCACATCCGGATTTCGGGCCGTTAAATCAAATATTGCCCGCAGTTTTTTATACCTGCTTCCCAACACCTATTCATATCCCACGACGCTGACATTAGGTGTTTTGAGGACCGGCAGGAGTGTGAAATACATCCCTGTAAAGATCCATGCGCGCAAAATGGGGAAAAGCAATATAAGTATATTCAGAGATGGGGTGCGATTTTTTATGATCATTACAAAAATATGCACCTTATATTCTCCGATGAGAGTTTTTCTTCCAGTCAGTTTCACGTTATTTCTATTGGGGTTCCTTAATTACATTTACACCTTTATAGCTCAAGGTCGATTTACAAACATGAGTGCACTCCTGTTTGTCACATCTATTATTATTTTCATGATGAGTCTTATTTCGGAACAGATTTGCCAGATGCGCTTTGACAGGAGTGAAGAGGAGAAGTGAAAGGGAAAAAGCGCATCCTAGTGTTGACTTCCACTTTTCCCCGCTGGAAAGACGATGAAGATCCTCCTTTTGTATTTGAGCTATGCAGCAGGCTTAAGGAACACTATCGAGTTCATGTGCTTGCCCCGCATTATCCGGGGACAGAAACAAAAGAGTAT
>Ga0114920_10000870_pt1 | contig 13507 bp, 16 predicted proteins | sample ChitaG_FD_88683 | JGI IMG/M metagenome (GOLD analysis project Ga0114920, IMG submission 88683) | Deep subsurface microbial communities from South Pacific Ocean to uncover new lineages of life (NeLLi) - Chile_00310 metaG | ecosystem: Environmental > Aquatic > Marine > Oceanic > Sediment ... | reverse complement strand
ATCTACTGCGTCGCCTGCTCCTTCTCGCGGCATGACATCAGAAGCCCCTCCGTGCATAGCGTCTAAAGCACCCTTAGCATAGCAGTATCTGAAGACCCGATCGTCCATGACCATCCGGGTGCCTATGTCATAATTCTGGACTTCGCTTTCTTCGTGGACGTCCTGGGCCTTACCCCCAGGCTTCATGTGACCAGCTGTAATAAGCTGATCAACAATGAGCCCGTCTTTTCCTCGTGTTGGTTGGTATTTTGCTTTCATTTCATCTCCTCCTTATCCTGCCCGTAGCTTGAGCATCCGGAACGCATCCGTGCGGATAACGCCTCCGGTCACTCGCGAGCTTACCAGGATTCCAAGTAGTCCGGCCGTGGCCCACATCTCTACGAGCCGTTGCACCATCATGCCCTGGCGGTCGAGTATCCTGTATCCTGCCTTGAAATCGCCGAAAATCCCGATAACGTTCTCGTCAGCAGCACTGGGAGCATCTAGGTCTTCCTGAGCTTCAATAGGATATCCCATGATTGACGCGGGCTGTCCCGCCTGCACGGATGGCTGCCACAGATACTGATGTTCTTCGTCTTTCAGCTTCCTCATAGCGAGCATCGTTGGCGATGAGGCAAGGAAGGTTCCGTTTTTCCGGTATTGAGCGGGGAGGGCGTAAATCGTACCCAGCACGGCGTCAAGGTCGATCACATCCGAGGCGGTTGTCAGAACTGTGCTAATTCCCGTGTCCACGGCGATTCCTTCGGGCTGCGAGTAATCGTGTCCGGTGCCCTTAACGAATGCCGTCTCTTCGGTCTCTGCCTTTGCTCTGGCGAAGCTGTCGACAATCATGGCCTCCAGCGACACATCGGTGTCCGCCAGCTCGTTCTTTCCGATTCTGGCCAATCCCTCAAGGTCTTCGACATACTGATGGTCCTGGCTCGGAACCACGTCTTGCTCAACAGGCTCTTTTTCCAGCTCGAGCGTCCCCCATCCCATCGCAACTTCGGTCAGGCTTCTGCGCCTGATACGGTTGCTTGTGATGGTCCGTATGGTAGCGTACTTGCGGATAACGTTGATCTTGGGGAGCGCTCGGTAAATCTCTGCCTCGACTTCTTCGGTAATAAGTATCTGTCCGCTTTCATTGGAGACGAGTGCCTTGCGCTCATCGAAATACTTCTGTGCCTTCTCGTCCATCACCATTCTGCCTGTGCGCAGGTAGTTGAAGAACGACTTTTTATACTCTGCCGCTCCGGGGACGCTGGCTTTCTGTTCCGGGTCTTCGAGTCCCGGCCGTTTCAGCTTTGTTTCCAGGGTGTCGATACGATCCTTCAACTCCTTCTCGGCCTCGAGACGCTTCGTCTCGGAGGTCTTGAAGTCGGTTTCCGTGAGCTTCCCCTTCAGGAACTTGTCATACTCTTTCCGCTGGTCTGCGATGAGCGTGTTGATCTTCTCGACGTCCTTCTGTGCGGCTTTTGTAAACTCGGCCAGGGCTTTGGTCTTAGCCTGTTCCGTGGCCTCGTCTACTATAGCCTGCCTTTCCTCTTTTGATATTTCAGGTGGCATAAATTTCTCCTTATTGTTGATTTTTGAGAATCTTAATCGTAGAGCTGAATAAGTGCGGTTGCGGCTTATCCTCTCCCTTCAGCTCCTCAACGACTGAAGCGAATGGCGACTTCCCTGCGCCCCGAGTGTCTCCTGACGGCTCGGGTGGCTCGAGAAGTGCCTCAAGTGTTTCTATAGCTTTAACTACTAACCCTGATTGCTCAGGAGTGAGTAGAGGCTTGCAAGTCTTACAATCTGGGTCCCCCCAGCTGTTGATCTCGTTCAGCACCCCCTCGATGGATTTCAGGGCGGGGGCGAATTTCCCTTCGTTGTCCTTACAGTGCTTCCGCGCCGTTGCGGCTGTCCACGTTTCCTTCGGATAGAAGTATTCGTTCTCCTCCGCCTTCTCGTCGCTTCTTCTGATGCCGAACCGAACCGTATATTCCTTACCATCGTGCTTCCGTTTCTCGCTGCGGTAGCGGATGTAGTCCCCGCTGTTTATCGTACATATGTGGTTATCCACAGACGGCTTGGTCTCCATCTTCACGTCCGTTATCTGCGCCTGCGGTTGCATGGCGAACAGCACGGGCGAGATCTCATAGAGCTTGAGCTCCTTGAGACGGCGCACGATCTTTTTGCCCGACTCGTCGAACTCCTGCTTTATGACATCAAAGCCGAATGACATAGCTTTTATCACCGGGCCCGGCTCTTCCTGCTTCATGAGCGCGTATTTCTCTCTTGCCGATTGAACGTCGAGATTCAAGCTGCCTTTGAAGAACACGCCGTGCTCGTCCTCCTTCAGTTTTGCCCCTCCGATGGGGTCGCGGACGTTGTGATACCAGGTCATGGGGAAGACGCCCTTGTTGTCCCGGATTGTCTTCCTGAACGCTCCTCGTTCTATCACATCACCGCCCAGATCGACTTGGTCAAATACCGCGCAATATCCTTCAAACGTGCCGTCTTTGGCCACTTCCTTTATCTCGAATTTAAAGGTTTTAGTTTCTTGGAAAGTGTTTTCTTCCATTTTCTTTCCTCCTTTATTTACTCGCTATCTCCTCTATCTTGCATCCCCGGCGTGTGCTCTGGTCGTGGTCGTGAAGCTCTATCCAGATCCTCGAACCCGCCTTGCACTTGGACCACAACGTCTTTATCGCATCCTTTACTTCAAACTTCCTGACTTTGACTTCTGTCTTTTCCCCTGTCTCCGGGTCTTCAACTATTTCTATCGCTGTGTAGAACCTTATCCAGTTCTTGACGAAGGTGCTCCTTATGGCTTTCTTGTGGAAGGGGAACATGAATGAGACTGTGTTGATGCCGTTTTCATCTTGAGTCTTCGTGAACTGTGCGTCCCTCCGCCAATAATCCGCCTTCGGGATTGCGTTGAGCTTTGTCTTTACGTTCTGAATAAGGCTGTCCGAAAGCCCGATGAGCGTTCCGCATAGTGCGTATTTCATGTTATCCTCTTGGGGCGAATAACCCCTTTGTGGCTAATCGAAAATTCTCGAATTGCTGCTGAGACCAGGCTCCTTTAACTATGCCGGGCAGGGCTACGAAACCGTTGAGACCTCTCGCTGAAATCCCTCCAACCGTCACATTATTCACCTCTGCTTCTATGGGAGAATAAGCAGAGCCTAGTTTATATTCATCATCAATCACAGCAATGGGTCTTACGCCATTATATACTCCACCGATAAGATGCCATTTGTATAGCTTTAATCCTTTCGTAGTTGTGGCAGTTGTCGCAGAAGTATCGGATAACCTTCCTACCTGAAGACTAATTGCTCCAGGGTTTAAATGAGCTTCTCTTCGAGGATAGATAGTAAAACCTCTATACTGCGCATTATAATTGCCTATAAGTCGTGTATATTGTGAAGCGGGGTATTCCAGTAGATTTACCCAGGCAAAACACGAGTATGGGTCAGTCCCAACTATAGGTGAATCAAACTGAACATAATCATCCCCACCGAAATGCCAACCGACAGAAGGGTTGATGACAGAGGGCTTGCCAGTTACTCGCACATCGTCTATTTTCAAGTAGAAAGGGGTGTCATCTTTAGCCTTAAACCTTACGTAGAACTTATCTGTTAGAGCAAAATTTGGTGGTGGTGTAGTTTCGTAATATCCAGTCGAAAGCAATAACTTAAATGCTGTCCATCCTGCCGAGAAGGTTAATCTCCAATATCTGCTTTTCTCCGATGTATCGGATATGAGGAATATCAATTCTGAAAATTCGGTGCTTGCCCTGTCGCAATATAACCAAAACAATATATTCTCTTTATCAGACCAATCCAATGTGTCAGCCGGAGTGAAGAGAGTGTAATACTTAGCATTAACTTCAGGCGAAGCAATAGTATTTTTCAGACTACCCGTTCCCTCTTTTTTATCATCGGTGTCGATTGATAGGGAACCTTCAAATGTCGTCCAACCCGGTATCGCATCGCAAGCGGATATTTGGTCTATCGGTGGGGCGATAACAGGCACATTCGGATGAGTGCCAAAACATCGACCATGATTGCCCCCGATAATATCCTTAGCCTTGTCATATCCATCGGGAATCCAGCAGGAGACCACCCCGGCAGGCAGAATCCTGCGCAGGGAGTTCTCAAGTGCGAGTTGGTCTTGAGTTAATATCATCTTCTCTTGAATTCACCCGTGATGGTCACTTTGAACGTGCCGCCAGCAAGGGTAGCATTGATAGCCATCCGTCCTGTCAGGTTGGCGACATGTAGCTCCGCTGTTCCCTCCTCCGTTAGTTCCGAGAAAGCACCCTTCTCGTGGAACGCTCCCGTCTTATGGTCGATCGAGCCGAAAGCAACGTTCAGAACCGGAGACTCATCCTTCTCCTCCACCTTGATCCTGAGATCGCCGTAGCTGAATAACGCCAGATTCATCGGGTCGCTCTTAGTATCGAAATCGGCTACCTTCGTCTCCCCATCGATGAACACGGCTTCTCCTACGATAAATGCAATGTCGTTCTTAACATATTTTTTAAATACTAATTTCACGGCCATTTCAAACCTCCTATATTTCTCTCACCTCTGGATATGTAGCGCAGAGGCAGTTCACCACGTTTCCCGCGCTTCCGTTCGGGTCGCAAGGGTACTGCAACGTCTCGCCACCGACAATGAACGGATCCTCGAGCCTTATCGGATTAGCCGAATAATGAGCGTCAGCCATCTGATGCTCGTCCCTCGAGTCGGGAACGAATGCGCACAACCAGCCCTTGAGCTCGACCAATTCCGTCTGCTTGTATCCCTCCAGCTGCCCGAAGTTCTCCACCTTCGCCATCTCCGTGCGCGCTATCGTACGGCTCCGCGTTACGGTCAGGCTGTTCAGCTTCTCGTATATCGCCTGTGTTGCCTGCTCCACCGTCAGTCCCTCCGCCTGCGCCTTTGTAACCAATGTGGCAATCTTCTTAAGCGTCTTCTCGGTTATCTTTGCGCCTGAGTCTATTATGAGAAGTTCTATCTGCTTCCTCAGCTCCTCGGTTATCACAAACCCCTCGTCCTGCTTCAGCTCCTCATCCAGGTCCAGCAGCTTCCCTTCGGCCGCCTGGAATCCCGCTTGACCGGCCAGAAGGAAATGCTCCATGTACTGCGACTGGAACCGCTTTGCGTACGCTTCGGTCTCCTCCCTGTAGTTCAGGAGCCTATTCACGTCTATCTCCGCCGTGGTCTTGAATCTTGCCATTCCTGCTTTTACCCGCTTCACCTGCGCGGTGAGGTATCTATTAAGCGGCTCGAACAGCGTCCGTTCCTTGCACTCCACACGCCTTACGAAATGCGCCCAGAGCCGTTCCTTATTCTCCTTCCGCTGCCAGAACGATTGCATCTTGTCGCCCTTCACGCCCTTCTCCGGGCTCTTCTTCGGCACTATCGGCGTGCCGAGCGGTATGAGCATCATCGGCATGAATATCTGGTCGGCCTCGGGTGATGGATCCTCATCGAACCCGCAAGCTATGCGCTTCTCGTTTGGACTCAACCAATGAGCTTTCGCCATACGCTCGTATACGGCCGATGCCTCCTCCTTCAGCGCCTCTATGTCGCCACGGTTGTAATCAAGATAAAGCCGTTCGCCGAACTTGGGAGTGAGCCAGTTGTTGAGCTCGTCCCGCAGGAAATCCATGAACGGCAGGATGGCCTCCGTGTAAAGCGCCTTCCTGGCCTCTCGCACATTGCTGTATGTCTTATTCTCGCTGTCTCCGATAAGCTCGGATGCCACGTTGAGCACGCTGCAGATCTTCCGCATATTCATCTTGTCGCCGGTTATCCAGTCCAGGTCCTTCGGCGAGAGAGCCGTCGGTATCCAGTCCTGCCCGCCTTCGATTATAAGCGGCATGCCCACGTTCTCGTAGCCCTGGTAGCTCTCCCTCAAGTCCGCCTTCAGGTCATCCTTCTCCTCCTTGTCCAGATTGCGTTCGAACTTAAGAAAGCCCGGTGGCCTCATGTCGTTCTGCAGGAGCTTCATGTTCCAGCTCATCGTCATGTTCGTTATGTCAATGCCCTTCGCGGCTACCTCGAGAGGCGACAGGCCGTAATAGCTGTTGAGGGGATGGAAGGCTTTGAGATGTAGTACATCCTCCGGTTCATAAGGATCTGGCTTCGCTGGATTTGCATAATAATTGTAAAAGGCCACTGGCTGGGCCCGGGTACCGGGCATTATCTTCACAAGGTGCGGGTACAGATAATGCAGCTCCCGCGGAGGCCCTTTCTCCGGACTCACCTCCAGCATGTAGCTGTTGCCCGCTATATAATAGAAAGCCGTAAGGTTCTCGATGAACGACGCCTGCCCGCACATGGGGTTCGGGCGATGTATAAGGTCAAGAAGCTTGTCTTGGAATATCTCTTCCTTCTTCGCGTTCTTGGATATGGGAAGTTTGAACAACTGCCAGGGGATGCCGGCAGCGCCCTTTGAAAGCAAGGTCACACAGGCATAGACCGTCATGCAGTTCTTGAATCCCTCTTTTGCCAATAGCGCTATGTCCTTCTCCGCCCATATCGGGTTCCTCCCGTACAGCGCCATAAGCGCCCTGAACGGCTGCTCCTGTGCCTTGGTCCGCTTGAATATGTTTAATGGATTAGGGATTTTTATTATCATTTCTATCCTTCAAGCCCTCCAGATCCTCGGTTCCGTCTTCGGCCTCTTGTTATAAAAACAGAGCAGGAATCCATCGGCCATGTCCGGACTCCTGAAGCCGCGTTTCCTGTAATCTTTCTTGCTCTCTATCACCCGCCTGCCTTTCTTATCCAGAGGCTTGTTTTTCCTATTTACTAGTTCCGTATTCAACCGATCAATCTCCGGGCATGCGATCTCGTGAATTATTTTTGCCGTCTCGAACCACATTTCGGAAATTGTGTTAGGATATCTATCCGGATCGTTCGCCTCCGCCTGGAAGTTTACCGGAACCACTTTATATTTCCTGCGCTGCATTATGCTCGTTAGCCCACCACCGACTCCCGTGTCATCTATCTTGAGTTTCATTTTTTTGTCATGGCCAATGAAGAGCTCGAATTCATCAGCGACAAATTCCAACTTCTCCACAATCGGCAGGTCCTTTGATGTTATGACTTTGTATCCTGTTATTTTCAGGCCTTTTCTTTTGAAAAAAACCGTGTCATCATCACCTCCATAAGCCACATCCGCTCCCGCCTCCTCCTGACCCGAGTCATCGAATTTGGAGTCAACATGGTTGGCGATCATACGCTTTATCTGACTAAGTTTTATGACCGTGTCCGCACCTATATCCACGATCTCACCTTCCACCTTCGTCAGAAAAAGAACGGACTCCTTTCCCCATTCCCTTTCGCATGAATCGATGTACTCTTGATTCATGATTGGGATCCCGGTCTTCTTCGCATGAATCTCCCGTCGGGTGAAGTCGTCGGGATGCTCAGGAGTGGAGAATTCCACGTATTTGAATTTTTCGCCCGTTATATAAGGTGAATCCTCCGCCTTAATATGGATCCTATTCCACTCTCCGTCATCTTTCTCAAATATCCTATAGAAATTCTCCCCTACCTCTACTCCATCGGTAGTCGATATTACTAACCACCGACAGAAACCTCCCGTCATCAGCCCCCTGACCGAGTCCCAAAGCCACTGCGAGACTCCCTTTGCCTCATCAAAGATGAAGAGGATCGCCTGTGCATGCCAACCCTCAGCTCTCGCCGGTTTATCTGTGCTGAACCCTATCGCATACTGTTCCGGATGTTCATCGTCCTTTATCCGCTTGACCTGGCATTCGCCTTGCAACCTAATCCTGCTCGTTTTGTATATATCGTTTATCTCCGCCCATAGCTGATTCTCGACTTGGAAATTCGTCGGGGCAGTCGTTATGATCTTCGAACCCTCGAAACAGTTAAGGAACCATACCGTAAGCTCCGCCGCCGTAAACGTCTTGGAGGATCCGTGACAGGCGCGGACGGCGGTCTTCTTATGGTCCCGTACGCTTCTCAAAATCTCTCTTTGCTTCGACCAGGTCAGATGCCCGAGTGCGTGTTCGACAAAGAAAACCGGATTCATATATTCATCTAGAAATGTCCGATAGACTTCAAGATTTGGCTGCATTTTCCTTATATTTCTTTAGAGATTTTTTTAGCTTGCTTAAAGAATAAATGTGCTTTATCTCTCCGCTAAGATCAATATCCTGTCGATCCTTCCATTCATCAGGTTGTCTATTTTTAAGGTAGAATATCTGAGCTGTTACATTTGGAGGAATGATTTTCGTGACTGTTTTCACCAGAATCATTTTGACCTTCTCTCCAACGGCTACACCTTTGTGTTCTTTCTCTTTATATCGATGGCCCATAATTGCCGATTTATATAGTGCGTTTTCAACCTTCTTGTCAGGAATGGCCATCGCCTTTTTTATAGAGTCGGAAAAGTCGGATTTTTTATTCATCCAATCAAAGAAAGTATCTTTATGGATTCCGACTGCCTGACAAGTCGTATTTATAGTATTGCCTTTTTTCAGGTGCTTACAGATCTTCTCAATTAGCTCTTCTGAATATTTCATGTATCTCCGTTTGCTTTGTGGATCTCTGTGATTATCTTCGTTCCGAGATCCTCGATTTTCGTGAACATATCCTTATGATCTTTGCGATTGTTCTCATTGGCTATTAAGAGTTGCTGTCCGAACATTTTGGTTGCTGTTTCATTAGCTGAGATCCGGCCTTCATGTGTAAAACAAAGGCTTTTTTTGTTCGTGGCATTTATGTCTTTGGGCGGATTCGAAGGGATGATGGGCGTCTTCTCGAGCTTCTTCCATTTGAGCATAAAACAGAAAACAACAATCAGGATAACTATTGCCGCGATGGCTGCCGGTCCAATGGTCTCCCAGGGGATCGTTTTCAACATTATTTCTTCACTCCATTAAATTCTTTCCTCTTCTGCAGGAGTCTCTTGCCGGTGTAGACGGCGGTTCCTGTGGTAAGCCAGATCGCGTAGGTATTGAATTGAGGATTCGGGTGGTTGTAAGCCCAGGTTAATAGGATTGCCCAGCCGATGAAAGCGACGGCAGTATGAAGATCGAACTTTAGTTTTTTAGCCATGTTATTTCCCCAAAAAGAACCAGATAATTCCCACTATTATGCCTCCAGCTACAGAGCCTTCTTTCCGGCCTTTTGCTTGTGCCTTCTTTCTTCGATTTTCGCTATTGTTGAATTTATTGTTCCATTCCACTTCCGCACCCACCCAATCTTTGAGCTGTCCGTCTTTTTCAGCAATAGCTATGTCCTTCTCGGCATTCGCCTTCAAAAGCTCGCCCTCGCTCGCTTCGGATTTGGCAAGGCTTATTTGAATCTCCGAATATTGCTTTTTAACAAGCGTGAATGTTTTCAAGAACTCGAGATTTTTCCGTGCTGCCACTAGCGTGAAAAGGACTCCCTGCGACCGAAGGGTTATTTCTTCTGGCCCGACATGTAAAATTTTTATGGTGTGTACGACAATTTGTGTCGGAGGGAGAGCTGCGATTTTATCTCGAAGCTCTTTTTTCTCCTCTTCTATCCTGGCCGCCCGCGCTTTGTGTCTTTCCTTTTCCGCCCTTTCTATTCTGGCCTGCTCCTCCGCTACCCGCGCACGGTCAATCGCCGCGTCGGCTTTGGTATCCGACGCTTTTATGTCCCGCTTGAGCGACGCTATCTTTTTGTCGCTCGCTCTAATTTGCTTCCTGTTTCCGATTTCCGAGACCAACCCGTCAATCCCCCCATAGAGTAAAAAGGCAATGATGAAACCAACGATAACCTTTCCCCAATTCCTTTTTATCCAGTTAGTCATAGCATCTCCTTACGCAGTCCTTCAAAGTTTCCATATCGAAGAGTTTGCCCGGGCATGATTTGTGGGGTGCGAAATTGTGGTGAGAATAAATATCGTTGATTGAGAGGGAAAAGAGGTCGAGCCATAACGCGATGACCTTGGCGCCCGCCTCCAACATTTTCTTCGGTGGTGGAATTTTATCGTAATTACCGATAAAACAAATGCTGAGTGAGTTGGAATTCTGTCCTCGGCAATGAGCGCCTGCAACATCCCACATCCTGCCCATCAAAGCTTCGAAGTACAGCTCTTCACCGCTTTTTACCAGTTCCACGCCTATGTGGTAACCGATGTCTTTGTAGGGTCGCTTCAAAGTCTGGGTGTGATACTTTCTGATCGCTCCCCAAGATACAGAACCGCTGTCTTTTGTGAGCGAATGGTGGACCATGATTTTCTGCGGTACGAACTTCGCCATTGCACTTGATAATATAAACCCTGTTTTCTGGGGGATTCCGGGAAGCGCAAAAAATTTGTGGGTAAGCCGTTACAAATGATGCCGAATCCACAAAAAATTTATGGATTCAGGGTCTTGACAATGAATTTTTTTTCATTTGGTTTTCTCAACCAAATCTCTTTCGTGCATATCTGAGGAAGTTCATAGCCTCGCACTTTCTCAACATCCTCTTTTTTTATTTCATCGAAAACAATCCTGATCTTTCTTATCTCTTTCTCTCTGATCGCCTCGATGTGAAAAACGGGATCGTCCAGATAATTCACTTTGTGCTGACTTTGGATCAGGATATTTCTGGCGCTTTTCCTCGCCCTGTAAAACCTATGCTTGAGTGCATATTCAGTCATTTATTCACCAATCCCTCGTCTAGACATTTTCCTTTTTTATGGGCGACGGCGACGCCGGGAAAAATGCCGAAACCCGGCATACTGTCAGCAAAAGGGGGGTAATGATGGGAACCTTAAAAGGTGGGGACATCTTTTTTTTCATCGCCGTCGCCTCATTTATTTTCCTTCCTCCGGTCCGGGCTCGATGATCGCCTGCTCGTTCCATTCCTTTATCCCCTCGAGCTCGTATTTCATCTCGTTGTATTTCTCTATGATCTCCACCAGGTCTTTGATGTTTATTACCGTGATGTGGACCTTTCTCGGCATGACGAACCTGCCTATGGCCACGCCGGCTAAAAAGCTGATGGTCGCCATGGCCAGAATGATGAAAAATCTTTTCATTTGGTAAATTCCTGTTTAGCCCAAGCCAGAATGTGAAGAGCATCTGCCTCATCATCGTTGTCGACTATCCTTTCATATTTCAGAACCGCCGCCCTCCTCATATCTTCCTTTGAAGCATTCCCTTTTCCTGTAGCGAATCTCTTCAAAGTTCCAGAATGGATAGAGCTGTATTCGATTTTCTTCTCCTCGCAGAATTCCTCTATCCTGGTTGTCATGCCCACAAGGATCTCCGTCGCAGAACCTCCTCTAAAATGCGCCATTTCATACACCACAATGTGGGGCTTTACGAGTTCGAGCATATCGTTCAACCATGTATTGAATCTCAGGAATCTTATGCCTTTGCTCTCCCCTCTTTTGAGGCTGAAATCCTGGACTCCACTTTCTATCCGCCCGTCGACCTCACTGGCCCAGCCTGTCTTTGTTCCGCAGTCCAGAGTTAAAATATTCATCTGATCCTCCTAATCATTTCTCCTCCTCCAGCTTTTTTATCCTTTGCTCATGCTCTGTAATTCTCTTCTCGTGCTCCGAAAGCATCGCGATCATCATCCTTTTTTCCTTTCTCACTATTTTCCAATATAGTTGCTGATGGTCAGTCTCACAGAAATCCTGCCATGATACTTTTGGCGTGAACCGTTTTTTGCATTTCCCAAGCTCTGAGAGCCGGCAAATCTTCGTTGGAGCAGTTATTTGTCTTCGCTTTTTTCTTTCCATATCATGCATGTCACGCATTATTGCGTTGTCTTTTGAGTTGGATCAGTGACTCTCTCGAGGGAGAAAATCCTGATGTCTTGCATAAGGCTCATTTCTCCTTCGGCGGCAGGACCTCGGCCGGCACCTTGCCTACTAAATTGACCCCGGATTCCAGAAAGACGTCGATGAGTTCAGTCTTTTTGCAGCTGTCAAATCTCTCGGGCTTCTTTTTGAGAGTTTTGATCAAGTAGTCCTGGACCTTCTTGCTCTTGAAGATCTCGGATGTCTCTCCGAACTCGAGCATCTCCCGGATCGTCTTGTGCTCCAGATAATCCTTTGTGACGGCGAATTCCTTCATTAAATTGATTCCCAGGTGCGCGGCTACGGCCAGTCGGCCGGCGCAAGTAACCGGATATTGTCTCATTATGATCAGGAGAGCGCATTTCTGCGTTAGCTCCTGGATCTCCTCGAGCTCCATTTTAGCGATCCACTCAAATAGTTTTTTGTCATCATGGTAGTCTTTAAACTTGTATGTCTCAGTCATGCGAGCTAGGATCACATGGTCCAATTTGACAAAGGCGTAAAGTCCCATCCGTGCCATTTTTAGATCGGAGGGTTTGAATTCCTCGTATCGCTCCGGCAGCCGCTTTTTTAAAAACTCTTCCCGGAAGTGCTCACCATGCCAATAAACTCGAGGGCCTTCCTGTTCCTTCTTTTCTTCTCTTTCTACCGCCGCCTCTATTTTTACTCGAGCTCTCCTAACAGCATCGAAGCAGATCTCCTCTCCAAAACAAGCCTGGCCTGTGTCTATTTTCCCGTCTAGATCTATGAGCGTCAAAAATTTATCGCACTCTTTACATTTCTTGGTCGGCTTAGGCCCATATTCAAAGCTATGGAAGTCCTGGTAGCTAACAACATCTTCCCGGAATCTAAATCCATTTGTGCCGTGGCGGCGCCGGTATTTTGATTGCTTCCAATTTGCCTGGAGGAAATTATTCTGCTTCTGTTTGAAGCAATTTTTATCTAGACAGTGGATCCCCTCCATGCCGCCTATTTCCCAGAGCTCCTGCTGGACGTCTGAATTCTGGCCACAAGTTGTGCATCCCTGCTTTTCAAGGTCGAAAAGCGCATCTTTGAGTGAGGGCGCCGCGTTGTCGATATGCTCTTTCAGCTGGCGCTTAGAGGCCATCCCGTCGTCGCCCATTCCGAACCGGGCCCCGGTAGCAAATTCGAAGGCTTCCTTTAAGGCTTCCTTGCTCTTTAATCTCCGCAGCTGCTCGAGATGACTGAAAGAGATCTTTTCCTTCTCCCAGGCTTTAAGGATATTCTCCGGAAGCGATAGGACCGCGATCTTCCGCCGGATATAACCGGCACTCTTCCCGATCCTGGCTGCCAGCTCCGGGATGGATCCTTTTCCTTTCTTCTCAAAATATTGCTTGAAACTCTGGGCCTCTTCAAAAGGGGTCAGGTCTTCGCGCTGCAGGTTCTCGATGATCATAAAGTCAAAGGCTTCCTCATCGCTGAGTTCTCTTATAATCGCAGGGATTTTTGACTGGACGTTTTTATTTTTGGAGACAAGGCAGGCAGCTTTTAAGCGACGGTCGCCGGCGACTACTTCATAATCAGTATTCTTGCCAGATTTCGAGCGGACGATAATAGGCTCGATGATCCCCTTCTGTATGATCGATTCCACGAGTTCCTCAAATTGCGGTCCAGAGAAATTCTTCCTGGGATTATTAGGATTCGATGAGATCTTAGATAATGGGATTTCTTTGTAAGTTTTTATTTGCATTTATATCTCCTT
>Ga0114920_10000869_pt1 | contig 13524 bp, 11 predicted proteins | sample ChitaG_FD_88683 | JGI IMG/M metagenome (GOLD analysis project Ga0114920, IMG submission 88683) | Deep subsurface microbial communities from South Pacific Ocean to uncover new lineages of life (NeLLi) - Chile_00310 metaG | ecosystem: Environmental > Aquatic > Marine > Oceanic > Sediment ... | reverse complement strand
CCCCTCCGTACGCCTCTATATTTGACGGGCTGTTGTGTGTCTCTCCAGTAATGACGTAATAGTAGTTCTCATCAAATCTCCCCACACCTGCATTATCCCAGAGCACAGAAATAACCCAGCCCTTTTTCTCCTTTATCTCTAATGTCGGTTGTTCAATACATGCCTTAAAGAGGTTATCAACTACCTCTTCATGATCGGTAGCCATATCCCGGTATCTGAAAAGGCCCCTGAAGGTGTTGTGGTTACAATGATCGCTCCTTGCCTGTGATATATACTCAAGCTCAACATCTGTGGGAACATCAAGTCCAACGGCCTTTCTCTTTAAAAGCACATCCTTTTGTAAGAAATATTCCCGGATAACTGGAACATCACTTTCATACAATGCAAGGTTCCTCTCTGTTGACAGTCTTTTCAATTCATCATCGCTCTTTATCGGGAATGTTCTTACTTGGGGCATTCTATTGAGGGCAACCTTGGGGATATTTATGCCGATTCCCTTCTCATCATCCCATTCATCCTTTTTATATATTCTCCACTGCTGGATGATGTCATTTGCTAGCATTTTCCGGGCAATTGTTTCCACATCCTTTCTTCTGAGATCACCCCTTATCTGGTATATCTTGGATGTGTAAACCGATTCATTTTGATTGAATCTTATGCCTAAGAGATCTTCTATAGCCTCAACTGCTGTGCTGCCTGCTGGATCCCTAACCCCTGGCCTGAGGCCTACCCATATTATCCAGTCGAAGCTATCCGCCAGAGGAAGAAAAGAGGACACCTCGGTAACCGGGTTAGTGAATATCTCAGCCCTAATCCTCTCTAACTGATCACTGTTAAGACCAGCATCAATGGTTAACACCCTGATTACCTTTGCGTCAGTCACATCTAGCCCAAAGTAGGCAGAGGCCTTACGGCAGATACCCCTTCCTTCTGCATCAATCAACTCAGGCTTTAGCCTTATCTCCAGTCTGGCCGACATATTGTCTCTTATGGTCCTTCCAAGAGCTGTCGCTCCTGACTTCCATTGCCGTTTAGGTAGAATTAATAATCTATGTGTTTTATCCGACAAGTCAACGAGAATCTATGATATCTGATTGTCATTTCCTGCCCAAGAATATATGATAATTGAGATTAGGTAATGACAATTTCAGGGGGTGATCGTATGGAAATCTACCTAATGCAACATGGTCCTGCCCTCCCAAAGGAGGAGGACCCTGATGAGGGTCTCAGCCCTACAGGAAAAACGAGGATTCATGCAAGTGCAAAGGCCCTCAAAAGGATGGGGATTCGTTTTGATGGAATCCTTTCAAGCCCCAAGAAGAGATCCAGACAGACGGCTGCCATTATAGCCGAGGAAGTAGGATTTCCGCCTGAAAAGATTGTGAAGACGGAAAAGGTCAAGGCCATGACCCCTCCAGAAGAGACGATCAAGGCCCTAACTGAATATGCTGGAACTCAAAGAGTCCTGATAGCCGGGCACCTCCCATCGGTTGCCGAGGTTGCCTCCTTCCTATTGACGAAAGGCTCCAGGGCAATGGTAGAGTTCGAAATGGGTGGTTGCTGTAGAATTGATGTGGAGGACCTTCCCACACACTCAGGCCACCTCAGATGGTATTTAACCCCAGAGCAGCTAAGATTGATAGCCACCTAAATTCCGTACTGTCCATCACCTTGCAGTCACTGTCACCGCCATAGTAGAAGGTACGGCACTTCCGATTGCGGTGGTCCTCCTGCGCCTTAGTTTGACTGGACAGATCCCTTTTGGTATACAAATACAAGGGTTAGGCCATTGAGAACAGTCCGTCTATTTATGGCCGTTCTTGAGTGTCAAAAAGCAAAAAGATCGATCATGATTTAATCAGGAGGCATGTGTCATATTATGGTTGTGCTCAAATATCCTTCCCATCCTATCAAAAACATAGGCTTTATCTCCACAAGGATTGCTGGAACAGATGGCGTTTCTCTGGAGATTCAGAAATGGGCTGATGTACTTGAAAGAAATGGATATAGTTGTTTTTATTTCGCCGGGATTTCAGACAGGCCCAAGGAGAAATCTCTTCTTGTGGAAGAGGCCCATTTTGAACATCCATTGATTGAAGAAATCAACAGCGATCTATTTGGCAACAGAACCCGAGGAGGGGAGACATCAGAAACCATCCAAAAAATCAAGGATAAATTAAAAAGGGCCCTGTATGATTTTGTCAAAAGATATGATGTAAATCTAATTGTTCCTGAAAATGCCCTGGCCATACCCATGAATATCCCTCTTGGCCTTGCAATTACCGAATTTATCGCTGAAACAAGCGTTCCAACTATTTGCCATCATCACGATTTTTCCTGGGAAAGGGCTCGATTTCTGATAAATTCCTGCAGGGATTATCTTAATATGGCCTTCCCCCCTCACCTACCTTCTATCAGGCATGCTGTAATAAACTCTCTGGCCTCTGAACAGTTGAGTTTCAGGAGGGGAATTTCAAATATAGTGATCCCTAATGTTTTGGACTTTGCTATTGAGCCACCACTTCTGGATGATTATTGCAACGATTTGCGGGAAAAGATCGGGTTACAAAAGGATGACGTCTTTATCTTACAACCAACAAGGGTTGTGCCCCGCAAATGGATTGAGCGTTCTATTGAAATTGTTAGGGACATGAAACTGCCCAATCCAGTGCTGTTTATCTCCCATGCAATGGGCGATGAAGGCGATGATTATTGTCTGCGGATTGGAGATTATAGCCGGAATATGGGAGTAAAGATTGTTCATATCGATCATCTGATATCATCCCAAAGGATCTTAAAGGGAAATGGGGAAAAAATATACTCTATTGCCGATATTTACCAGAATGCGGACTTAGTTACCTACCCCAGTGGATATGAGGGCTTTGGGAATGCCTTTCTGGAGGCAATCTATTACAGAAAACCCATAGTCGTGAATCGATACTCTATATATATTGTGGACATAGAGCCAGCCGGGTTTGATGTGATTGTTATGGATAGCTTTGTCTCTTCAAAGACTATCAGACAAATAGAGAGGCTACTAAGGGATAAGAATAGGTTGAAGACCATGGTTGAGCGAAATTTCCAAATAGGTAAAACATATTTTTCCTATGAGGTCTTGGAAGAAAAATTGATACATCTAATCCGTACATTTGGATAGAAGACCCTATATGAAGCAATTCAAAATTGCTCTTTTGCACTATACCTTTCCTCCAATCGTTGGTGGAGTGGAGGAGATCATCCGGCAGCATGCCTTCCTTTTTAGCCGCTACAACCATATAGTAAAAATATTTGCAGGAGATGGTGGAGTATCTACCGATGAATATGATATAGAAATCAATCCATTACTGAACTCCCGCAACCCCAGAGTCCTCGAGATCCACAAAAATCTGGCAGAAGAATCCTATGAATTGGAGTCTTGTTCGGAAGAAATCTATAACTACCTTATCCGGGTTTTAGAGCCCTTTGATGTGCTCATTGCCCACAATGTCCTTACCATGCCCTATAATCTTCCTTTAACCCTTGCCATCCATGGACTGGCGAATAATGGAAATATAAAGATAGTAGGCTGGAACCATGATTCTCCCTATTTTTATGCCCCGCCTCCCATTGATTTAAAAAGAGGGCAGTGGAATATCTTGAAAGAATACAATCCCAACATTTACTATATTACCATCTCAGAGGAAAGGAGAGGCCAGTTTCAAGATCTATATAGTGTAAATAGGATTGATGTTATTCCAAATGGAATAGACCCCATCCCCTTCTTCAATCTGGATACCAATACTATAAGGATGATTAGGTCTGAGCACCTTTTCAAGGCAGATCTCCTGATGGTCCAGCCCTGTAGGTTGCATCCCAGGAAAAATGTTGAGCTCTCAATCCAGGTGATAAAGGCCATGCAGGATAAGGGGCTACATGCAAGACTTCTGCTGACAGGCGTATACAATCCCCATGAAAAAGAGACAATTGAGTATTACCATAAACTAAGAGAATTGAGCAAAAAACTGCACGTTGAAAGGGACATCTTGATTGTAGCAAAATACTTCTCTGAAGCAGGCAAGGATTTGACAGGGGAGAAGATCATAGTGAGGGATTTCTACCTGATTGCCGATCTATTATTTATGCCCAGCCTTCATGAAGGATTTGGTATCCCTCTGCTGGAGGCAGGCATGTTGAAGGTGCCTATTGTTTGCTCTGATATCCCTCCTTTTAAGGAGATTTGCACGGAAAATGTGCAGTATTTCTCTTTAAAAGACACCCCTGCCAAGATTGCAGACAACATTCTCGACTTTATAAGTAATCTCAAGCCCCACAGGATGTCCCGCCATATTATCCAAAATTATTTGTGGGATAATATCTATCACAAGATGTTATTGCCATTTCTGGAAAGGGTCATATTGAAAACATAAAGAGGCACGAAGTATAGTCTACCTGCTTTGTGCCTCCAATTCCTTGGTATCGTTCAAAAGGTTCGGCTTTATGATTTTAGCGATACAAATCCATTACCTGTTTACAGGCAAGACCCAAAAAGAAGGCCGCAACAGAAGACTTTGGATCCTCCTCGCGTACCCTTTTCAAGACCTCGATGGCCTCTTCGTAATTTTCCTGCCTGCACTGGGAAATCCCCTCTTGAACATAGGCGGAGTTCTGGCAGAACACATCAGGAAGGAAAAGAAGAACAGAAGGAAATACAAAAAGAAGAAATAAGGCTGCTATCCGCCTCATCGACTCCCTCGTGCTATTGGATTGATTCTATGCCGAAGAGAATGTAAGGTATCCTTATGTGTTGGTAGAAAAACACAAGGGAAATGCACTGGTGGTTGTAGGTATCCATATCTTGACCTAATGACCGATTTTCGCCTCTTCCCAATCATCTTTACGCAATACCCTTCTTTATCACTTTTCCGCCGAATTTCTCTATGATCTCATCCATGGCCTTATCCACCTTTTGGTCCTTTTCGTTCTTACCCCCTTCCATAAAGAGAGAGGTCTGAGACTCTTTTCCACTCCCTTCCAGGCTGGAAACAGCAACACCTATGAGACGGACCTTTCTCTTTAAAGGGGAGTCAAGAAGTAGTTCTATGGTGGAATCCGATATGATCTTGGTACTATCTGTGCAGTAGGTAATGGTCCGACTCCTGCTCATTTCGGAAAAATCCTCGAACTTTATCTTTAGGGTGATCGTCCTGCCCTTGAGTCCTCCCTGTCTCAATCTCCATGCCACCTTACCCGCATGGGAGCGTACCTTGAGCCTTAGATAGGCGAGGTCCTCAGTATCCCGTTGAAGAGTCTCCTCTGAACTGAGGGACTTGACCTCTCTTCCCGGAACAACCTCCGAGTCATCCCTGCCATTGCCAAGTTCGTGCAGTCTTGACCCAAATGTGCCGAACCATCTAATTAGCTGCTCTTCGCTGAATCTCGTGAGATCCCCAACCGTTTTGACCCCATAATGCCTTAGGCCTTCTATTGTCCTTTTTCCAACGCCAGGGATTCTTTCAACGGGCAGCCCGGATAAAAACGTATCCACCTCATCCGTTGATATTATGGTCAAACCGTCTGGCTTGTGCATGTCAGATGCAACCTTGGCCAGGAATTTGTTGGGCGCAATACCAATGGAACAAGTTAGGCCTGTCTCCTCGTTTATTCTGGCCTTTATATGCCTGGCTATCTCCTTTGCATTCCCAAAAAGAGCTTCAGAACCTGTAACATCAAGATATGCCTCATCAATAGATGCCTGTTCAACAAGAGGTGTAAAATCCTCCAGTATATCCATGATCTTTTTAGAAACCTGTTTGTACCTATCCTTATTTACCGGAAGAAAAATACCCTCGGGGCATTTTTCCCTTGCTTTGAACATAGGCATGGCAGAGCGAATGCCAAATCTTCTGGCCTCATAACTGGCTGTAGAGACCACACCCCTATCAGTACAACCACCCACAATCACAAGTTTGCCCTTTAGAGAAGGGTTATCCAGCAGCTCAATCGCTGCAAAAAAGGCATCCATATCAATATGAAGGATTGCTCTGGCCAAGACGTATACCAAAATCAGGCTTTGTCATAGTGAGAAAATTGCATGGTGAAGGTAGCCCTCCCCTGAGAGGCAGAGCGTAGGGCTGTTGAATAGCCAAACATCTTGGAAAGAGGCACCTTAGCTGCTAATATCTTAACTGTTCCCTTGGTTGTAATTCGCTCAATTCTGCCACCTCTGGTATTTAGATCAACTATCACATCGCCTACAAACTCCTCAGGAACGATTACTTCAACCTTCATAATGGGCTCCAGAAGAACGGGCAAGCCAAGCTCACAAGCCTCTTTAAAGGCCATTGATGCAACAATCATAAAGGAAAGCGGGGTAGATAGGAGTTCTTTCACCTTAGCATCCAGAAGAATGGTTTCTACATCAATTACCGGATAACCCATCAAAACCCCGCTCCCCGCTGCCGCCTTTATCCCCTCTTCTGTGGAATTTATAAACTCCTCAGTCATTAAGGGGTTCGAACAGTGATTGACAAAACTACTTCCCTTTCCCCTCTCCATGGGTGAGACCTCTATTTTAATACCGGCAAAATGCATTTCACCACCCCATTCTCTGTCAAAAACCTTCTCGATAGCTGCCTTCTTACTTATGGTCTCTCTGTAGACGACCTGGGGTTTTCCGGTGTTTACATCAAGCAAGAATTCCCTTCTTAGCCTCTGGGCAATGACCTCCAGATGGAGCTCCCCCATACCAGAAATTATCATCTGGCCAGTATCCTCATCATAAGCAAACTTGAATGTAGGGTCTTCATCAGCCACCTTTGCAAGAGTATCTGAAAGCCGCTCCTGATCCTTTAACTGCTTTGGCTCCACAGCCATGGACATTACTGGCTGATCAAACTGCATTGACTCAAGTAATATAGGATGCCCCCCGTCACAAAGGGTGTCGCCCGTAGTGGTCTCCTTTAAACCCATAACGGCAACAATGTCACCACTTATAGCCTGATCTATTCTCTCTCTTTTGTTTGCATGCATCCTCATAATCCTGGCTACCCTTTCCCTGACACCTTTTGTGCTATTGTAGATTATGGAGCCTTGTTTCATTATTCCAGAGTAGATCCTGAGATACGTCATTCTTCTTCCCTGATCCATCGCAACCTTAAAGGCCAGAGAAGAGAGAGATTCCTTTAAGGTTGCGGACCTAGATTCAGGCTCTTTTGTCTCCGGATTGATACCGGTCATTGGTGGAACGTCAACTGGTGAGGGAAGAAATTCAACTATTCCATCCAAAAGGGGCTGTACCCCTTTATTTCTCAGCGCTGCGCCACAGAAGACAGGAACAAGGGTGAGCTTTATGGTGGCCTGCCTAATTGCCCTCTTTATTGACTGAATATCTATCTCTTCTTCAGACAGGTATTTCTCCATTATGCTATCGTCACTATCAGCTAATAGTTCCAGCATTCTCTCCCTATGCCTGAGGGCCTCTTCTGCATAATCCTTTGGGATAGCTACCTTCTGAAAAGAGGCCCCGAGATCGTCTTCACTCCAGACAATAGTCTTCATCTCCATCAGATCAATTACACCCTGAAACTCCTCTTCCAGTCCCCACGGCAGCTGAAGGATCAATGGAGTGGCACCAAGCCTTTCCCTTATCATTCGTACAGCGCCATAGAAATTGGCTCCAAGCCTATCCAGCTTATTTACAAATGCTATTTTGGGAACCCCGTACCTATCTGCCTGGTGCCACACGGTCTCCGACTGAGGTTCCACACCACCTACCGCGCAAAATACTCCTATTGCCCCATCCAAAATCCTCAAGGATCTCTCGACCTCAATAGTAAAATCCACATGTCCTGGTGTATCTATGATGTTTATTGTGTGCCCAAGCCATGTGCAGGTGGTGACAGCAGATGTTATTGTTATACCCCTCTCCTGTTCCTCAGGCATCCAGTCCATGATAGCCTCCCCATCATGAACCTCGCCCATCTTGTGAGACCTACCGGTGTAATAGAGTACCCTCTCTGTTATGGTAGTCTTACCAGCATCTATATGGGCTATGATACCTATATTGCGTGTTTTCTTAAGTTGTTGCATTGACATAGGGAGTAAATCTAAGGTATCTTTAAAATGGTGTCAAGCTCGTATACAAATGGGTGAGCGTTCAGTGCGCCGTTGGCGGATCGGAGGCGAAATGGCTGAAGGCCTGCAAGATGACAGGGATGAAATAGTGGTTACAGCAACCGGCCGGATCTTGATGGAGATGTACAATCTCCTTTTTTCTGCCTTTGGCCCTCAAAACTGGTGGCCAGCAGAGACAGAGCTTGAGATGATGGTTGGCGCTATCTTAACCCAGAACACCAGCTGGAACAATGTGGAAAAGGCCATTCAGAATCTAAAAGAAAAGGATCTATTGTCCATAGGAAGGCTAAGTCAGGTGCCTGCATCTACCCTGACTGGATACATCAGGCCTGCAGGGTATCACAATCTTAAGGTCAAGCGTTTGAAAAATCTGATCGAATTTATTGAGGATGAATACAATGGGGATACAAACAGACTTTTCTCTCTTGATACCGATAGTATCCGGAAAGGGCTTTTGTCCGTAAAGGGGATTGGAATGGAAACAGCAGACAGCATTATCCTATATGGAGCTGGGAGGCCTATCTTTGTAGTTGATACCTATACTCACAGGATCTTAACAAGGCATGGTCTAATTGAAGAGGAGGCAGGATACGATGATTTGCAGCTATCTTTTATGGACAATCTACCTCATGATGCGGAACTCTTCAAAGAGTTTCACGCCTTGATCGTAAAGACGGGAAAGGATTTTTGCAGGAAAAAACCTCTCTGCTCCAACTGCCCTCTTCAAAATTTAGAACCTAAGATCTAGAATTCAGGTGTTTAGCAGAGATTTTTCGTTATGCGAGGTAACCCGTCATATTTGGTGATTAAATTCGAATGTCGAATTTCGCGCTTTGTATTTCGAATTTAAGAATGCCCTGAGAACAAATCGGAGAAGAATGTTGCAACTTGTTAGATTCCGACTTGCTCAAATTAGGTAAGGAACAATATGGTTAAAACATACCTCAAGGCCCTTAGGCTTCCGTTTCTGGCAGGGTCAATAATACCATTCGTTACTGCCTCTGCCTTTGTGTTTCAAAGAGGATCATTTTCTCCTCTTGCTTTTTTCATGGCCTTGATAGGTCTCGAGGCACTCCATCTGGGCTCGAATCTGTTAAACGACTACTACGATGCCTCAGGAAGTGATCCAATCAATATTCGGCTTACACCATTCAGTGGTGGAAGCAGGGTAATTCAGGAAAGGGAGATACAACCCAATACGATACTTGGTTTATCCATCTTATTTTTTGCCATTGGGGTTGCATGTGGAATGTGGTTTGCCTTCTGGGGTAGGCCCTATGTTTTATTGATTGGTCTTTGTGGTCTTTTGGCTGGTTGGACATACTCGAGTCCACCCCTTAAACTTATGTGCCGCGGTCTGGGGGAGCCTTTGATATTTATCGCCTTTGGTCCCCTCATAACCCTGGGTACTTATTATGTTATGACTGGCAGCCTTTCCTGGTCTGCCTTTCTGCTGGGGGTTCCTAATGGCCTCCTTATAATGGCCATAATCTGGATAAATGAGTTTCCAGACTATCAGGCAGACCTAGAGGCCAACAAAAGAAATTTAGTCATCAGGCTTGGCCTCAGGAGGGCACGCTATTTATATTGCATGATAATGGTCCTTCCATTTCTGGCCATTATTCTTCTTATCTATTTGATAGGCCTTCCTATCCTTGTCATAATATCGCTGGGGGCCTTTCCCCTGGCCAGTAAGGCCATTCATATACTGTGGAGGAAATACCTTTTCTTTCAAGACCTAATCCCAGCCCAGGCCTTGACTATTCAAACGCTGGTTTCCGTGGGCCTACTTATGTCTGGGGCACTTTTCATGAGCAGAATCGTGGGTCAGTAAAATGTCAAAAGGGGGACTAATTCTTACATCAGCTCTGCTAGCCTTTTTCCTCTGTGCATTTATTGCCCTCTACGTAGGGTATTCTTTGATTAACCCCGCCGGAGCCGATAAAAAAGAGGAGATCTTTATAGTGAAAAAGGGGAGTGGCCTAAGGACAGTTGCTACGGAACTTGAGAGAAGAAGGCTTATCAAAAGCAAGGATTTGTTTATGCTCTGGGCTATCCTGAAAGGAGGAACGAGGGATATAAAGGCAGGCGAATATAGCCTTAATAGGTCGATGGCCCCGGTAAGGATATTTAATATCCTTGCTTCCGGGGCAGTCAAAACCCACCCTTTAACCATCCCTGAAGGTCTTACTGCTGAACAGATCGCTGACATACTGGCCAAAAAAAATCTGGTTAACAAAAGGGAATTTATGTCCCTTGTTAGGGATAAGACCCGTGTAGCCTCTTACCATATTGATGGGCCAAGCTTAGAGGGCTACCTCTATCCTGACACATATCTGATAAGCAGGGATCTGGATGCAAGGGAGTTGGTTGACCTTATGGTTAGGCGCTTTTGGAAGGTGTTCAACGACCTGATAAGGGGTCAGAAAAGGGATATGTCGCTAAGGGAGATAGTAACCCTTGCCTCTATAGTAGAAAAGGAGACAGGTCTTGCTGAGGAAAGGCCCGTTATTGCATCAGTTTTTCTGAACCGCCTTAAGAAGAGGATGAGACTTGAAAGTGATCCAACTGTTATCTATGGCCTTAAGAATTTCGATGGAAACCTGAAAAGAAAAGACCTTCGTACCCCCAATCCTTACAACACCTATACTAACCACGGACTCCCTCCTGGGCCCATCGCCAATCCTGGCAGAGAGTCCCTCATGGCGGTAATAAACCCGGCAGAAACAGATTACCTCTACTTTGTCTCTAGAAATGATGGGAGTCATTGCTTTTCTACTACTTTGAAAGAACATAACAGGGCTGTTGTCAGGTACCAGAAAAGGCGCCGTTCTCTATCAGACAAACCCCGTTAGATTTCCCACAGGGCACTATAACCTTCTGAAAAGGCAGGTAATGTTTTCGATATAATCCCCGTTCTTCTGCGAGGGCATTCTAACAGGGTAAAGGGGAGGAACATAAAATTTTCCAAAAAAGGAGGGCTGAAATGAAAAAAAGGGGCCTTAAAAGATTCCTAGCAATCAATTCTTTTCTGATTTTTTCTGGTATTTTCTTGCTCTCAGGGTGTTCAGAACCAACCAAAACCCTGAATAAGCAGGTCAAGTATCCACAACTTATTGTCAATCCTGAGACGGTTCGCCTAGGTGTTGCCAAATTGAAGGGAACGAATATTGTCTTCAGTGGTTCAGGCTTTGAGCCCGGCGATAGTATATTCATAAAGCTTCTTAATGTAGCGGCTGATGAAAAAAGGGTTGATCTACCAATAGCCTGTGCTGATGTAGAAAATGATGGGACCTTCAATGCCAAGGTAGGAACCCTGACCAAAATCTCTGATTTCCTGAGGGCCAAAATTGGCTCAAATGAAAAGATGGAAAACATCATAATTATAACAGGGCCACCTATGCCCGTTGGTATTTATCGAGCCCGCGCAATCAGCATGCTTTCAGATAGAGAGGCTGAATGCACCCTGGAGGTAAAAGGCCCATCATTGATAGATAGAATTAAAGACTGGATAGGCGTCAAGCTGGGAAAGATTGTCAAAAAATAGACGGGATTCTATATCTTGATTGGTTGCTTCGACGACCATATCCCCATACCTGCTTGCCCAGGCCGGAATGAATGTCATTGAGGTCAAACATTCGGAAGTTAGGTTAGGAGAAAGTCGTCCCGCCGAGATACCCACTTCAAGGAGGTATTTGTAACATGAGCGTGAAAGTAGTTGTGCTCGTCACCTATTTTCTCCTCGTATTGCTCATCGGCTTCATAGCTCGTACACGTTGGAAAGCCTCACCGGAAAATTACTTTTTAGCCGATAGAAAACTCAGTACTTGGGTATTGCTGGGAACAATGGTCGCGACAAATTTCTCAGCTTTTACGGTTTTTGGAACGTCGGGAGCTGGATACAGAGATGGATATGCCTTCTTTCCGATAATGGGTTTTGGCACAGGGTTCATGGCCCTAACATTCTGGATACTTGGTCGAAAAATTTGGTGTATAGGACGGGAACACGGCGTTGTCACGCCACCGGAAATGATACGTATTCTATATGGCAATCCAGCTCTATCATTTATCTTCGCCCTTGTTATGATTGTATTTACAGTGCCCTATTTGGCATTGCAGCCCATGGCTGCTGGATATGCATTAGAAGAACTGGTGGGCCTTCCTTACTTTAACGGGTGCCTTCTGGTAACTGGGATTATCGTTTTGTATACCCTCAAGGGCGGATTGCGAGCTGTTGCTTGGACGGATTTGTTTCAGGGGACGCTTATGGCCGTCTTGTTGGCAATCTCATTGATCTTGGTTGCTCAATATCATGGTGGGTTTACCGTTGCTAATCAAAAGATTATGGCGACGAATCCTGAATTGTTTTCCCGTCCTGGCGGTTTAGGGAAATACACCCTTGCCGTATGGTTCAGCTATCTCATGCTCTGGTTTTTTTGCGACCCCATGTTTCCTCAGTTGTTTCAGCGTTTTTTTTCCGCTCAAAGTGATAAGACAATCTCCCGAATGATGCTCTTCTATCCATTGATATGCACGGTCGTTTTCTTTATGCCTATTGCTGTGGGAGTATTGGGCCGCCTGTCTTTTCCGTCTCTCGTGGGCAAACAGACTGATCGAATTTTGCCCATGGTTGTGACCCTGGTTTCCGGAGATATCATGTCTGCTCTAATAATGGCCTGTGGTTTGGCCGCTCTCATGTCTACTATGGATTCTCAGCTCCTCACTTTAAGCTCAATTTTCACGCGCGATATTGTTCCTTTAGTGACTGGCAAACACATGAGAGGGTATGCGATCGGTAGGGTCTTTGTCATTTTCTTAAGCCTCGCAGGGCTTGCCCTTGCATATAAACCTCCCGCCACAATTCTCCAAATTGCAACACAGACCTTTACTGGACTTGCTGTTCTGTTTCCGACTGTCATATTTGGGTTATACCTCAAGAGAGTTAAAGCACTTCCCGCAATATTATCTATTCTTTGCGGAGAAGGAATGATGCTATTGTATTACTTTAAACTGATCCCAGCAGGCGCCTTTTTGCCGGTGGTTCCGGTCATGATCGTAACATTGTCTGTTTATCTTTGCATCCATGTGCTCTTGTTGTGGCGCGAAGGTGCGCTGAGTATTAAGATGCCTGCCTGGATGTTGGATCCATATTTTTATCTATTGCTTGCGAATTTTGCACTTGCATTGGACTTCTGGGCATGGGGCAAATCACATCCCCAGTGGGCTGGAATGCCTTTGTGGCTGGGATATTTTGTAATGTTATCTGCTTTACAAACGGTGTTAATGATAAACCTCGTGCACAAACGGCACGACAACCTGCCAAGTTCCAAAATGTCTTGAAATGGGCTTTTGAACAACTGCGGAAGGATTCCAGTGCACTAGGGGTTCAAGTCGTCCACGTACTTTTTGACT
>Ga0114920_10000868_pt1 | contig 13527 bp, 8 predicted proteins | sample ChitaG_FD_88683 | JGI IMG/M metagenome (GOLD analysis project Ga0114920, IMG submission 88683) | Deep subsurface microbial communities from South Pacific Ocean to uncover new lineages of life (NeLLi) - Chile_00310 metaG | ecosystem: Environmental > Aquatic > Marine > Oceanic > Sediment ... | reverse complement strand
GATTGCCATGCTCCGTTCGCAATGAAATGGAGAAATGAAAAGAATTATTATTAGAAATAAATGTATTGGATCTGGAATCCAATACATAGGATGGAGTGGACGAGGATGGGCTGACGGGGGGCCCATCGGAGCAGGCCCCATGAACTGTGAGGCACCCTCCTGGGATAGTTACAGTCAGGAAATAGGGATCAATATGGTCAGGATGGGCTTTTCGATAAAACAATTTCTCTCTGAGACTGGAAATATTCAACGCCCAATGGCTGATCAGATTAAAAAGGGATTCGAGAATACGGACGCCTCCTGGGCTAAGAGCGAAAATACTAGCTTCTCATACGCGATTCAGAGGTGTTGTGATTTAGATTGGAAAATCCTCATCTGTATCAATCCTTCTTACAGAAGCGCCTGGAATCCTTCTCTATTAACTCCATCATCCTCTTTTCTCGGAATCTGGAAAGATTTTTGTTTTACTCTGGCCCTATCCATAGAAGAAAATTGGCCTGGAATGGCCGATTATTTTGAAATAACAAACGAGCCTGATATAGGCTATTTTGATGGAGAATCTTTTCTTCCCCGCTATCAAGGACCTTCGGGAGGAATAACTCCCTCTCAATACAGCCTGCTCCTTCAGAATGCATACGAAGGAATTCATAAGGCAACGCCAAAAGCGAAAATCATCGGACCTGGCCTCGCATCCTGGAATCGGGCCTGGCTTGAAGAGGTTCTTTCCCAGAGCAGCTCTTACTTGGATGGAGTTTCTTATCACAATGTGGGTGGACATTTAAAAGAGGAAGACACCTTGAGAGAAGCGAAATACTTTTTATCCCAGTATGTTCCCGATGCTTCAGATATTATTTTCAACAGCGAATGGGCCTGGTGGCCGAACCACGATATAAATAGCCAAGAAACTGCTCTCAGGATTGCTCAAATCTTATATCATCAAATAGTCGGGAATGTCTCCGGATCCCTCTATCTTGGTCCTTCCCAGCCTAGGGGCTTTCAAAAAGGACTCGGAGTCCTGCAATATGACTCAGATGATCCCAATTCGGTTGAAAAAATGAAAACCTTTTTTGCTTTTCGATTGATGGTAAAAGGAGTTTTGGGAGGAAAGAGGCTGGAATTGATTAATCCTTCTAAAAAGCTGAAAATACTGGCTCTTCTAAATAGTAGAAATGAGCTCGTGGTTACGGTTATCAATCCGAGTAAAAAGAGATTTCGGAATATTGCTATCGAAATTGATGAGACTATTAATCTTAAAAAAGAGTCTTTTTTTAAATTGTATCAATTCGATCATAATCATCTGGATAGCTGTGAAAAATCAGATTTCGAGATTCTAATGAGATTTCATATCGAACCAGAAAGTATTACCCAGTTTATCATTCCCGTTTCGCATTAAGGTAAGTTGAGATCTCTCTTGAATAATCTGAGAAGATAAGTGTCATGAAAATGAAAACACGAAAATTCATGAAATACTTCTACATCACTTTATTGATAATTATTTTGGCTGCATCTATATATATAAGGTTTAAAAATTTAGCAGAGAGATCTCTGTGGTTAGATGAAGCCTGGGTGGCTAATGCCATTACCGAGAGCAATCTGAAAGAACTCATCACAAGCTCCTTCCATGCACCCTTATTTTTCGTTTTAACAATTCATCTGATAGTATCATTCTTGCCTAATAACGAGCTCTTTTTAAGGCTGCTCCCCTGCCTCTTTGGGATTGGGACTTTGATTATATTTTATTCAATAATCAGAAAACATACAGGGAAATTGGCTGCTCTCATTTCTCTTTTATTACTGTCGTTTTCCTATAATTTTGTGCATTATTCTCAAGAATTGAAGCAGTTTTCTGGCGCAATGTTTTTTACAATTCTACTGGTATATCTATGTGAAAGGGTTATCGCCCATAACAAAATGGGTGACTGGATTGCTCTGCTTTTAATGAGTATCATAGGCATCGGGTTTGACCACTCAACGGTATTCATTATTGCAACCGTATTTATTGTTCTGCTCATATCTTTTCACCAGAAACAGTATTGGATAAAAACATTTGGTTTTGGATCTGCGGTCTTCGCTTTTTTTGCTGTATTCTTCCTTTTTCATCTCAGACATCAGATCGCAAGAAGCTTAGTTTCTGCACAACAGTATTGGACATCATATTACCCCAATCTCAATTCATTTTCAGCATTTATTAAATGGCTGAGCCATTCCACTATTAAAATATTCGATTTCTTTTCTTTCCCCTATTTCCCTGTATCTCTGATAATCATTATCGCTGGTTTATTCCTGTTTCACAAACGTTCTCAGAGAAGATTTGTCATATACATTCTATTACCGATTATACTGGTCTTAGCAGCATCTTTCTTCAAACGGTATCCCTATGGAGGCTCTAGAATGATGATATTTGTTGCGCCACTCTTATATATCTCTTTTGCAAAAGGCTTAGATTTTATAATAAATAAACTGGAAAGAAGCAAATTATACATTCCCATACTTGTTCTCGTAGTTTTTATCGCCGTTCCTCCAGTCTCAAGCTTTATAGAAATAGCCAAAAATCCCTTAAGGCTTGAAGAAGTAAGGCCTCTTTTGGATGAATTACAGGGACACATAGAATTGGGGGATCAGATTTATGTATATTATGGAGCTAAAGAAGCTTTTAAATATTATTACAGTACAAGATATCACAGATTGATAGATAAAAATAACATTATTTGGGGAGAAAAGCACAGGGATGATGTCAACAAATACGGTATTGATCTTGAGGAAATACTGAAGAAAAATACGAGTATCTGGTTTTTATTTTCACATTTTTGGGAAAGTGAACGCAGCTATATATTTGACTATTTAGATCGTCATGGGGACCTGGAAATGGAAATCTCAAGTATTGGAACCATCGCATACCGCTTTAAGATCACGTCTAATCCGAGCGATCTCCAAGATTTAAACCAACCATATAATTAAGCTGAATTATTCAATGAATAAAAGATATATAAAGCCTTTTTGCCTGTTGTTACTGATGGTTTTCATCCTCAGTATATTTGCACTGAAAGTGCTGCAGAATTTTCCCAATTCTGCTGATGAATACGTTTACCTTTTTGAGGCCAACACCTTTGCCAGCGGGCGTCTTTATGCAGATCCTCCTCCTATGCTAGAGCTTTTCCGTTTTTTCCATATAATTGAAAGGGAGGGACGCTATTTTGGTATATTCCCGCCTGGTTATCCGATCCTTCTTTCCATAGGCGTGATCATGAGGATTCCGTGGATTATCAATCCCTTGTTGGGAGCCATGACCATTTTTCTGATTTATCTCATTGCACTTCATCTCTTTAACCGTCAGATTGCAATATTATCGTGTATTCTTGCTTTTTTTACTCCCTATTTCATTCTGAACTCAGCCTCCTATTTCTCCCATGCCGCGTGCACCTTTTTCCTTGCTCTCCTTGTATATTCATACATAAAGTCTCATGGCACATACCGTCTTTTCTGGTATTTCATGATTGGCGCAAGTTCAGGATATGCCTTTAACACGCGCTACATGGAATCGGTTGTGACAATCATTCCTATTGGAATAATTCTTGCCGTAAAGTTACTGCGCAATCCGAAAAAGATGTTAAAACCTTGTCTGGCTATTTTTATGGGAGGACTGATCTTCCTGGGTTTATTCATGATGTACAATACCATTATAATCGGAGATCCCTTACAATCTCCCTCAAAATATTACAACATCAGTGTCACAATCACATTTTCCAAGCATTCCTTGAATGAAGGGTTTAAGTACTTCATCAACTACATCACAAAATTGTTCTATTGGACTTATTACCTGCCACTTGTCATCTTTCCACTGTTTTTCTACTTTTTTCGATCAAAACCTCCTTTTTTGACGCCAATTCTGATTGTGATATGTATTCTGAATATCGCAGGTATATTCCTCTACCCTATGGGTGCTGGGAATGAATATGGACCGAGATACTATTACAGCTTCTATTATATACTTCCCATACTGGCCTCTTACACGATTGACCGTTTACTGGTACGAAAAAAATATATATATCCGATTATCGGTATAATTCTTATTCTCAATATCCATTCCACCTTTAAAAAATCAACAGTGTATCATGAACAAATATTTCTCCGCCAAGATCTTTACAGAACGGTTCATGAGGCAGGGCTCTCGAAGGCTGTTGTTTTCATTGAAACACCCTCTTGGGATATGCCGCCCCGGGACCTCATCAGAAATGGTATCAAATTAGACGGCTCCGTCATCTATGCCCATGCTTCGAGCCCAACAAAGCAGAAACAGTTAATGAAACACTTCCCCACATATCTTCCATATCGTTACAAATTCGTATCAGAAAGAAAAAAGGGCCGTATTACGCCGATCACTCAGTAGAAATCCATATTCTCATGCCCATTTCCACTGAAAACTAACACGCCTTCCCTCAAACAAACATTTGAAGAGATGCAGAGTCCGAAGCTCATTATGTAGGAAACTTCTTTTGATTTTTTATTATTAATCTATTATTTTATTCAGAATTGTAAAATGTTAAACAAAAAGAAATTACAGAAAAAAATACCAACAGGAATAATAATCGGCTTTATTATCGGATTTGCACTTGTGTTTAAGCAACTGATAGCATCTTTTATCTCTATAATATCTAATGAATATCTACAATATAGAATGTTCAGGCTTATTGCACTTAGCTTTCAGGACTCCATATATAAATGGCTAATGATAATGATTGCGACCTCATTCGTTTTTATCGTTATTGGGTCTCTGTGGAAATCCTTGCTTTCTGCCAAACTCAAAGGAAAAATTAAAACCAAACGTAAGCTGGAAAAAATTTTAGGTATTACAGGATATCTTGTGTTTTTCTTTTTTGTCCAGCGGTCGATGAGTTTACCAGGTCTATTCCATCCCATATCCATATCCGTTTATATTGGCTTTTTATTTTTTACAGCGTTTTTATGGTGGATATTTACAAAAACAAGATGGTGGAAACTACTCACACGATCACGAATAAACACCATCAAAAGAAGAGCCTATATTTGCATATTGGTTATTGCAGTCGCATATGTTGTTATTTCCATCAGCGATAGATTATATGCTCCAAAAGGACCTAATATTGTGTTGATCGGAATAGACACGTTGCGAGCCGACCATCTCGGCTGTTATATGTACGCCAGAGAAACATCACCGAAAATAGATATGCTCGCTAAGAAGGGCATTTTGTTTTCAAAATGTATAAGCCATATCCCGATCACAACTCCAAGTTTCAGTTCTCTATTTACATCAAAACGACCTATTTCACATGGTGTCTTGGACAATAACTACAATAATTATAAGCTTGACGATTGGCACGTTACATTATCGGAAGTATTAAAAAACAGGGGTTATAATACCGCTGCTTTTGTGAGCGGGTGGACTATGAAAAAAAATGCCAATTTAACGCAGGGATTTAACGTGTATAATGATGATTTTGAAAAAGACCGAAAAGCAGAGCAAGTAAACCAATATGTCTTCAAATGGCTTGAAAAGAATAAACAGGAGAGATTTTTCTTATTTATTCATTATTTTGATCCCCATGGAAGATATCAATCTGATCCTCCATACGATAGGTATTTCAACTATTCGACAGAGGAAGGCGATATATCGAAAATCCCTGATTACCAAAGATATCCCCCCATCGCTGATCCCTCCTTTTATATTGCACAATATGATGGCGAAATCCGTTATACCGATTATCACATTGGTCAGGTTTTAGAGAAATTATCTCAGTTGGGTCTTGAAGACGAGACTATGATCATTATAACCGCTGATCACGGGGAAACAATGGCTGAACATCTAAGATGGTTTGACCATGGCAATTATGTTTATGAAGAACAGGTGCATGTTCCCTTAATCATATGGTATCCACAAATGCTGCAGCCAAAAAAAATCAATACCTTAGTTAGACTTGTGGATATCCTCCCAACAATTCTGGATTTTCTCGGCATAAATTTCTCAAAAAATATGGAGGGCCAATCCTTGTTACCTTTGATAAGAGGTGAGGTCGTAAAAGATAAAGTCATTTATCTTGAAAGCGCCCCGAGTAATCCAAAAATACACATAAATGTCATAAAAGGCATTCATGGAAAACAATTTGCAATAAGGTCAAATAACTGGAAATTAATCCGAACCCTTAAAACGACCGGTCTTTATTATGAACTGTATAATCTAAGCGAAGATCCTAAAGAATTGTTCAATCTGATAGGGACAAATCACGCAAAGGAAAATCTATTAAAAGAGAATTTGGAAAAATTTATTAAAATTTATAAAAGTTCTCATTATTATCTAAAAAGAACAAGTGCCCCTCCTCCTAAAGAAAAAATAGAAGACAAGGAGCTAAAGGAAATATTAAAATCGCTGGGGTACATCCGCTAGAATATTAAGCACCCAGAAGCGATTCGCCTCCAAACATACAATCACCTTTACCATAACCTGGATCAAATACGCATGCAATGTATACATTAAAGAATCAGAAACAATTCAATCGCTTTTATATTGAGAAAGCCAAGGTATTGATATGTAGGTGAAACTTTGATAGATTAGCATGAGAAAACGAGGGAAAAAATGATTGATAATGAAATCAAACAGATAAGAAAGATAACTTTTCGACAGATGAAAATGGTAGAAGAAAGATTAGAAAGTGCTTCTTTTATCTTAGAAAGGGACGCTAATGTGGATGCCATCCCAATTTTATCTAGGGCAGTGGATATGACTGTTAGAATTCTTCTCTCCTTTAAACAAAAGCCGCTGGGTAATTTTAAAGAAAATATCAAATCACTGGAGGAGGAATACGAAAAGGAAGGACTATATGATGAGGAAACCATAGAATCATTTAGCTCATTATATGAAATGAATGAAAACTACAAAAAAGAAATGGAAATAGACTATGATTACCGGGATGTTAAAAGTATTTTTGATAAAGCTGAGAATTTCATCCGCGAATCTCACAAATTTCTAGAGATTCAATTGATAACCCCGGAAGAGAGAATGATTAAAAGTAAGAAAAAGAAAATTTTGGCAGCAGGCGGTATTTCCATTAGCTCATTAGTCGTGTTATTTTTTCTTGTTAAGCTTGGGATAAATATGTTCGGTCCGAAATATGGTCTCTTAGCCCGTTATTATAATAATATTCACCTTGAAGATCCTGCTGCAGTAGAAAGGATAGATAAAAAAATTGATTTCAGGTGGGGCAGCCTTAAGCCTGACCCCAGAATAGGTAAAGAATTCTCAGTCAGATGGGAAGGAAGATTAAAAATAGATAAAAATGATCATTACACCTTCTATATCATGAGTGACGAATCTTCCAAATTATTCATTGATGATAAAATTGTCATAGATACCTGGTCAATCAAAGAAAAGACACTGGAAAATTCAGGAGAAGTACGTCTTAGAAAAGGCTTTCACAAAATAAGACTAGAATACTATTTCAATCAAATCTTTGCAGATATTATATTCCTATGGAGATCTAATTCATTCAAAAAGAGAATCGTGGGAAAAAAAGTGCTCTTTCCTCCAGCTACGTCAGATGTTTCAAACTAGCAGTTATAAGAAGAAGCAAGTCGCGCTTTTTCTGGTTTAAATTCTTTATAATTTATTTAAGCCAAAAAAACTACAGAATTCAATGCTCCTTTCAATTGTTATCCCGGTCTATAATGAAGAAAAGAGATTGCATGCCTCTTTATCTAAAGTTATCAATTATGTTAGGGAAAAAGGTATTTCTGATAAATCTGAAATCATTGTCGTGAACGATGGCAGCCAAGATAATACTGTTTCCGTTATCAATCAGTTTAAAGAAGATTATGATTTTATAAAACTCGTTGATTATAAAGACAATAAGGGGAAGGGCTATGCCGTCAAAAAAGGTGTTCTTTCTGCCAAAGGTAAATATATCCTGTTCATGGATGCAGATCTTTCCACACCGCTTGAGGAAATTAATAAAGTTATTGGATTCTTAGATAAAAAATACGATATCTCAATAGGATCAAGAGGTCTCAAAGATTCAGAAATAGTGATACGCCAGCCAATATATCGTCAAACAATGGGAAAAATATTCAATCTCATAGTGAGATTATTACTGATTAAAAATATCAGAGACACGCAATGTGGGTTTAAATGCTTTAAAAAAGAAATCGCCAGAGAAATCTTTAATCAAACAAAAATAAATAGATTTAGCTTCGATGTTGAGATCCTTTATATAGCTCAAAGAAAAGGCTACAGAATCAAGGAAGTTCCTGTAAAATGGTATAACTCTCCAGATAGCAAGGTTGGGATCATTAAAGATTCGTCAAAAATGTTCTTTGAGATACTCAAAATCAGGTTTGTCAATAAATACAGTTTTCCATGATAAATCTTATGAAACAAAACTGACTAAGAAAGCGATGGGCAAGATGAGAAGAGAGGAGCAGTTAAAGCTTCAAGCGCCAAATATATTGATCAAAATATGGGGATTTAAAATAAATTTCCCCGACTCTCTCATAAGAGCAACACCATACATACTCTTTTCTATATTCTCGTTTCTTTTATATTCACTATCAAGAATCGGGGCAGATTTCCATAAATATATTGAATGGGCAAATGCTTTCAACCTAAATGATATTTTTGAACTGGGGGGTGACACTCTTTCTCCGATGGGAGTTCCTGTTTCGCAGTGGAATTTTGGATTAGGGCTTCTATTCAGCCTTGCGAGGGAATTTCCAGGCAGTTTATCTAGTAGTGGAGCGCTCTTTTTGGGATGGATATTTGCGATAATTTTCTGGTGGGCATTTCTAGGATTATTATACCATGTTTCTAACAAAAACATACTTTTAACTTTTTTTGGGGCTTCTATTGCTTTCATAGGCACACCCTTAGGTTATTATTCTCTCTCATATTCTACAGAATCCTTTTCTTTCACTTGTCTGGCTGTAATAGCATACTGGCTGGTTTCGAACAAAAAGTGGAGAATTGTGGATGTATTACTGATAGGAGTATTATCAGGATTATTAATAATAATACGTCTCCCGCTGGCAATCTTTTTAGTCCCAATATATTTGGTGCTATGCTACCTTGTATTTATAGATAACAAAACAGATCGCCTGGCAAAAAAACTCTTTTTGCTCTCTATATCCGTAATTCCGGTTCTTATCTGCACTGTTGGGATCGGATTTGCCAATAGGTGGATGACAGGAAGTATAATCGGGTCACCCTACAATTTTGGTTCTGACACCTTTCGCAGCCTTGACTGGAGCAATCCGGTATTTCACCTTCGCTTATTCCATCCATGTCAGGGTCTACTTGTTTACCACCCCCTGTTTTTATTTTTGATAATAGCCCTTTTCCTCTTAATTATAAGAAAAGGATCAATTTATAATAAGATATTTTTTTCAATAATTCTTTTGGTCTTCGCGCTTAATCTTTACCTTTATTCTTCCTTTACTTTTGGTTGGTGGTGTGGGGGGTCATTTGGACAGAGAGTCTTGGCAATAAATGCAGTTATTCTCATCCCTGTTTTAATATATTTTCTGGCAACCAAAAAGCAGAGTAAAATATCCAACACAATTTGGTTTCTATTAATATTCTTATCATGCTTATGGTCATACTTTCTTCTTTTTGGTGGATGTACTGAATTCTACATCTATAAATCATTGTTAACATTCCAGGTAAGCCGAATAAGGCATTTATTATCCTTCGATTTCTTTTCCCCGCTAGTGGGTGTTCTTCTCTTTGCAAAAATTACTTTCAACCCTAAAAACAAAAATAGCCGTCCTGAATACCTTCCCTATATAATAACATTACTGTCCTTTTACTTTGCTTTTTATTTTTTATTAGATTGGCATACCCCAGACTATCCATCTGCTTTTCATCTCAATATAAATATGATAATAATTTTAGCACTGAAAACTATCTTAATTATTTCGATCCCCTTATTTTTGAATAAAATTTTATTAATTAAAGATGGTTTTTTTTACGATAAAAATAACAGAATATTTAGAGGTATTAAAATCTTTATGCCTATTCTGTTTTTCACAATATTTTGTTCAATAACATACACTTTTACAAGATTCGCTATCAGAACAGAAGACATGATTGAACAAGGAACATTTCAGTACAAAGAACGAGAGTTTATTTATCTGAGCACAGTAGATATTCCTGAAATTTGGACAACCTATTATGGCTATTTAAATCAACACGGGTTTGAAGATAAAAAGAAAGCTTTTTATGACTTCATAGTACGACTTGATAAAAAAGCCAGGAACGACCTAAAGAAATTCATGGAAAAATACAAGAAAAAGCAGCCGAAGAAATCTTTAACTAAACCAAAATAAATGATTTTAGTTCTGATTTCGAGACTCTTTATATAGCTCATAGAAAAGGCTGCAGAATCAAGGAACTTCCTGGAGAAGGGTATAATTTTCCAGATAGTGAAGCTGGAATCTTCAAAGATTTGCTAAAAATGCTGATTGAAATATCCAAAATCAAATTTGTTAATAAATACAGTTTCAATTGATAAATCTCATGTGCCGGAACTAACCAACAAAGCGATGGACAAGATGAGAAGAGAGGAGCAGCCTAAGCTTCAAGAGCGGAACATATTGATTAAAATATGGGGATTTAAAATAAGTTTCCCCGATTCCCTCATAAGAGCAACACCATATATACTTTTTTCTATATTCTCTTTTCTTTTATATTCACTATCAAGAATCGGAGCAGATTTCCGTGAATATATTGAATGGGCAGATGCTTTCAGTCGAAATGATATTTTTTTGCTAAAAGGCGCAACTCTTTCTCCTATGGGAGTTCCTCTTTCGCAGTGGAATTTTGGATTAGGACTTCTATTCAGCCTTGGGAGAATATTTTCAGAAAGTTTATCTGACGGTACACTCTTCTTGGGGTGGATATTTGCGATAATTTTCTGGTGGGCATTTCTAGGATTATTATACCATGCTTCTCGTAAAAGCATGCTTTTAACTTTTTTTGGAGCTTCTGTTGCTTTCATAGGTACACCTTTAGGTTATTATTCTCTCTCATATTCTACAGAATCCTTTTCTTTCACTTGTCTGGCTGTAATAGCATACTGGCTGGTCTCGAACAAAAAGTGGAGAATTGTGGATGTATTATTGATAGGAGTACTATCAGGAATACTAATAATAATACGCTTTCCGCAGGCAATTTTTTTAATTCCAATATATTTAATGTTATATTACTTCGTTTTTGATACTAACAAAACAAATGGCCTTAAGAAAAAATTATTTTTATTTTCTCTATCTTTAGTTCCTGTTCTTATTTGTATTGTTGGGATCGGATTTGCCAATCGGTGGATGACAGGAAGTATAATCGGGTCACCCTACAATTTTGGTTCTGAAGCCTTTCGCAGCTTTGACTGGAGACATCCAGAATTTTTAGCTGTCTTAATCCACCCGAGTCATGGCTTACTTGTTTCCCACCCTCTATATTTATTTTTATTAATGGCTCTTTTCTTCTTAATCATAAGAAAAGGATCAATTTATAATAGGATATTTTTTTTAATTATTCTTTTAGTCTTCTTGCTAAATCTTTACCTCTATGCTTCCTGGTATCTTTGGTGGTTAGGGGGGTCATTTGGTATGAGAGGCCTTGCGATAAATGCGGTTGTTCTCATCCCAGTTTTAATATATTTTCTGGCAACTAAAAAGCAAAAAAAAATATCCAACACAATTTGGTTTTTATTAATATTCTTATCATGCTTATGGTCATACTTACTTCTTTTTGGTGAGTGTATCGAATTCTATATCTATGAATCATTATTAACATTTCAAGTAAACCAAATCAGGCATTTATTATCCTCCGATTTCTTTTTCCCGCTAGTGGGTGTTCTTCTCTTTGCAAAAATAACTTTTAGGCTAAAATACAAAACTAAACGCCCTGAATACGTTCCATATATGATAACATTACTGTCCTTTTACTTTGCTTTTTATTTTTTATTAGATTGGTATATATTAGAATATCAACCTGTCTTTCATCTCAAAATAAATAATGGAACTATTTTAGCACTAAAAACTATTTTTTTTATCTTAATCCCCTTATTTTTAAATAATATTTTATTATATAAAAATAACTTTTTTTTCGATAAGAATAACAGAATATTAAAAGGCATTAAAATTTTTATACCTATACTATTTCTCGCTGTATTTTGTTCAATAACATACATTTTTACAAATTTTGCTATCAAAACAGAAAATATGATAGAGAGAGAAATAATTCAGTACCAAAAACGAGATTTTGCATATCTAAGCAAAGTATATATTACGGAAGTTTGGGGATCCTATCATGGCTATTTAAGTCAACAAGGATTTGAAGAAAAAAAACAAGCTCTTTATGACTACATAGTAAAACTTGATAAAAAAGCCAGGAACGACTTAAAGAAGTTCATGGAAAAATACAAGAAAAAGCAGTAACAATTGAACTCAACAAAGATTCCTCTTAAGAAAAGATCAAAGTCCCTCTTGTGGGTAGCTATTATTGTATCCATTTTACTCTTTTCGATATTCTTTATGGATTTCTTTATCAACATAGAGAAATATCTTCGATCGTCTGAGCTAAACGTAGGACGAGACTGGGGTCAGGAACTTAAATTTTATGCGAACATCAAGCATCAAGTATTTGACCTAAAGCAAGTTCCCTATCATCTCCCTATTTTCATCAATCGTTCAAATGCGTTATTTTCAAATCCACAAACCTCAGTGTTATCCCCTGTCAATCTGCTCCTCCCATTTGTCTCATTATACAATTTCTTTATTTATCACGTCTGTTTTCATTATCTCATTGCGATCCTTGGAATAGTTCTCCTAAGAAGATATTTCAAGCTTCCCTATCTTGCGATTCTTCCGATGTTTTTTTTACTTGGCTTTAACGGCAGAATTCTGAGTAATTACTATATCGGGCACAGCATGTTCATTACCTTTTTGTATTTTCCACTCTTTCTTTATCTTTATCTTAACCTTATTGAACAACAGAAATCTGTAACATTATACGCTGCCTCAGCAGCTCTTATTATGACAATGATATTCTTTGGAGGAGGAATATACTTAATTAATTGGATAATTCTAATTTTCTTCTTTGATGCTCTTTTTGTCGTAATCCATATTCTTAATAAAAAGGGAAAATATGGTAATCACCCGCGACAGATAATCACCAATATATTCCCTCCGATTCGAAATATTATTATCACCATTTCCTTTTTTGTGCTGTTTAGTGCCATAAAATTACTACCAGTACTTTATTCATTCGGAAAATATGACGCTTCATTCGGGAGAATAAAAGGGTATAAAAACATATTATTTTTCTTCCAAACATTCTATCAGCCTGGGCTGGCATCCTCAATTCCTTTTAAGGAACTTTGGTTTGAAGAAGCGTATAATTTTATAGGTATTAGCGCATTTATTTTGGCCATATTCTCCATATGCTACGCTTTGTTCCTGGCCAAGGTTCCAACAATAAAGAGACTGGCAATTATTGGAATTGTTTTC
>Ga0114920_10000867_pt1 | contig 13529 bp, 24 predicted proteins | sample ChitaG_FD_88683 | JGI IMG/M metagenome (GOLD analysis project Ga0114920, IMG submission 88683) | Deep subsurface microbial communities from South Pacific Ocean to uncover new lineages of life (NeLLi) - Chile_00310 metaG | ecosystem: Environmental > Aquatic > Marine > Oceanic > Sediment ... | reverse complement strand
AGTATAGATTAGAGGAAAATGATTTTATTGTAGAGGAGACAGGTGATTAAAATTAATAAATGTTATTTATGTGAGGATTAGGTTGATATGTATAACGGAGTTTTAACGAAGAAAGGGGTAGTATATTATGTATGTTTCAGAAAAATATATGGAGGTAGTATATGAAAGAAGGAGTTGTTGATAGGATTCGAGTATATTACAAATTGTATGAGGGAATAAGAAAGGGTGAGATTTCAAAGGAAGAATATGATATTGAGTATGAAAAATGGAAGAAAGAATGTGGAGATGATCCTTTTTCTTTTCCTGAAGTTGAGTATGATACAAAATATGTAATATGTTTGGATGTGAATGATGTATATGAAATATGTAGTTTATTGGATTGGGATATAAAAAATAATCAGATGAGTTTAGAGAAAGGCACGCATCCAATAACAGGGTATAAGTCAGGTAAACATAATCAGATATGTATAGATAGAAACAAAAGGTGGATAAAATTATTGGGAGGAGAAGTGGATGAGATCACTGAATGATTTAACAGGAGAGGAAGAAGATGGTGCAGAATATAATGAAGGTTATAATGATTGTTTGAGTGATGTAAGAAAAATAATAGCTAATAGGATTGAGGAATTTAAAAGTAGGAATGAAAAAGGTATAATGGGTGAGATTAAAGATAACAATATAAGAATAAAGGAATTGGAGGAATTGAACGGAGATGATTAGGTGAAGGATGAATGTGATCATTGTAGATGGAATGATTTCTGTATGTTTAGAAAGGAGATGGAGAAAGAGAACATGAGGTGTAAGTCATATTCACCAAAGGAATGAAATGGAGGTAAGTAAATGGTTGAGTGGCATATTAATAATAAATATTTAACAATAGTTCAAAGTAAGGATCGGGTAGTTGTAGTGGATATAAAAGAGGCTAGATTAATAGCGAAGCAACTTATCGCATTTGAAAGAAAATGTACTTATCCAGGATGTGATAAAAAACATTCAGGAAGGGGGTATTGTAAAACTCATTATGCAAGATGGTTACATTATGGTGATCCTAGTATTGTTCATAGGAGAGGAAGTGAGCGTAGAAAACATTTGAAACCTGAAGAAAGTTTATATGAATATGAAAATAAAGAGGAATGGCTAACAAAATTAAGTTTGGGGAGGCAGAAATATCTAATTAATTCTAAGGAGAAGGTAAAATGAAAATATCAGAGTTAGGAATAGAGAGGAAATTCAATCTAGGGAATTATGAACACATTATAATAAAAGTCAATGTAGTTCCTGAAAAGATGGATGTAAAGGGAGATTATGATGAAGCTTTTGAGGATATAGTTTCTAGGCTAGATCAGAAAGCTGAGAAGATAAGAGAGAAGATAAGTAGTGGTTGGTTTGAAGATGAGGTGGAATGATTGGATAGTGTACAAATTTACATACCTACCATCCTGTAATGTGTGTTTTTGTACAAAGCTATTCAACCATTCAAAAATTTGGGGTTAAAATAGAGATAAGAGAATTAGAATGAGAGTAAGGATAAAGGGGTATAAAATAAACCAATTTAAGATACTTTAAAGAAAGGAGGAAATAAAAAGGTGAAATGATAGGGGTAGAAAAAGATTGTTTGATTACGGATACTTAAAACCCCTTATTTGTGAAATTTAGGGGTAGTATAGAATAGTAATTTACGGAGTTGAGAAAAATTAGAGAAATCTATAGAGAGACATGTTAAGGTCATTTATTCATTAGATGACATAAATATGGTTAGGTAGGGTAGGGTGAGGTGTGGTCTGGTAAGGTCGTGTTTGGTATGTATAAAATATAGTGAGGTGAAAAAATAATAGGTAATTGATATTTCACAGTCATTTATTTATTAAATGATATGAATACGGTAGTGTTGGGTCGAGTTTGGTGATGTCCAGTGAGGTCTAGTGAGGTGGGGTCAGGTTTAACCTAACATGTACCTATCAAAAAAATTAAACAAGGAGGAAAAATGTATGGTTGAGAAGGAATCAAAAAATAAAAAGATAGAGAGAAAAGTGGTTGAATCAGAGTCGGTAGATATAATGGGACCTAATTGGAAGATAATATATATTCCAGTTAAGGGACATGATGGAATTGCTTTAATTACACAAAGACAAGACGCTGATTATATAGAGGAGACTATAACTGGTAGAGAACAAGGTAAGATAGTAGAAAAGAAATTCAGGAACTATGATGAAGAGTATGAGAGATGTTTTCATAGATTACCTGGAAAAAAGAATAAATATGGTTTTCCTGCAAGTGGATATTATTTGGGAATGTTATTTACAGCTATGGATAAACATTTGAAGGGAATTGATGGTACAGATGTGAAGAGACATATAAGAGTATTAGCTCAAGAAGGAGATTTAGTACCTTTTGAATATAAAGAACTAAAGCGGGTTGTATCGAATCCTAAACGTCCAAAGGGTTCGCCAGATACTAGACATAGACCTTGGTTTTATGGATGGACAGCAGAACTTTGTATTAGATATAATGCGGATGTTTTTAATCCATCAAGTATTGTTAATTTAGTTGCACATGCAGGAGTATGTAGTGGTATTGGTACATGGAGACCTTCTTCTCCTAAAGGACCAGGACCTAATGGTACGTATGAAATAGATAAATCCAGATTAGGAAAAAATTTGGAGGAGTGAATGTGGTTGTAAATGGTATTTTTTATGCGAAAAAAGGTGCACAGTTTACACATGCACAAGCACAAGTATATGGTTCACATCTTAAGAAGATTGAAAAAAAATATAACGGTATTTTAGAACCTAAAGTAGTAGTTGATGATGCACGAAAAGAAGAATCACCCACTCATAATTATTTTGAGTGGGACGATTCTATTTGTGGAGAGAAACATAGATTATATCAGGCGAGACATTTAATGAACTCCATAGAATTTAAGGTGGTAGAAATGGGCGATGAATTAGTAAGGGCATTTTTTAATATTAGACCGTATGAGGAAGATACACCTAAACAGGCATATATGTCTTTAAGTAGGATTATGAGTGATGACAACTATAGAAGGCAGGTTATTTTTAATGCATTGAAGGAAGTAAAGCAATGGCAGAAAAAATATAGAATTTACAAAGAGTTAAAGCCTATATTTGAAGTTATAAAAGGATTTGAGGAGGAAGTATAAGAGTCATTTATTCATTAGATGACATTGTATTGGATGGAGTATGGTGTATTCCAGTTTGGTAAGGTTCGGTGAGGTTAGGTGGGGTATGGTTTGGTAAATATAAAGGAGGTAAAAAATTCACAGTCATTTATTTACTAGATGACATAAAAGGTGAGGTGAGGTTCGGTTGGGTATGTTAAGGTTCGGTATGGTATGGATAATGGAGAGTGATAAAAATGCAGTTGCAGGAATTAATGACGGAGCTAGAGCGACAAAAAACTACTAAACAGGATATAATAGTGGATAGTAGTCAGATGTGGGCAGAATCTATAGAGGAGGGAACTAATATAGCTTTATCTATGGGAGTGCCTACAGAGAATGGATGGTTTGTGCAGGATATAGATAGAAAGGGATATGAACTAACTGAGTTTGCTCATCAACAATTAGCTGAGAGATTAGGAATACCTAGTAGGTATTATGAAAAAATGCGAGAAGATGATTTAGGGGAGCTTTTAGCTGATAATATCAATGCGTGGGTAGGTAAAAAAAATTATAGGTTAGTCCGTATTTTGGATGGGAAGATAAGAGCAATATTGAGCAATCGATATAGAATAATGGATCATTATGATATGACAATGTGTTCAATGGAGATTTTTAAGGAAGTCAAAGCGGAGATACATACAATTGAAATGACAGAAACGAGAATGTATATTAAGGCAGTGTTACCTCATATTCAGGAGGAGATTAGAGAGGGGGATAAGATAATACCAGGAGTAGTATTGAGAAACAGTGAGGTGGGACATGGTAGGTTTAGTGTCGAGCCGTTTATACTTAGGTTGGTATGTAAAAATGGTATGATAGGAGAGAGTAGGATAGCTAAGGTACATCTAGGTAAGGTTACTAAATCAGTTGAAATTTTGAGTAGTGAAACAATTACATTAGAAAATCAGGCGTTGTATAGTGCTGTTAAGGATGTAATTCGAGGTACATTTAATCCAGAGGTTTTTGGTCAATGGGTGGAGAGGCTTAGGAGTACCACGAAAATAGAGATTAGAAAGCCTGCTCAGGCAGTCGATAGTATTGTAGCTAAGTATAAGATTGACGATGATACTAAGAAAGAGTTGTTGAATCATTTCATAGATGGGATAGATAACACTCAATATGGGTTAATCAATGCAATTACTCGAACAGGTAGGGATAAGGAGGATGTAGAGGAAAAGATAAAGTTTGAAAGGATAGGTGGGATAATAGCAAATATGAATGGGGACAGGTTTGAAAAGCTTATGGAGGTAGATTGATTGGTAACGCTAACGTTCACTGTTTTGAAAGATGAGTTGCTTAGTGGTGAGAAAACTCAAACCATTAGAAGAAATAATAAATTTAAAGTGGGTGATAAGTTAGATATTTGGTGGGGGAATCCGAGGTTTAGAGATAAATCAGTGAAAAAATTAGGCATTGGTAAGGTAGTGGAGATAGAGTATAAATATGGTTATCAATTGAGTAAAGTAGATGCTGTAAAGGATGGATTTACAACTTTAAAGGATTTATTAAATACATTAATAATTTTAAATAAAATGTCAAAAAAAGAGGTTATTGAGTATAAATGGTTAATAATAAAATGGAATTGGATAAAAAAATATTGGAAGTGAGTAAGTATGTTGGAAGCAATAATAGAAGCGGAAAAAATGAGAGAAATGATAGATATTGTTTCATCTATTGTTAGTGAGGCGAAATTTATCATGGATAAAAAAGGATTGGTAGTGACAGCAGTAGATGAGGCACATGTATTGCTGGTAGAAGCAAAGTTAGGAAAGAAAGCATTTGTGAAATTAAAGGTAGATAAGTTTGAGTTTGGTATAGATATAGATAAGCTCAAAAGTATTTTCACTTTAGCTTCTGGAGAGGTTAAAATAACAAGTGATGGCAAGCGTTTGAAGTTAGAATATAATAATGTTGAACGTGAAATGTCTTTATTATCTCCAGAGGCAATGTCAAGTCCAAAGATACCTGATTTAACTTTTACAATGAATGCGAAAATAAAGAGAAATGAGATTGATGTAGGAGTAAAAACACTTAATAATATAGGCGAGACGGTTGAAATAAAAGCTAAAAAAGATTACTTTGAAATGTTTGCGTCTGATCATAGTGATACAGCTAAGGTGATTCTAAATAAGGATTCAATTGAGGAAATCGAATGTAAAGAGGAAATTAGTAGCATGTATTCATTGGATTATTTTATGAATCTTATGAAGTTTGTTGGAAAGGAAATGCAAATACAAATGGCAGATGCATATCCGATGAGAATTAATTTTAAAATTGCTGATGAGGAAGGAGATGTTACGTATGTGTTAGCACCTAGAGTAACGGAGGAGGAGTGATTATGTATTGTAAAGATTGTGATAAATTGACAATAGAGTTGGATAAATCGTTTGGTGGTAAGTCCATATCGTATTGTCCGAAATGTGGAGTGGTATATGTCGATTAGTGGAGGGATGTAATAATAGAGGTATTGAAGGAATTACTAAACAAAAGAGTAGTCGTGGTGCATGATGATGGAGGAGAAAATGAAAGTGTGGGTATAACGGGGTATATAAAGGAAATTAAGGAGGATGCGGTGAGAGTCGAAACTGATGCACATAGGTCTATTTGGTTGAACAGTAGATATATAATAAAAGTAAAGGAGGTAAGATAGTGAAAAAAATTCAATGTATTAATTGGATTAAGGAGTTTATGAAGGAAATGGGTCGTCCATGTACTACAATGGAGATTCTTGATTATGTAAATGGTAGAACAACACATGGAATGACAAGGAAAAGCTTATGTAATGTAATGGCTAAGAATTTTAATGATTTTGTTAGGGTAGGTAGTGATCTGAGAGTGGGAAATGTTTCAGGTACATATCCTATAGCGTTGTGGGATTTGAGTGAGATTAAAAATTAAGGAGGTAGATGAAAATGGATTTGGATGAAGCGAAACAAAAAATAAGGGACGAAGTGAAGTTTGTGGATATTAAGCCATATAGCCATAATATTATAGGACTTTTACTATTGTCTGTGAGTAAGGATTATGGGAGGAAACAGGCTAATGAACTTATTGATGAGTTTGAGCTTGAAGATATGGGATGGAAGAAAGTTAATGAATGAAAAAGTATATATAACTTTAACCAAAATATGCTAGATGATATATAATGAAATGAGTGGTAGTACAAAACTGGGTGAATGTCTTTGTGTGGTTTGATTAGTTGGAGACTATGAAAAAAAAACCTCCGCAATAGGTTTTTATCATCCAATTGTATCAATATCATTCATTTCATAAGGATTAGAGGTACGATAATTAATTGAATTGAATAGATAGGAGGTAGAAAATGTTAGATGAAAAAACAATAAAATTATTGGATAGAGTTGCTGAGGAATGGGTTATAGCTCGTAAAAAATTAAATGACCACGATTCAAAGATAAAAGAAAATGACGTAGAGTGGATTGAGGCTATTAAAACTATAGTGGTAGAAGCTAATCTTTGGGTTAGATTTATTAAAAAGAATGAAATTAAGGATAGTGTCAAATACACTCCCAGTGGAGGGAAACCTAGGAAATATACTTCTAAAGGTGGTAATGTTAAAATTACAACCGATACCAAATTGAATTTTGGTAAGTATGGTGGTAAGGATAACGATCCAGATAATCCAGCTAGAAGTTTGAATGAAATAGTAGAATTAGATGATATGAGCTATATAGGATGGCTTAGTAAAGGTGGTGCTAAAAATAAGCAGTTAAGGGAGTTAGCAATTGAAATATTTGCTAAATCAGAAAATCAAAATAATAATGGAGGTAGTGAGTGGGGTTTCTAAAACTTATAAATATTGAGATAGTGAATCAATGTATTGTGGTGAAACTAGAAGGTAGTAGTGGGTTACATCATGTGAAATTGGATATGAGGAATGGGGAAATAATGTGTAGCTGTATAGGGTATAAGTGTTCAAAAAGGACACCAAAGTATTGTCACCACTCTGGATTGGTTCACTTTTTGTTGAAGAGGTTGTTTAGATGAACATAAAAGAGGAGAATACTAAAGCTTTGATGGTTGCTTCGGCTATTTTAAATGAGTTAGCAAGAGGCACAAAACATTATGATGTGAATACAGGAGAGTTAATTGTTGATCCTATAGAAATATGCAATGCAATGCGAGATGATAGGTTGATTATAGAGTATCCTGAAGTAAATTATATACGGTGATTTGGTTGAGTAAGACGATTAATGATATTAAATTAACTAGCATAGAGCATGGGACAATTATACAGTTTAATACATTGAAGCGAGAGTCGATAGAGTGGATTAGAGAGGATATTATAACTATGGCTAAGATAACTGGATTGGATTTTAGTGATGTTTGTAATAAATATAGTAGTTATATAAAACGTTGGATGGATAGGTTTGGGCATCGTATAGAGGATGTAATAGGTGAATAGATGAGTAAGATGCTTGATGATTGGAAGAAACAGATGGTAGAATGGATTAAGGAGAAGAAGAATTTAGATGAATGTTTGAAGTGTAATAAAATGAGGAAATTGATGAATAAGTTTGGGATTGATATAGGGAATGTGATTGAAAATGAATTTGATTAAGAGTAATTTGGAAGGATTAAATAGTTTGGTGGGAGGATATGATAAGAAGAATAGAATGAGTATATTCTCCAAACCAATGGTGGGTAAAACTTTGTTTTTGTTACAGGAAGCGTTTTGGATAGCTAAGACCACAGGAAAAAAAGTATTGTTCATTGATACAGAAGGTGATAAGGATTTATTTTTGGACGTTTGGAGTAGTAAATTCGAGGAGAGGTTTGGGATAAAGAGAGATCGTATTATCGTTAAAGAGGTAAGAGATATTAATCCGATAATGGAATTTCACGGAGTAAAGATAAAAGTAAATATTTCTAAGAAAGGGTCTAAGCTAACTGTTAATAAAATAGAGGAAGTTGAAATTGAAGAATCGGAGTTATCTAAGATTGTTGGTAAGAGGAGGATAGGTACGGTGATATATGATTCAATAACTGCTTCGTTTAAAGAGTTTGGGACAGGTACACCAAATTTACCAGCAAGAGCGGATGTGATGGGATTTTTATATAATAGAATTGATAAATTAATTGATAAGAAGAAGGTTACAGTGATTACTTCACATCATTTATCAAAGAATCCTACTGATCCAAGGGCAGAGGAGAGAATGAAAGGGGGAGATAGTATTTATTATACTTCAAAAGTAATTTTACAATTGAAAAAATTTAGAACTGATAAGTTAGAAAATTATCGAATGCTTGTGTTGGTAAGGTATCCGAATAAGCCAAAGTTTAGTGATGTGAGATATTTGAGATATGATGATAATGGAGTGGTTGATGTTAGTAAGGAGGAGATGGATAAGTTAAGGAAGTGAATAAATGAATGAGTGGATTTCAGTGTTTCTAAGAGAGTCAAATGGATTACCAGTGTTTCCTAGGGAGATGTTGTTTTTAGGCAGTGAGGCTAAAAAAAGAGTAACAGTGAATGATATAATGGATTTTATTAAATTTATGGAGACATTTGATATTGATTGTTATACATCAGTGTTTAGTCAATGGCAACAGGTTAATAGTGTTTATGATACCATATTACTTGATATTGATGGGAAAGATTTGGAAGAGAGTTACGGTAAGTTTATGAAAGTAAGAGAAATGTTAGATATTGAAGGTAGGTTTATATGTTCAGGAAAAGGAATGCATTTTTATGTGGATTATAGACCGATGTTTTTCAAAAACTTTTCAGAGGTAGTTAGGGATTGGATTAAAAAAAATAAAATAGAAGAGTTGGTGGACGTTCCAATTTCAATAGATACTAGGAGGGTAGTGAGAGTGCCTTACAGTATTAATTCTAAGGTAAATACGTTTGCTATTCCTATTGATGGTGAAAAAGGTTTGGGTGAAATAATTAAGATGAGTAATTTAGGATGGGGCACATCTATAAATCCCATTGTTTGGAATGATGGAGTTAGAGAGGAGTTAGAAAGATTAGATGGTCAGGCAAGGGAAATGGGTAGAGGTAAGATAAAGGGAACAAATTATTTTAATGAAAAGTCTAGTGTATCTGAATTTCCTCCATGTATAAGGGAAATAATGAAAGATGCTACAAAGACAGGGAACATGAAGAATATAGGGAGAATGATATTAGGGATGTTTTTAGTTAAAGTTTGGGAATATGATAGGATCATACAGTTTTTTAGTCATACATCAAATTATAACGAAAGAAAAACATTTTTTCAGATCAATAATATGCTAGAGAAAGATTATAATATTTATAGTTGTGATAACATTTCGATTATGAGTAAATATTGTAAGTATAAAGATGATTTTGAGAAATGTCCATTTTATCCGAATATAACGAGGTTTTGTTAAATGACTAAATTAATAGGTATAAAGTTTGAGGAAGATGATGTAAAGATAATCAAAGAATTTTGTAAAAGGAGAGGTGAGAATGTGAGTTCATTTGTTAGAAGAGTTATAAAAACGGAGTTGGGGAGATATGGCTATCTTTCAAAAGAAGAGAGAAAGGCTTTAGGGATAGAGGAGGAATGAAATAATGAGAATGATGCAGAAGTTTGTGACTAAGATGGTAAAAAGTTGGATCAGATCGAGAAGAAGGAAAAGGATTTGAAAAGCGATGAATGAGTGGGATAAGAGGAATGTATATGAATTTAACTGAAGAGGAATTGGATTGTATATTAAATTGGCATTCTTTATGTCAGGGAAAGGTTTGTTTGAGTTGTTTTGTACGTGAGAATTGTAGGATTGCGGTTAAAAAATTACGTATGTCAATGGCGAAAAAAGTAAGGAGGAGTTTATCTGTATAATTCATGGTATCATTTGCAGGATAATAAACTAATGATTGCTCAAAAAGAGAGAGATGGAATTAATTATCATAGAAGTGAATTAAATCCATATTGCTATATAAAAGCTACTGATAAACATCTAGCGAGTGGTAACGTTGAATATACAGATAAGAACACTTTAAAGGAGGAGAGAGTGGTTAAAGTCAGTTTCAAAACACCTCATGAAGTTAAGAAATTTAGAGAATTTATGAAGAAAAAGAATGTAGTGGTTTATGAGGGTGACATACCGTTTATAAGGAGATATATGTTGGATATGGGATTGTCAATTGATAGCGATTATCGAAAGGGATATTATGATATTGAAACAAAAGATAACATTATTGAGTCAATAGCTCTGGTAGGTAATGGTATAAGAGAGTGGTTTCATGGCAATGAGAAAAATTTACTAATAGAGTTTTTAGATACAATGAAAAATTTTGATATGGCTTTAGGCTGGTTTAATCTAGGTACTAAAGATAATCCAGGGTTTGATCGCCCATTTGTTAATAATGCATTGAAAAAACATGGTATTAAGAACACTTTGAGGAATTTAGTTGAGTTAGATTTATGTGAGTTATACAAAAAAATACCTGGGATAAGCAGTTCGAGTTGGGAATTGAAATATGTAGGAGAGAATGAAGTAGATATGAAAAAGCTTGAAATAGATTATAAAGATCATACAATGGAAGAGTTAAAAGAATATAATTTAATGGATGTTGATATTACAAAGGCAATAGATGAAAAGTTTGCACTAAGCGACATTAGAATTGAAATAGCTAAATTTTGTCATATTTTTCCGAATGATGCAATTTTACCAATGACAGCAATTGATGCAATATTGCTTAAAAAGGCAGATGAACTAAAGATAGTTTTACCATGTAAGAAAATTTTATCAGGTAAGAAAATCGAGAAATCTGAAAAATATAAAGGAGCGGATGTATTTGAACCAGTGATAGGAAGGCATATAGATGTAGCTGTTTTGGACTTTGTAGGGCTTTATCCAAATATTGTAATTTTTGAAAAAATATCTCCAGATGTTAATAAAATTTTATTACCTGAAACATTAAAGGTGATAATTGAACCAGAGAAGGTTTTTAAGCAGAAATATAAAGAAAGTGGAGATGTGAGAGATAAGATAATTAGAGAATCATTGAAAATTCTCAGAAATGCTGTAATTGGGGTATTTGGTAATGTTTATTTTAGGTTATATGATAAGGAGTTGTCTGGTAAGGTCACTAAAAAAGGTAGAAAATTAATTAATTTTCTTAGGGATGATGTTAGCATGCTTCCAAACCATGAAGTGGTATTCGGGCATACGGACAGCACGTTTATAAAAGTCAGTAATTTGGAGAATGCATATACTTTGAAAGATTGGATAAACAGAAAATTATATCCATATAAAGTTGGATTGGATAAGTATTTTAGTGCAATGCTTTTCACAGGTAATATTGGTTTATCAAAGAAAGAGAAAGGTATTAAGAATCGATATGCAGGGTATGATGAATTGGAAGGAGGAGATTTGAAAATTGTTGGATTGGAATTTAGACGTAGTGATAGTATAAAATTAATGCGTAGGATACAGAAAGGAATGATTGAGTTGATTTTAGATGATAATAGTCAAAAGATTTTAGAGAGATATTACACTATGATTAGAGATAGGTTTTTTGAAGGGAGGTATGATGACGAGTTAGTGTTTAGTATAGGTATAAAAAGTGACATTAATGACTATAAAGTAGTGCAACCACATGTTAGAGCATATCGAAAATTGCTAGAGAGAGGAATAAAACCATTTGGTAAGGTTCAATATGTTATAACAAAAAATGGAGAAGTGCCTGTGGTAGATGGTAAAATACCAGATAATTTAGATAGAAATTGGTATTGGAATGTAAGGATAAAACCAATTATTAAGAGGTTAATGAGTGTGTATGAAGTTAAAAATCAATTAAAACTGGAGGTATAGTATGACAGATGATGTATGTGAACGATGCGGGTTAAGAGGATTGGAAAACAATGGAGTGAATCGATGTTCTTCATGTGGACATTGTAGGAGTTGTGATTGATATGGCAAGAAGAAAGAAAGTAGAGGAAATTGAGGAAGAAACAAAGGAAACAGATGAGGAAGAAGAAGAAGAAACACCTACTATAACGGATGGTGAATTGAAAAAATGGTCGAAAAAAAAATACCCAGACTTTTACGATAGATTAGATTTAATGAGAAAATGCTGGGAGAGAGAACAGGGAATCGTTGAAAAACCAAAAGATAAGAATTATGTTCGTGAATATGTAAAAAAAAACGTGAAGGATGTAAAGAACAGAGAAAATGCTGAGGTAGAGGTATTAATTGCTAGTAAGAAGAGTGAATATGATTATAGGGGATGTTCTAAACATAATTGTAGAAAGAAAAAAGATCGTGAGGTTGAAGATGAGCATTATGTATGTCAATGTGGGAATAAAGGATTACGAGATTATACATGGCACACATATTATGTAGGTGATAAAACAGGTGATATAATAGCAAAAACCAATCAGCCAGCTGAAGAAGAGGAATTGTTGATAGAAGGTAAATTAATGAAATTGAGAGGCTGGATTAAATCAGATAAGTTTGATGGTGGATCACTTTTTTTATCAGTTAATGAGGTGGTGAACGGTGGTAAAACTAAGTCAAATGAAAAACTAGAAAAAACATGTTCTGATGTTGCTGACTTTCTTAATTTATATAAAGCTGATGGTGGGTTAGATGAGAAGGAGTTTGAAAAGTGGTTTAAAAAACAAAAATATGGGGTAAGTCTTACGGCAGTATTGGACACATTAAATGTTGAAGAGGAGGATGGGAAGTTAATTGTGGTAGGTGATTGAAATGGATGAGTGGGACGAGTATTTTTTTGAAATAGCGAAGGCGGTCAGCACTAAATCCAAGTGTTTGAAAAGACAATATGGAGCGGTTATTGTGAATCAGGATCGAATATTAGTAGCTACAGGATATAATGGCACTCCATTTGGAGTTAATGATTGTGTTGTGTGCAGGAGAGCAGATTGTGAACCAGGAGAGGGATATAACTTATGTAGAAGTCTACATGCAGAGGAGAATGCTGTAATTTTCGCTGGTATAGAGAAGGCTAGGAATGGAATTATGTATCTATATGGAGAATTGAATGAACCATGCATTGCCTGTAAAAGAAGAATCCTTAATGTGGGAATACTCAAGTTTTTAGGTTATGATGGGGAAAATGTAATAATATTTAATCCTAGAGAATGGATAGAGGAGTTGTGAGCATGGAAATCAAGGGTAAAGGTAATTATACCAGAATAAAGAAAGCGATACATGAATATTTGTATGAAGCACATCCCAGGACAATTAGAGAGATAGAGGCACATTTAATTGGTAGGTATAAAAATGCACCTGGTCGTCATGTTTTGGCTAATTTAATGGGTAATTCTAAATATTTTAAGAAAGTAGGACGTGAGAGTAGTGGGAATAGAATTAATGGATATTATAAATT
>Ga0114920_10000866_pt1 | contig 13530 bp, 15 predicted proteins | sample ChitaG_FD_88683 | JGI IMG/M metagenome (GOLD analysis project Ga0114920, IMG submission 88683) | Deep subsurface microbial communities from South Pacific Ocean to uncover new lineages of life (NeLLi) - Chile_00310 metaG | ecosystem: Environmental > Aquatic > Marine > Oceanic > Sediment ... | reverse complement strand
TTAATGGCCGTATCCATTGTGGACATGATGGCCGCAGTGATCGCGATAAACAGCAGCACTCCCAAAAAAATCCCTGTCTTGGAAAGGATGAGAGCGGACAGGAGGGGGCCTTCCTGAACACCGGAAGGAAAAAGAGGCAGCGCTAAAATTCCTATAAAGACTATCCCCCAGTACACGAACAAAAATGTTCCCCCTACGGCCAGCAATCCATTTTTGGCCTTTTTGACTGTCTGGGCCGCTTGAATCCTCTGCCAGGCGATAGGTGAGATGATCCATGCCAGTGTAAACGAAATCAAGATCAAAATATTCCTTTTGAAATCGGTGAACATTGAAAAATATTGATCTCTTCCGAGCTGGGCGGCCAAAAGAGAAACAGATGTTCCCTTTGCGGCGTTGAGCAAAAATCCCAACAGTCCGAGGATTCCTGCAAGAAGGAGAAAAAACTGCAGTCCATCCGTAACCACAACTGAGAAGAAGCCCCCAGATACGGAGTAAATGAGCACAATGGCTGTCCCCAGGAGAAGAGCATAAAAATAGGACGTTCCGAGGAAGTCCTTTAGAAAATTACCGATGGCGACCATCTGGCTCGAGGCGAGAAGGATCATATACCAGATGATCAATATCGAAGCCAAATGCCGGACAGTTCGGCCGTAGCGCATTTCAACCAGATCGGAAAGACTCACTATGGGAAGCTGCCTGATAGGTTTGGCCAGAAAAAAATAAAACACAAACACGGTCAGAAGCGCCGGCAAACCCATCACCCAAAAAGAGCTCACGCCGATCCGGTAGGCCTCATCGACAGACACAAGCGTCGATGTCGCACCCAACCAGGAGGCCCCTAAAGTCAAAAAAACTAGAGAGGAAGGAAGTCGGCGGGAGGCCAGAAAGAAGTCCTCGAGATTTCGCATCCTCTTCGAAAACACAAAACTCAAGAGAAGAAGCAGGGCGAGGTACCCGAGAAAAACAGCGAAAAATTCGACTCTCACATTGAGGTTATAACAGAAATCCTCTTTATTCCCAAATAACAAGGGTCACGGCAAACATCCCTATTTCCGTGATTTCGTCTTCAAGATGATTTTGAACCGCTTCCCTTTGTTTGCTATAATTCAAGTGGAATGAAAAAAATCGTTTTACTCCTGATAGTGACGGCGGTCGCTTCTGCCCAAACGGCCGAAGATGTGGCTCAAAAAACAGAAGCGCAGCTCCGTTCATACCAAACGCTGCAGGCGAATTTTGTACACCTGTATTATTCTTCAACAGTGGCCACTCCACTCAGGGAAACAGGAACATGTTATTTTCAAAAACCCGGCCTCATGAAATGGCACTACGAAAAACCCGAAGAGAAAATCTTTCTTTTAAAGGATTCCATTATCGAATCCTACTTCCCGGAAGACAACCAGCTCCTCCGAAGCACTTTTGCAGAGGAAGATCAATCCGATATACTCCTGCTCCTGTCGGGAAAACAGGGATTACTTGAGAATTTCACGGCTGAGTTCAGCCCCTTTCCTACAGAAAACACCGACGTAATGCAGATCAAGCTGACGCCCAAAAAAGAGGATAACGAAAACTTTATTCTTCTCGAAATCGGCTCAAAAACATGGATGATCCGAAAGGCCGTTTTTTTTGACTGGGCAGGGAATAAATCGGAATTCCACTTCAACCGGATTCGGCTCGACACGTCTCTTCCCAAAAAGACCTTCGAGCTTAAAGTACCCAAAGGAACAGAAATCATCACGGATATAAAATAGGATACCTGAGTGTCCTTCAAAACCTTTTTCTCTAAGATGCGTATAATCTAAGGAGGACAGGACGTCCTCAATGAATGAAGATATCGAGCTTGTACAAAAGGCTCTGCAAGGTGAGAAAAGGGCATTTGAAATGATCATTCAGAAGTATCAATCTCCTCTTGTCAACTATATCGGACGCATGGTCAAGGAAAATGAACTTGCCCGAGACATCACACAAGATGTGTTCATCAAAGCCTATTCTTCCCTGCACTCTTTCCGGCAGGAATACAAATTCAAGACCTGGCTTTTTAAAATCGCTTCGAACTCCGTCATCGATTATTGGAGGAAGAAAAAAATCGATGTTTTTTCGATTGACCAGCAGTACAATCTGGATGGAGATTCTGTTCCCTTCCAAATTCCATCCAAAAATCCTTCGGTGGATAAAACTGTAGAACTCCATGAAGTTCGAGAAAGAATTGAAGAGGTGCTGGACAAGCTCCCGGCAAGTCATAAAGAACTGTTCGTTTGGAGGCACATCAACGACCTCAGCTATAAAGAGATGGCAGAAATAAAGGGAATTCCCGTGGGAACTATTAAAAATAGAGTATTTCAAGCCAAAGAAATGTTGCGCAAATATATGGAGAAAGACAGATGGGATGCCTGACAATTGCGCAGATTTATCTCTTTATTGAGAATGAGCTGGCCGTGGATGAAGTCCGGAAGATCCAAAGGCATCTGAGCACGTGTGCAAAATGCCGGAATGCCGTTGAAGAGAGACGGGTTCTGGTCCAGGCCGCAGACACCCTTCCTCAATTTGAGCTCCCTCCCGACTTCACAGAGCAGGTGATGGCAAAAATTTTCCCAAGCAGAATACCACTTCGTGTTTGGATTAGAGCTGCCGCCGGCGGACTGTCTGCCTTGACTTTTGCCTTCTTTCTTTTCTATGTACTTTCCGGGAAAAATCTTGCTGATCTTTTTGTCAGTATCAATAAATTCTTGCTGCCCGCCCTTCGCACTCTATCCATAGGAGTCGTGAAGGCTTTTAAGCTGGTCTGGCATCTCATAAACATCATCGGTCAATTTTTCGATTTTGCACTCAAAAGCTTTGGAAAACTGACAACAATCCTGAGTCCCGAAGTCCAGATCGGCATCGTCACTCTGACTCTTATTGCCTCCACACTCATCTTCCTCACGGTGAGAAAAAAACTCATGTTTGGAGAAAAAACATGAAGATAAAAATAATTCTTCCCCTGGTCTTACTTTTTCTGATTTCTGGACTCTCTCCCTTGAACGGCCAAGGATTAATTCTGCAAAAAAATATCACCGTGGAAGAACATGACGTTCAGGATAATGTCGTCTCTTTCGGCGGAACCATTCTTGTCAAAGGGACAGTTACCGAAAATGTGATCGCCTTTGGAGGAGACATCATCATTGAAGGAGAAGTCGGTGTCGCCGTTGTCGGATTCGGTGCAAACATCGTATTAAAATCGTCGGCTGAGATCAAAGGCGACGTTGTGTCCATTGCCGGAAAACTCGACAAGCACCCCGGGGCTTTTGTCAAAGGGGATACCATGACTTTCTTCTTTGACACACCGGAAGTCTTCAAAGGGATATTTAAAAATGGGCTTTCCGGCCTGATTCCCATCATTTTGATCTTCAAGCTCATCTCTCTCGTTTTCTGGTTTATTCTCGCCATCATCCTCGCCGCCCTGTTTCCCCGGCAGACAATGCTGGCCTCAACTCAACTGCGGACAGCCTTCTGGCCAACTTTTGGTGTCGGGTTTTTAAGCATTATTGTTTACACGGGGCTCATTATCTTTTCCGCCATATTGACACTCGTGTTGATTGGTATTCCCATACTCATAACACTTATCGCTTTGGGAATTGCCGTCAAAATCTTCGGCAGGATTATTATCTTCTACTTTTTCGGAGAGAGCTTGACGCAAGCCTTCAATAAGAAGAATCCCGCCACCATCGCAACCGTGCTTTTCGGCTTCCTGTTGGTCAGCTTCATTACATTGATCCCGATTATAGGTTCACTGTTTTCGGCCGTGATCAGCATCATGGGATGGGGGGTTATCATCCGCACAAAATTTGGAACGACAGAAAATTGGCTTAAGAAAAAACGACTCATCTTTATTCAAGCAGAATAGGGCTGTCTATATTTCTAATATCTCTTTTTCTTTGGCTTGGGCGAGTTCTTCTATTTTCTTTGTGTATTCGTTGGTGATTTCCTGAAGCTTATCATATCCCCAAAATTTATCGTCTTCGCTGATCTCTTTCTCTTTTTCCAGCAATTCAATATTTTCCTTTGTTTCTCTTCTCATATTTCGGAGAGTTGTCTTTTCATCCTCCATTATTCTTTTGACATGTTTGGCGATTTCCTGCCGTCTTTCCTCATCCAGAGGGGGAATCGGTATTTTTAGCGTTTTGCCATCGTTTATCGGATTGAGCCCCAGATCTGCCGCACGGATGGCTTTATCGATGGGCTCGAGAAAGTTCGGGTCCCAGGGCTGAATGGTGATCAGTGTCGGATCGGGAACGCCAAGAGTGGCCACCTGATTGATAGGCGTGAGGTTTCCATAATAGTCAATTTTGATATCCTCAAAAGCACTGATGCTCGCTCGGCCTGTCCTCAACTTGCTCAATTCATTGCGAAAATGCTCAGTTGAGACTTTCATTTTTCTTTCGAGTTCTTTTAATTCTTCCTTAACCATTTGAATCCTCTTTTATGTATGGAGTTTACTTCCTTCACAAAGAAGGACGCGAATGATGCGTCAATAAATTTTGGTGCCGATGTCGTATCCAAGGACGGCTTTCTTGATGCTGTCTTTTTTCTTGAGATTGAAGACGATGATGGGAAGATTATTATCTTTGCAGAGTGATATGGCCGTGGTGTCCATGACCCGCAGTCCCTTCTTGATCACATCCATGTATTTGATGCTATCAAATTTTTTTGCGTTTTTGTTTTTAAGGGGATCGGCAGAATAAACACCATCGACTTTTGTCGCTTTCAGGATCACCTGCGCATTAATCTCCAGTGCCCTCAGGGCTGCTGCCGTATCGGTCGTGAAATACGGGCTCCCGATTCCCGCACTGAAAATGATGACTCGATCTTTCTCAAGGTGGCGGAGTACCCTGCCCCGGACAAAGGGCTCGGCGACCGCGTTGACCTTGATAGCGGAAATGTGACGTGTGACCACACCCTTTTTTTCCAACGCATCCTGCAGGGCGATCCCGTTAATGACTGTGGCCAACAAGCCCATGTAATCGGCGGAGGCCCTGTCCATCCCCGCTTCAGTCCCACGGATTCCCCGGAAGATATTTCCACCCCCAATCATGATCGCAATCTGCACACCAAGACTGTGAATATCTTTGATCTGATCGGCGATGGATTTGGCTGTATTGACATTGATGCCAAAGGAGAGTTTGCCAAGTAAAGACTCCCCCGAAAGTTTGAGCAGAATGCGTTCGAAAGCCGGTTTATCCTGAGCCATCATTTATTTTTAAGATCCGCCCAATTGGAACCGGGCAAATCTTCTGACTCTTATATTCTCTCCAAATTTAGCGATAAAAGAGGCCACATATTCTTTGATTGACACCTTGTCATCTTTTATATATTTTTGATCCAGCAGACAGATCTCTTCGTAGAACTTGTTCAATTTTCCCAATAAAATTTTTTCAACAATCTCCGGTGGTTTTTTTGAATCCTTGAACTGCTCATGAATGATCTCTTTTTCCTGGTCCAGTACGTCCTGTGGAATCTCCTCAGGTGAGACAAATCTGGGATTGGCGGCCGCGATATGCATGGCTATATTTTTGACCATTTCCTGGAATTCTTCATTTCTGCTCACAAAATCTGATTCACAGTTGACTTCAACAAGAACCCCGATTTTGCCGTTCATATGGATGTATGAACCGACCATTCCATCAGCGGTTTCCCGGTTCATCTTGCCCTCAGCTCGAGCAAATCCTTTTTTCCGCAGGATAACGATGGCTTTTTCGATGTCTCCCCCACTTTCTTTAAGTGCTTTTTTGCACTCCATCATGCCTAATCCTGTACGATCACGCAATTCCTTAACAGTAGCTGCGGTAATATCCATTCCTAGTTCTCTCCCTCTTCGGTTTTATCTGCTTCTTGAGGAGCAGCTTGTTCTGAAGGTGTTTCCTCGACAGGTTTTTCTTCCTCAGGTTTTTCCTCAACCGGAGTTTGCGGGACTTCTTTGACTTCCACTTTATCTTCGGGCTTTTCTTCCGGTTCCTCTGTGATCACAGCCTTCTCTTCTGAAGCAGATTCCTCTTCTGTCTTTGCCTCCTGGAGCTCCTGTTCCAATTTTTTCTTTTTCCCCTCCAGGATGGCATCCGCAATTTTTAAGGTAAACAACTCTATGGCCCGCACAGCATCGTCATTTCCGGGGATCGGGTAGTCAATACCCTCAGGATCCCCATTGGTATCCACAATCGAAACAACCGGAATTTTTAGCCTCTTGGCTTCCAATATGGCAATCTCTTCCTTTGTAGAATCGATCACAAACATGACGCCGGGCAGTGCTGTCATATTTTTGATGCCGCCGAGGTTTTTGGTCAGTTTTCTGAAAACTTTATCCATTTTGGACTGCTCTTTTTTTGTCAAAAGATCCCAGCGTCCATCTTCTTTCATCTCATCCATCTCAATCAACCGCTCTACACTGGAGCGTATAACGCCGAAGTTGGTCAGCAGTCCACCCAACCAGCGCTGATTCACATAATGGGCTTCACATTTTTCAGCATAATCTTTTATGATATCCTGAGCCTGCTTTTTTGTTCCAACCATCAGGACTTCTTTTCCTTGAGCGACCGAATCCTCGACAAATTGGAGAGACTCTTTAACAATCCTTATTGTCTTCTGTAAATCTATGATGTAAATGCCGTTCCGCTGACCAAAAATGTACTCTTTCATCTTGGGATTCCAGCTCTTGGTCTGGTGGCCAAAATGAACACCTGCTTCTAATAGTTCTTTCATAGTGACTGTAAGCAACGGTTATCCTCCATTTATCTCTTGTGGTATTGAGGTGCTTTCCGGGCCTTGCGCAATCCATACTTCTTTCTTTCCTTGATCCTGGCATCTCGAGTCAAGAGACCTGCACTTTTGAGGGCTGGTCTCAATTCTTTGTTGAATTCTATAAGAGCTCGAGCGATTCCCAACCGTACCGCTCCTGCCTGACCATTCACCCCGCCTCCATTTAAACGAATAAAAACATCAAATTTACTTTCTGTCTCTGTGATCAAAAAAGGTTGTTTTATCGTGTTTTTATAGCTGCCCATTGTGAAATATTCAGAAAATGAGCGGGGTCTTTTGTTGACATAGAGGGTAAACTCGCCTTTCCCTGGCCGCAGATAGACCCGCGCAATGGCGTTTTTCCTCTTTCCTGTTCCGTAGTACTGAATTAAACTCAAGATTCCTCCTAAAACTGGTATTCCTTTGGATTTTGTGCTTCATGGGGATGAATGGAGCCTCGATAGACTTTTAGTTTTTTGTAGATTTTCCGACCGAGTTTATTTTTTGGAATCATTCCCCAGACTGCCTTTCGCAGAACCTCTTCAGGATTTGTGTCCATCAATTCATTGAGAGTTTTTTCCTTTATCCCACCGGGATATCCGGTATGGTGATAGTACTTCTTCTGTTCCAGTTTTCTCCCCGTCACTTGGACTTTTTCCGCGTTAATCACGACAACAAAGTCTCCGGTGTCGAGAAAATGGGCAAACTTCACTTTTCCTTTTCCACGTAGGAGCACTGAAATTTCTGTAGCCAACCGGCCGAGAATTTTTCCATCGGCATCAATCAGCCACCATTTTCTCTCGATTTCATCTTTTTTAGGTGCAAAAGTCTTCATAGCTTCAAACCTTAGAACATCATTCAGTTAAGTTTAAGAGTTTGTGAGCAGAAAGAATACTAAATATCAGGGAATATGTCAACAGTTCTCCTGCACAGTTCGCAGTCAGTGGATCCAGACTTTAGGGCGTTTTTTTGAGATAAGTTTGATCAGGCCTATCCCAATAAGAAAACCCCCGATGTGGGCAAACCAGGCCACTCCGCCACCGACACCAACGTTCAGCACCTGCATAAGGAACCAAAAACCGAGAACAAAGGCTGCCGGAATGGGTACGATCCTTATAAAAAAGATAAAAAATATTAAGGTCATCACCCGGGCTTTGGGATAGAGGATGAGATAGGCCCCCAGCACTCCGGCAATAGCGCCGCTGGCTCCGATCATCGGGATATCAGAATTCCAGTTAAAAATGATATGGGTCAGGCTCGCTCCCACTCCCGAGATAAAATAAAAAATAATGAAACGGAAAGGCCCCAGGAAATCCTCAACATTGTTTCCAAATATCCACAGGTAGAGCATGTTGAACAACAGATGAAGAAATCCGCCGTGTAAAAACATGGAGACGATCAGTGTTAAAGCGGGAGCCAGCCGGGGTATCTGCTCTGCGGTATGGCCGACCACAAGAGGTAAAGATGTGAAATGAGTGATCTCATAGGGGATTGTTCCCATTTTGTAAACATAAAACTGCAGACCTTCGGGTGAAACGAGTTGAAAGAAAAAAACGACAACATTGAGAGCAATAAAGAGAACCGTAACAATGGGAAAACGAGAGGTCGGATTTTCGTCTCTTAAAGGTATAAACATTTAACCTGGCTAAAGACAAATGGGAGATATATCGCAGCGAGTACTAAACAGTTAGAAAAACCAGAGTCCTGGGAAATTCGCTACTTAACGGACTTCTCTCAGTTCTTTTTCGAGTGCTTTCTTTTGGGCTTCTCTCTTGCTCAGTTCTTGAAATCTCTGTAGGTAAATATCGGCTTCGTCTTCATATCTTTTGGCTCTTTCCGGATAAATCTTGGCATACACACTTTTGTAGAGAACACTCAGCCAGGAATAGGGCTGCGGATAGCGATTATCCAACTCGCTGGCTTTCTTCAAAGCGGCTTCGGACTCATTGGCAAGATCAATTCTTTGCTGTCTGGTCAATTTTGCCTGGATACGGTAGGCCTTGGACCAGCGGTTGACACCCACGGCAGTCCAGGCTTCGGGATCTTCAGGATCCAGATCGATCCTTTTCTTGTGATAAAAAACGGCCTTATCAAATTCAGGTTCAGGCTGGATGTTTTCGTAAAACTGCGCGATGTAGGCATAACCTTGAGAATTAGAAGGATCGGTTTCGATTCTTCTCAGGTACATTTCTTCTGCTTTCTGGAATGGTGTTTTCACTCCGTTATCTTCACCTTCGCCTTCTTCAACACCTCCCGCATATCTTTTATAGAACTCTGCCACAACATAGTAATTTCCCATATTGGTCGGTTCCATTTCGAGGATTCTCAGATACAACTTTTCCGCCTCTTCAAAATTGCGCATCTTGTCATACATGTCACCCAGAGAGTGGATGACCCCTTTGTTGGTCGGATCGATTTCATACGCTTTATTGAGTGCTTCGAGGGCATTCCTTTCAATCTCTTTGTTTTTCTCATCTTCCACGGCCGGTTTGTACAGATTTTTATAACTTTCACCCAAGAACCTGTAAGCTTCTGTGAGATTCGGATTTAAGCTCAAGGCCTTCTCATATTCTTCGATGGCCTGACGGAATTTGCCATCCGTAAAGTGGTGATTGGCATTTGTAAAGTGGTGATTGGCTTTTAAATTGCTGATTTTAAGCTTTTCACAGCTTACGGTAGAAAACACAACAGCCAAGACAAGAAGAACAAGCAGAGAGGTATTTATAACTTTTCGAAACATCACATCCTCCTTAATCTTCGATTCATTTTTTTAACAGATTTATGCTTAGAAACACATTTTATATATAAATCACGTTTTAAAGTCAAGGCAAAAAGAGTCGCCCGCAGTGACAGTATCTGATACGCTGGACAAACATCCTTTGTTTATTTATAAAGGGAACTTTTAAGGGATTAGAAACGTAAGTATATTGGAGGTGACCTATGAAAACAAAAACAATACAGGCCTGTTTAATTATCCTTTTTCTTTTTTTAATCACCATCCCTTCAACCGGAGCTTCAAGAAAAGAAACAATCGATAAAACCTTTCAAATAGACGGAACACTACCCGTGGATTTCGAATTTTTAGACAATGATGGCGATGTGCATTTTACGACCTGGAACAGGGATGAAGTCCACATCCTCATTCACAAAGAAATCAAATCGGTCAACGGCCGCAGGTCGGAAAGGCTTTTGGAAGAAACTAAAGTTGAAGTTTCTCAGCACAACAACACCATCCGTGTCAGAATCAGATACCCCAGAATCAGAGGATTTGTTTTTATTTCAGACAGCGGCCGGATTAAAGTCACTTCGGAAATTAAGGTTCCTGCTAAGACCAATCTGGACTGCCGCCTGGACGACGGCGACATCACAATCGCGGGCATAAACGGAGACCTGTACCTCAAAGCCGATGACGGCACCATCCGTGTTACCGACGCCCAAGGCTCCATTGAAGGGGACACAGACGACGGGAGAATAATCCTTGAGAATTTTTCCGGAAAAGCCTATCTCGACTCGGATGATGGGGACATCCTTCTTTCCGGAAACTTTTCCATACTCGAACTTGAGTCAGATGATGGGGATATCAGGGTGAGAAACCTGACCGATTCATCCATGGACAATGACTGGCAGATAAAAACAGATGATGGGGATGTCGAGATCTATTTCACAAAAGACTTTTCGGCCGACTTTCACATCCATACAGATGACGGACGCATCGATATCCAGATGCCTATCGTCTTTAATAAGTTCACATCCAAAAGAAACCTCTCAGGAAGGATCAAGGATGGGGGACACCTCATTTCCATCAAGACCGATGATGGAGATATTACCCTCAAAGAAGTTAAATAAGGATTCGAGGATTCAAGGGTTCAAGTGTTTTTTAAGAGGTAATCTAATTTTTACCTGGATTATTCACGGGCCGAGGTTGCTGCAGATGCGAGGCATCGGCCCATGAAGCTGTGGTTGTCCACTGCAAACCGTCCCAACCTAACCCGGGTCATGACGAAGCAGATGTGGTGAGATCGGTTCGCCCCCTTGGGGTAAAAAATGTCGATTATAATAGAATATTATAATCGGAGAACAAAGTTATATGTGTGTTCATCTAAAATTCTCATGTAAACCATAGATATTACAAATATTACGTGATGCTTCGACATTTTTTATGAATGATTCAGGTGGTTAGTTTCGGCGGAATGAGAGCCAAATCGGAGTTCCGTGCAGTTCAAACCTGTCCCGCAGAAGATTGATAAAGTGTTTCTCATAGGGAAGAGAAAAGGACGATTTTGAATGTGTAAATAGGAGAAAGCCCGGAGGACACACTTTTTTCTGCGTCATGTATTTGATCTTGAATTTTCCTCCTTTTTTCGAAATCGGCGGATGATGGACATGTACCCATCTTAAAAATTCATTCAATTTCGATGTGGTTATCTGCTTGGACGTACTAGCATAGACCTGCTCGGCCAGATCGAGAATTTTGACCGTTCTCTGTCCTGATAGGGCAGAGATAAACAACACCGGTGCATAGGATACAAACTCCAGCTTCCTAAACAGTATATTTTTGAACACCTTTGTAGAATTGGAATCTTTGGGGATGAGATCCCATTTATTCAGCGCAAGAATTAAGGGTTTGCCCGAATCACGTGCCAGATGGGCAATAGCCGTGTCCTGCCGTGTCGGGAATTCCTGGGCATCCAAAATCAGACAGATGACATCCGCGCGCCTGATATCCTTTTTGGCTTTGATCACACTCGCCTTTTCCCGTTTGTCCCGTGTCCTGCTCAGCTTGCGGATCCCAGCCGTATCCACAAGGGTAAACGTCTTTTTATTCCTCTGGATAAGAGAGTCAATGCTGTCCCGGGTAGTGCCGGGAATCTCGCTGACAATCAGTTTGTCCTGACCACTTAGTCTGTTGACAAGCGATGATTTTCCGACATTGATCCGCCCAACTATCGCTATCCTCAGGAGAGGAGTGTCCTTTTCGACGTACTCTTCACTTGCAGACGGAAGAATCTCCAAAATGCTAGATTCCAATACTTCAATGTTTCTCTTGTGTTCGGCCGACACACAGAACAACCTGTCCTGCCCCAATTTAAAATACTCCCCGATTTTTTCTTCCTCAGCAGGTGAGTCGATTTTATTCACAACCACAATAATGGGTTTATTCAATTTGTTGACAGAAACATACAGTTCCTCTTCGGCAGGAAGCAGCACCCTTTTCCCATCCAGGACAAAGAGCACGACATCCGCTTCTTGGGCCGCCTCCCAGGCTTTCTCCTTCACTGCGGACGAGAAAATATCTTCCTGTGAATCGAAAAAACCTCCGGTATCAATCAGCGTGAAAGACTTTCCTTCGATTTGACAGACATCGGAAACCATGTCGCGGGTCATCCCCGGCAGCGAATGAACCAGAGATTTTTTCTTTCTTAAAAGGCGGTTAAACAGCGTCGATTTCCCCACATTAGGGAAACCCAAGATGACAACCTTTGTTAGTTTTTTCAAGGAATTCTAGTTGGAAATCAAATTGTACATCGGCACCAGCGGCCGGCTGATATCGACATGCCCTTTGAGCGTTTCTTTCTCGTTCCCATCCACAAGGATAAAAACCTTTTTTATGGATTTAAAATTATAGGCCAGTGAATTGACGACAGAATAAACGGTCGAAATCTCAGCCGTGGCTCCCGACAGATGCTCGTCCTGTATTTCTCTGGAAAAGTCAACGTAGACGATTCCCTCCTCTGTCAAAAAAACTTCCCTCAATCTTGATTCGGGGGGAAAAGGAGAAATATACCCGTTATCGGAGCCAACCAACAGCTCTTCGATCGTCTGCTTGATCTCAAAGATCAGAGAAGAATTGGAGAGAATTTCCCGCTCCTCACCATGAAGGAGGGCATCTTCTTCAGACAGGAAAAAAAGAGTGATTGTTTTAGGTTCAGGGATCACTTTCGACGATGTCTCGGGCTCGGGAATTGAAGGCAGAGACAGTTTTGTCTTCTTCTCAATCCCTCCCGTAAATAACAGCATGACCAGAATGATAAGGGCGGCGAAAAGAGCTCCAAGAATGATGTATTTTTTTGTTTCCATGGCTACTTATTGATATCCGGATACTGCTTGATGAAGTTATTTAAACCGTTGTAGATGGCGAGGGCAACATTGTTTTGAAACTCTTCGGTCCCTAATTGTTCTTCTTCTTCAGGATTGGAAATAAAGGCCACTTCCACCAAAACGGCCGGACAGGCCACTCCCGTTAAGACTTTAAAGGGCGCCTGCTTGATGCCTCGATTCCTCGTTTTGAGCAGAGCATTGAGCTGAATCTGTATGGACTCGGCCAGCTGGCTGCTCTGTTTGAGATAGGCGGTTTGGGCCATATTCCAGAGGATCATCTTGATGTCGTCCTCTTCCTCACTTGCAATCTGGTCTTCCAAATCGGTCTCATTGTTTTCCAGATAAGCCAAACGGCGGGCTTCCTCATCCGTAGCGTTGAGACTTAAGAAATAGGTCTCGGAACCTCGTGCGTTCTTCCGGTAAGAACTGTTGGTGTGGATAGAAATGAAAAGATAGGCTTTATTATTGTTGGCGATGGCCGCTCTATCCTCAAGAGACCTGTCAATATCCCTATCTCTAGTCAAGACTACACGGAAGGCAAAGTTCCGTTCAATGATGGTCTTCAATTTAAGACTGATGGCCAGCGTGATATCCTTTTCCGCGGCTCCAAACTTGCCTTTAGCCCCATTTTCAATGCCCCCATGCCCCGGGTCGATCACAATCGTG
>Ga0114920_10000865_pt1 | contig 13532 bp, 11 predicted proteins | sample ChitaG_FD_88683 | JGI IMG/M metagenome (GOLD analysis project Ga0114920, IMG submission 88683) | Deep subsurface microbial communities from South Pacific Ocean to uncover new lineages of life (NeLLi) - Chile_00310 metaG | ecosystem: Environmental > Aquatic > Marine > Oceanic > Sediment ... | reverse complement strand
TGGGTAAATAGTCCTAATGGCGGAGGCGTAGCATTTATTGGTAATTCAAGTTATGGCTGGGGTTCTCCAGGAAATCCAGGATTTGGATATTCTGATAGGTTTGACAGCCGTATATTCTATTCTCTATTCGTAGAAGATAATTTTCATCTTGGTGCAGCGCTTGCTCTGAGCAAGGTCTATTTTATCCCGCACTCAAGGGAAAAGAATGTTTATCGATGGCATCAATACCAGTTAAATCTGCTTGGCGATCCAGAAATGCCTGTCTGGACTGACATACCTGAGACCCTTAAAGTATCATATCCACAATCTATTCCTCTTGGAAGTAGTCGTATTTTAATCACGGTCAAGGATAAAAATAGTAATACGGCGATTAAAAATGCTCTTGTCTGTCTTATGAAAGGCAGTGAATCATATGCATCAGGATATACTGACGCAAGCGGTTCGATCTTTCTCGATGCTACACCTTCAACTTCGGGTGACTGTGATCTTACTGTGACTGCGCATAATTATCTTCTTTCTGAAATAACGATTCCTGTGGTAAGTGGTTCTTATGTAAATTATCTAGGGTGGATAATAGGTGATACATCAGGAAACAGTGATGGCATTGCTAATCCTAATGAAAATATTCTCTTACCAACAACCATTAAAAATTGTGGCAATACAACAGCAAATAATATTCAGTTAAAACTCCGCTCTTTAGATCCCTTAGTGACAATTCAGGACAGCACAGAATCCTTATCATCCTTATCACCTGGTGACTCAATTACAATCGATGATGCATTCGAAATATCCATAGGAGCTGCTTCAAATGAACATGGAATAAGTTTTGACCTGGAAATTACCGATGCCAGTCAGACACTAAATTTCAACCCGATTATCCTTATTGGCACTCCAATCCTTGGCATTAATGAAATTATTATCTCCTCACCACCCACAATGCCGAATGAAACAGAGTCACTCTTTGTAAATCTTGAGAATTTAGGCTATGGTTTTGGTCATTCAAGTTTTGCAAAATTAATATCGAATGACCCTAATGTCTCAATTCTTTCTGACAGTGTGTGGTATGGTGAAATATATCCAGAATCTCTAAGTATTACATCACAAGCTTTTGTGGTTTCAATCGATCCTGGTTGCCCTTCATCGTATCTCGCACAATTGCCGATAACAATCCAAACCAATGATTACAGCTTCAATGATACAATAGACTTGCTTATTGGTGAAACTGGTTTTAGCGACGACATGGAATCAGGCACTGGACTATGGACAACAGGTGGCACAAATAATCTATGGCATATCTCCACAAACCGCTCCTTCTCCCCCACACATTCCTGGTATTGTGGCAACACAAGCGGCTACTATATCAACAATATGGATTGCTATATTCAGACGATTCCGTTTATGATTAATGCAAACTCGATTCTAAAATTCTATCGCTGGTTTCATGTACCACTCTATGGAACCGATGGTATATATATTATTATTATGGGTGATGGCTTTGCAGATACACTAGATTTCATTGGAACCGGTGGCGCACTTGGGGAACGTGGTATTCTAAGCGATTGGTTTGAAGAAAAGTACTCACTTTCCGAATACCCTGCAGGTGAAACAATTCAGGTAAGAATTGCCTTTATCAGTGATGGCGGCGACGGCGTTGGCGAAGGTTTTTACATAGATGACTTTACGGCTGAATATATAACTATGCTCGAAGAATACACTGATGATAGAATCACAACACTATTTCTCCAGGTTCATCCAAATCCCTTCCGACACAAAATGGATATTGAATATTACATAGGGCAAAGTGAGAAGGGCATAGGGCAAAGTGCAGAGGGCATAGAGTTAAAAATATACGACGCTGCAGGTCGTTTGGTAAAAGAATTTAATCTGCAATCTGAAATCTGTAATCTGCAATCGGTCAAGTGGTCTGGTACAGACCAACTTGACCGTCCTGTTGCTGCTGGTGTTTACTTTGTGCGATTAGAAACAACGGATCATTGTTTGACCCAAAAAGCTATATTCTTGAGATAAAACAGCACTGCGCTGCAGGAATCCCAAAGGGATTGGAAGAGAGCATTAAATGCTGGAAAAGAGCCTTCGGCTGGAAGTTAGCACTGCGTGCTGGAACAGTTGGAATCCCATGGGGATTGGAAGAGAGAATGTATCAAATACCTAAACACCTAAATTCCTAAATACCTAAAGACAAACAAATACCTAAAAATCCAAAATGACTAAATGACTTATTAGTAAAACGCTTCCATACGAAGTATCTCTTCTATGCGAAGCATCATTTCTCTCTGCGCTTGGCGCCACTTATTTCCATTCCAAATCTGACCCCACGGTAGTGGCAAAAAGCTCGTAAGGGATTTCTCTAAAAAAGGGTGAAATTGTTGTGTATATGAAACCTCCACGCAACATATCCCTCTGTTTAGCATATGTTATGAATAATTTTTTACGGGCACGTGTGATACCAACATAAAGAAGCCGCCTTTCCTCCTCGTATTGCTGTTCATCTTCCTGAGATTTACGATGCGGAATTAAACCATTTTCTAATCCAGTTATAAAAACCGTATCAAACTCTAACCCCTTGGCATTGTGTAAGGTCATCAAACTAACGCGCTGTGTTGACCCGTCCCATTCATCAATTTCACTTCGCAGCGAAACATCCGCTAAATAATCCTGGATTGTCGCCTCTGGGTGTTGTGTGGTATAGTCTCTTATAGAAATCAACAACTCCTCTACATTTTTGCGCCTAAAGTAATCCTTTTCAGTCTTATCCTGCCCCAAACTCGCCAAATATCCTGAATCTTCAATAACCTGCAAGGCAAAATCATAAAGATTCAATCGATCACGCAAAACAGTAAATTCTTTTAACATTTGTATAAAATGCGTTATGCGGTTTTTTGTATTTTTATCTATGTTTTTGACATCATCAATCCTTAACAATGCTTCGTAAAGTGAAATCATGTTTTCCTTACTGTATGCTGATACTTTTTCAATAGTTACATATCCTATCTTACGTGATGGTATATTTATTATCCTTTTCAGACTCACTGAATCCCTTGTATTATTAATCACTTTAAGATAAGCAAGAACATTTTTTATCTCTGCCCGCTCGTAGAATTTTAAAGAACCAACAACCTCATAAGGAATTCGAAACCTTACAAAAGACTCTTCAAAAACCCGTGATTGATAATTAACACGATAAAAGATTGCGACTTTACTCAGATCAACTCCTTGTAGGTTCAATTCAACAACTTTCCGTGCTACGTAAGCAGCCTCTGTGTGAACATCCTCTGCCGCACAAAATTCGACCTTTTCACCATCTTCATTATCACACCAGAGAACCTTGGATTTACGGTGTGCATTATTTTTAACGACTGCAGAAGCTGCTTTCAGTATTGTTTTTGTAGATCGGTAATTCTGTTCGAGTTTTATGACAACAGCATCAGGAAAATCTATTTCAAAGTCCAAAATATTTCTTATCTCAGCACCGCGCCAGGAATAAATCGATTGGTCATCATCGCCAACAACACACAAATTACGATATTTTTCAGCCAGTAACTTTGTCAACACATACTGTGCTCTGTTAGTATCCTGATACTCATCAACCATAAGATATTTAAAACGCTCCTGATAATACTCCAAGGTCTCTTTATCTTTTTCAAATATTTCAACAACCTTCATGATAAGATCGCCAAAATCTACGGCATTATATTCTTTTAATTTTTTATTGTAATATTTATAAATACTGCAGATTAAATCATTATCTATGGTGTCGGTTGTTTGAAGATCCTGTTTAATCCTGCTAACACATGAACACACAAACGACGGAGAAAAATTTTTTGAGTCTATTTTCAAATCATCTAAACATTCCTTAATTAAACTCGTTTGATCATATTCATCATAAATAGTAAAGTTCCCTGTCACCCCGATGATTTCTTGCAGATGTTTTCTGTGAAATAGAGTATCTCTTAAAATCTTAGCACAGGTTGAATGAAATGTTCTAACCCACATACTCTGACTATTACCCATAAGTTTAAAAATCCTTGTCCGCATCTCATCTGCGGCTTTATTTGTAAACGTTATTGCCAGAATATCCTGGGGTTTAGCATAACCTTTATGGATTAAATAAGCAATGCGATAGGTGATTACTTTTGTCTTACCACTTCCTGCACCAGCAAGAATCAAAATTGGACCCTTCCGAATCTTTACTGCTTTTTGTTGTTCTGGATTTAGATCAGAAAGAATGTCATCCATGCCTGATTATATTCTCAGAAATTCAGAAGTCAAGAATTATAGTAATTTGTGAGGTTTTTATGCCAATTTTTCCTAAATCTTGATTTAGTTGAAAAATTGCGCATCCCGCTCTTTCTGTGAAAGGGCGGGGCTGTCTTACTGCTTGTATTCTATAAGCATAATACTATGATCGCCTGATGAATCTTCGTATCTTATAAAACGATGAGGGTAATCTTCCTCAATCCAAAAATAAAATTTCCAACTGAAAAATAAAACCTTTGGTTTCAGCTCAATCTTCCAACACAGAATTTCTCCAATTGGACCTGAAACAGTTTCCTCACCAATGACTTTTAATTCAGCATTAACAATCATAAATTCCGGTACATGAAAACGGATGGTCTGTTTGAAATCTTTACTATATTTAAAGCCCCTGAGGGCAAATTCAATTGCATGACGGTCATACACCGCACCAACATCTCGATATGTGTGCCTTCTACCTCTTAAATTGACCTTGAAATCCTTTTCCTTTGAAATTTCCAGTTCTACTTTATCGTCTGTCGTTTTTTTCACGTATAATGTGCTCATATCAAAGCTGTCAAGCACAACCTCAAGTATTTTCTCCCATCTATAAATTACATAATATCCAAGACTATCTTTTTCTGAAGTAATTTCCATTGTACCTATCTTACCCTTGTCATCCGTTTCATAAACTATGAACTCTTTTTCTGGTAATATTTGTAATAGGATAAAAAATAATATCATTTTACATACTCCACTTTTAAGCCCTTTGGCAACAATTTTGAGATAATACCATCTTTACCACAAGATGGACTTTTGCTTTTTAAAATCAATTTCTTTATGCCAAACATCTTAGCTAATGCCAAAAATTCCCTTGCTCCGCGATAAAAATTCTTTGTTACATCAATGCCTTTCTCATTTATTACTTTTCTTCCCTTAATTTCATTTTTTAGCCTTGGTGTAGTTAATCCACCAAGTTGCTCAGGACAAGCAAATATAATATAATTATTTCTTAATAATGCAACAATCTTTTTACGATATGCGTTTTTGCCATCATAGCGACAATTTACACCAAGCAGACAAGCACTAACTAAAATTTTTTCCATAATAAATAAACCTCAACAAACGAGAAATCTTCGCAATTATTCATTTCGTTGACAGCTCATCCACTATATCCAGAATTTGGATGACATCTTCAATCTCATAGTCGGCTCCTGAATTTATTGTATCAAATCTATCTCCATAGCGAGCAAAAACTGTTTTCATCCCTATAAGTTTAGCTCCGACAATATCCCGTTCTGCCCAATCACCAACCATGATTGCCTCTTCTGCCCTAATCTGTAATTGCTGCAGAGCGTTTTTAAAAGGCTCGGGATCTGGTTTCCTTTTGTTAGTATCCTCAAATGTTATAACAACATCAAATATGTGATGGAGATTTAACTGACACAATCTGAGCCATGCCTGCAGTCTTGGAGCATCGCTAACTACAGCAAGTTTTAGCCCACGTTTAACCAGTTCCATAAGTGTTAAATGAACATGCGGATATAATACCAGCGCTGCTTCTCGGGCACGACGATAACCAATGATACCGGCTGCATGAATTCGGTAATCAATATTTCCAAATTCTTTTGTTAAAAATTTATCAAAGACCTTTTGATCTTCAATTCCTTCTTTATCATAGATTTTATAAATCTTCTCTTTTGCCTTTTCTTTTGGAATTTTTAAACCAGCATCTATCATTGCCATTACAGCAGACTCAATAGCAGCATTCTTCATCGCTATAAAATCAACTAAAGTATTGTCTAAATCAAATATTACTGCTTTTATCATAAATGTGAACGCAGTATACTTGCTGCCTTTTCTGGTGAAAAACGGTTAATGTAAAAACCTGTACCTAACTCAAACCCGGTTCTCCTATATATACGGGGTGTCATCTCAATATGCCAGTGATAATCATTCTTAATAGTCTTCCAATAGTTTAATCTCGGTAAAAGATTTGGACTATCATTAAGAACTAAATTATAAGGTGGGTTATTAAGAACATCGTATATTACTTTAAGAATTTTCTTTAAAACATTTGCGAGATCTGCAATTTCCGATTTTTCAATAAGTTTATAACTATAACAATGGCGTTTAGGGACAATCAGAATTTCAAATGGAAATCTTGAAGCATAAGGAGTTATTACAACAAACTTATTACTCTGAAATACAAGTCTGTCAGCCATTTCTATTTCCTGCTGAATTATATCACAAAAAAGGCAACGTTCTTTATATCCATAATACTGACGCGCACCGTCCAGCTTCTGTTTAATTCGTATTGGCGTTGCCGGTAACGCAATAAGTTCAGAATGGGCATGAGCAATAGTTGACGCACCAGCACGGCGACCGTGATTCCTGAAAATAAGTATATATCGTAATCTCTTGTCTTTATGAAGATCCTCAATCCTTATTCGATATGTTTCTAAGCATAATTCAATCTGTTTTTCTGAAAGTTCAAAAAAGTTGACTATATGTTCAGGCGTTTCTACAATCACCTCATTAGCACCTACGCCACTTACCATATCATATACTCCCACTCCAGTTTTTTCGAGTTCACCTTCTATCCTTAAAATTGGTTTTATATTAGGAATAACCCGTGTCTTCCACCCGGGATTGTCTGGTGGAGTATTATCCCTGATTGCAAAGATTTCATTTGGCGTACGGCTTTCCTGACCTTCACAAAATGGGCAACTATTTGTTAGTTTAGGTACATCTGCGGGTATTTTCGGTATAGTGTCGTTCTCAATATCAATAATTACCCATGTATCAGTAACAATATCTCTTCTTACCTCAGACATTGAACCTCCTTAAAGTCAAATTCCAAATTTCAAGCACCAAAAACCAAATAATATCTAAATCCTAAACAAATTGTCTCGCCTTTTCCCCTGCTGTTTTATGAGCAAATCTAATCGGTTCAGGAATTCGATATTTAGTTAAAGACAACATAACATATTTGTGACAATCTTCAGCATCCACAAGATGCCCGGGTGAAACAAAAAGAGGTCTCACACTATCTTTTGTTCTTAAAACCAAACCTATTGTTTCTTGCCTATCTTTTATCAATGCATAGGACCCTTTAGAATCATCAGGCATTTCATAATCTCCAAAAAGATGCGACTTGGCGCACCCGATTGTTGGCTTATTCAAAATAATACCTAAATGTGTAGCAAGACCAAGACGACGAGGATGAGCAATGCCCTGTCCATCAACGAGGATGAGATCAGGTTTGTTTTTTAGTTTCTTGTAGCACTTCATAAGTACCGGTATTTCGCGAAATGACAGGAATCCAGGAATATAAGGAATATTATTCCGTGCTCGCCCGTTTTTCTGCTCGATTAGTTCTAATGAAGGAAATAAGAATATCCCGATGCAACCGATCAAATATTCAGATGTAACTGCAACATCTGCACCAGCAATATAATTAACTTTATGTTTTAACTTTTTCACACACACCTTTTTACGTAGCCTTAGTTGATCGCGTCTTAATTTGTCGGTTTTCAAATATATTTACTCAACAGTTACGCTTTTCGCAAGATTACGTGGTCTATCGACATCGCATCCCTTTAAGGTCGCAATGTGATAGGCGAGAAGTTGCAAAGGGATAACTGTCAATAAAGGTGTTAGGATGTCTATAGTCTTAGGAATCGGTATACAGTATTCGACTTTTGATTCAATTTCTTTGTCACCTTCAGTTGTAGCAATTACTACACCTTTTCTTGATTTCACTTCTTCTATATTTGAAAGTACTTTTTCAAAAACAGAATCCCTGATTGCGACAAAAACAACAGGCATATCCTTATCAATAAGTGCAATTGGTCCGTGTTTCATTTCGGCAGCCGGGTATCCCTCTGCATGAATATATGAGATTTCTTTGAGTTTTAGTGCTCCTTCTAATGCAACAGGAAAGTTATAACCCCTCCCAAGAAAAAGAAAGTTTTTCTTTTTATAGAAATCCAATGCGATTTCTTTTATTTTCTTATCAAGCTTGAGTATCTTTGCCACCTGGTCAGGAATTTTCTCTATTGCTTCAATAATTCCTCTACCTTTTTCAACAGATATTGTTCTCATTCTACCCATAAGAAGTGAGACAAGTGATAGTACCATTATCTGGGAAGTAAATGCCTTTGTAGAAGCAACACCTATTTCTGGACCTGCATGGATATAGACACCTCCATCTGTTTCCCGTGCTATTGTACTTCCAACAACATTACAGATTCCAAGAGCCGTTGCTCCCCTTCTTTTTGCTTCCCTTAACGCGGCAAGTGTATCAGTAGTTTCACCAGATTGACTTATTGCAAGAAGTATTGTATTGTTATCAACAACCGGGCTTCTGTATCGAAACTCAGAAGCGTATTCCACCTCAACAGGAACCCTTGTCATCTCTTCAAGCATATATTCCCCAATTAATCCTGCATGCCATGCTGTACCACAGGCAGTAATTACAATTCTATTTACCCGTTCGAGTCGTTCTTGATGTCTATCAAGACCATCCAACCGTGCTGTTCCATCTGCCATATTTAATCTTCCCCTTGTTGCATTTCTCAAGGTAGATGGCTGCTCAAATATCTCTTTAAGCATAAAATGGGAGTAATCGTCTTTCTCTATCTGATCTAATGTCCATGAAATCTCTTCTATCTTTGGTGTTATCTCTTTTTCTTCAAGTGTCGTGATTGTAAAACCTGTATCCTTAATAGATGCAAGTTCGCCATCTTCCAGGTAAACAACCTGTCTTGTATGTGGTACTATTGGTGCTGCATCAGAAGCTACAAAAAACTCATCTCCCCCATCTCCCAAAACAAGAGGACTTCCATTACGAGCACATACAATCTCTCTTGGATGGTCAAGAGAAATAACTGCCACTCCGTATGTTCCTTCGACTTTGGAAAGTGCAATCCTTGTTGCTTTCAAAAGATCATCTTCATAATATTCTTCAATCAAGTGGGCAATAACCTCGGTATCTGTTTCTGTTCTTAATTTGTGTCCTTTCTGCTTTAAATATTCCCTTAAAGCATTACAATTTTCAACAATCCCATTATGGACAACAGCAATTCGTCCCTTACAGTCAGTATGAGGGTGAGCATTCTTATCAGTTGGCTCACCGTGAGTTGCCCATCTCGTATGAGCAATACCTATTGTTGAATCAATATTCTCATTCTTCATCAACTCCTCAAGTCGAGCAACCCTACCAGCTACCTTTTGAATAATTAGTCCTCCATTTGAAAATACAGCAATACCTGCAGAATCATATCCTCTATATTCAAGTCTTTTCAGTCCTTCAATCAGGACAGGTACAACTGATTTTTTCCCAATATATCCTACTATTCCACACATGTGTCTATTATAACACGACCGTAACAAATGTCAACCCCGTTAGATAACACACATGTTCAGTTTAATTAGCAAAAATAACACTCTGTTACACGATCAAAGAGCATAAGCATATTTGAAGTTCAGTATCTAACGGGGTCAACTGTAATAAATACAACTGACATGTTTAATCACATCAACTCTTTTTCTAAAATGTGATTCTAAATTCTGTGCCTCTACGTCTTCATCCTAAAGAATACTCAATTCTACGAGTATCGAGCATCGAGGATCGATTTCTATGTCAAATCAATTAACCCGGTTTTTATTGCATACTTTACAAGATCAACAACGTTTGATACACCTAACTTCCTCATAATACTTAATCTATGATGTTCAACTGTTCGAATACTAATACCTAATTTCATTGCCAACTTCTTATTTGAATTACCTTCGGCAATCAATTTAAGAACTTCTCGTTCACGAGTGGTAAGAACTTTAAAAACAGACCCACCTTTCTTATCATACGCATCACTTTTTCGCTGCACCAGTTTTTTAATAACATCGCCAGTAAAGGACGATGAAACATATACATTATCTTGTCGTACCGACTTTATCGCCGTAATTAACTCTGTATCCGCATCCTCCTTCAATATATAACCCTGAGCACCAGAGGTTAAACATTCATAAACATAATCTTCATTTTTATGCATAGTCAATACCAAAATTTTTATTTTTTTATTAACCCTTCTAATCTTTTGAATCGCCTCAATACCCCTAAGATTGGGCATAGATATATCTAAAATCATCATATCAGGTTTCAACTCTCTTACTAAAGGAAGGATTTGCAAACCATCTCCGGTCTCACCTATTACCTTATAACCAGACACTTCTTCAATAATCCTGCTCAAACCCTGCCTGATAATTGTATGATCGTCAGCTATAAAAATATTATACATAAATAAGTGTCTCCTTATTTTTAATGTAAATTAAATTTTAATTAAACTGCCTAATCTTCTTACATATTATTCTTTCTACCTTACAATACTATGTATAAACATAGCCATTGTCAAGAAGTATAATGTACACAGATCATTCTTCCTTTCATCGTTTACCCATTTTCTTCCATTCTTTTTTAGGTATTTGTATTTTCCCCCCTTGACAGATTACATTTCTTCATTATAATATATTATGAAAATGAAAGTCAATTTCAAAAAGCAAAACAGACTTAAAGAATTCAGTAAGGACAAATCAAAAGTAGGGTTAAAAACTTCTCAAAAAAGGTCAATAATAATCGAATACTTTTTGCACGAAGACAAGCATTTCAGTGTTGAAGAACTGTATAATGAAATCAAAAAAATCAGATCAGGGATTAGTTATTCCACAGTCTATCGAACTTTGAAACTGCTTACAAGTTGCGGGTTAGCAGATGAATGTGATTTTGATGATGGTATTTCAAAATTTGAGCCGGTACATAAAGCACATCATCATGACCATCTTATCTGTAAAAATTGTGGTAAGATTATTGAATTCAAAAATAGTAAAATCGAAAAACTCCAGCAAGATGTTGCTAAAAAATATAAGTTCTCAATAGAATTCCATAGATTAGCATTATATGGATTATGCATTGATTGCAAGAAAAAACAAAGGGGAAATTAATATGGCAAATATTGACTTAGCCCAGATGGGAACAGGACAAAGCGGAACTGTTGTTGCAATGCAGGGTGGTCGCAGCATGACAGCGAAATTAGAAGCATTAGGTATAAGGCCCGGAGTAGTGATAACTAAAGTCAGTGGACAAATTATGCGTGGACCAGTAATTGTAAGAGTTGGAAACACCCAGGTTGCCATTGGTTTTGGAATGGCACGCAGAGTTATTGTAATAGTAGAAACATCATGAAAAAAATAAGGAAAAGAATGATCAATAAGATCTCAAGGAAGATCTTATTGATTGGTAGCCCAAATGTTGGCAAGAGCGTAATTTTTACGAGGCTCACTGGAGTTGGTGTAATCGCCTCAAATTACCCGGGGACGACCGTTGAATTTAGCTCAGGTATTATGGGTTCAGGAGAGAAAAAAGTAAAAGTTATTGACGTTCCTGGTACCTATAGTCTCGACCCTATCTCACCAGCAGAAAAAGTAACAGTTGAAGTGCTCGAGCAAGCGATTAAAGACAAAAATAGTGTCGTAGTAAATGTAATAGATGCTACAAATTTAGAAAGAAATCTAAATTTAACACTACAGCTTCTTAAGAAGAAAATTCCAGTGATTATTGCTTTGAATCTCTGGGACGAGGCAAAACATATAGGGATTTCAATCGATGTTGCAAAACTTCAAGAAATCCTTGGTGTTACTATTGTACCAACTGTAGCAATAACCGGTGAAGGAATCAAAGAACTAGTGAGCCGAATAGGAGAAGCAAAACAAGGCACCTATGAGTATGAAAATGAGGAACGGTGGCATGAAATAGGTAATATTATCGAAAACGTCCAAATCATTAGACATAAACACCACACAATTCTCGAGCGTCTCGGCGATTTGACTGTCCACCCCTGGACTGGTATACCAATTGCATTAGGAATTATGTATATTGTCTTTCAAATCATCAGGTTTATTGGTGAAGGGTTAATCGGCTATATATTTGAACCGCTATTCGAAAACCTTTGGCTACCCGTCATGATGGCATTTTCTCGTGTTTTAGGAGGACAGGGGATAATTCATAATATCCTTATTGGACAGCTAATCGAAGGAGAAATCGACTTTGGCCAATCATTTGGATTACTAACTACTGGATTATTCGTTCCCATTGCTGCTGTTTTACCCTATATTATAGCTTTTTATCTGGTCTTGAGTTTTCTCGAGGATTCAGGATACTTACCCAGACTTGCTGTGTTGCTCGATAAATTAATGCACTCTGTTGGTCTACATGGCATGGCAATTGTCCCGATGATGTTGGGTTTAGGCTGTAATGTACCTGGAGCACTGGGTACCAGGGTTTTGGAGACGAAAAGAGAACGCTTCATTGCCGCCACACTTATGGCAATTGCAATCCCCTGTATGGCTCAGATTGCCATGATATTTGGTCTATTAGGTAAATATGGCGCAAGAGGACTCTTCCCGGTCTTTGGAACACTATTTATAGTTTGGTTTGTATTCGGTGTACTAATGAACTTAATCATAAAAGGCGAGAGTCCAGAAATATTTACGGAAATTCCACTGTACCGTCTCCCCCATTTCGGTACCCTCTTCAAAAAACTCTGGATGCGAATCCACTGGTTTTTGAAAGAAGCTATACCCTTTGTTCTTTTAGGTGTGCTCACTGTAAATCTTCTCTATTCTCTGGGAATAATTGAATTTCTGGGAAGAATAGCTGCACCGATAATTACAAAACTTATGGGATTACCTTTCGAAGCAATTGGTGCTTTGATAATCGGCTTTTTAAGAAAAGACCTGGCTGTTGGTATGCTTGCGCCGTTAGGACTCTCACTAAAACAACTTATTATTGCAAGTGTGGTTCTGACGATGTATTTTCCATGTGTTGCAACATTTGCCATTCTTTTAAAAGAACTGGGAATTATTGATATGATTAAAGCAGCAGTTATAATGATTGTTTCAGCATTTTTCGTTGGTGCATTACTAAATCTGATTCTGTAATTAATGACAGCATGGCATTGGGAATGGCAATTGCTATCTCTCTTGTTGGCGTTTCAACCATTCTGGCAAAAAAAGGCGTAACAAAATTTCTTATAAACCGAACTAAGGTGAGTTCGCTTTTACAAACAGCACTTTATTATTGTATTTGGGAAGAAATTTGAGAAAACAATTAATGCAGTATCTCAGGATGCAATGGATTTGCTCTTAGATTATCCCTGGCCTGGGAATGTAAGACAGCTTGAGCATGCAATTGAACATGCGTTTATACACTGTACAGGAAG
>Ga0114920_10000864_pt1 | contig 13550 bp, 27 predicted proteins | sample ChitaG_FD_88683 | JGI IMG/M metagenome (GOLD analysis project Ga0114920, IMG submission 88683) | Deep subsurface microbial communities from South Pacific Ocean to uncover new lineages of life (NeLLi) - Chile_00310 metaG | ecosystem: Environmental > Aquatic > Marine > Oceanic > Sediment ... | reverse complement strand
TAGGTCGGAGCACGGCTAGCGCTTGGTATACTGCGGTGCCTTGCGGGCTCGTTTGAGTCCGTATTTCTTGCGTTCCTTGACTCTAGCGTCCCGGGTAAGCAAACCTTCCTTTCGTAGCATCGGCTTAAACAGCTCGTTCTCCTTGACAAGAGCTCGAGCGATGCCGTGACGAACAGCTCCAGCCTGGCCACTCAGACCGCCGCCATTCACCTTCACCGCGAAACGGAACTTGCCCACGGTATTGGTAGCCAGCAGAGGCTGCTCAATCATGTGACGATGCTCCACCCGAGGGAAAGCCTCTTCATAAGGCCGGCCATTAATGTCTATGTCGCCCTTGCCCGGAAAGAGCCTGACCTGCGCTATGGCACACTTGCGTCTACCCGTTCCCCAAACATAGCTTTCCTCGCTCATATGCAATCACCTTCCCTCCGGTAGTATTTCGCTCCCTTTGTTCTCTGCCATCGCGATCAGTTCCTCGCTTCGTTCAGTACCACGGACCCGGACCTGACCCTGGTGGGGGTGCTCATCTCCAGGATAGACCTTTAGTTTCTTGAACATGGCCCTGCCCAGACGATTATGGGGCAACATCCCTTTCACCGCGAGCTCAATCACCCGCACAGGGTTCTTGCTAAATAGTTCCTCAAAGCTTTGGCTCTTTAGGCCCCCGGGGTATCCTGAGTGCCTATAGTAAAACTTTTTCTCGGCCTTCTTGCCGGTCACCCTCACTCTGGCGGCATTAATCACCACAACATAGTCGCCGGTATCAATATGGGGGGCAAAGATTGCCTTGTGCTTGCCCATAAGTAGGCGAGCCAGTTGCGAGGCCATTCTTCCCAGAGTCTGATTCGTGGCATCGATCACCCACCACTCTCTCTGGATGTCCTTAGCTTTGGGACTATAAGTCTTCATCTGTAGATTCCCGAGGGTTCAGGATAGTTGACCCTCATGAGGCACAGGCCGCAAGGGGGAGATACGGGGCCGGCCAGACCCACACTCCTCGCCTCCATTATATCATGAAATTCCCGGATATCTATCTTACCCAGGCCCAGCCTGATCAAAAGACCTACGGTGCTTCGTACCTGATGGGGCAGGAAGGAATCGGCCACGATGCGGAAAACCGTGTAATCTCCTTTCCTCTCGACTCGCGCCTGGTGGATACTACGCACCGTGGGTCTGCTACCATCGAGAGAACTGGCAAAGGAGGCGAAATCGTGCTCGCCCTTCATCAGCTCACAGGCCTCATTCATGGCTTCCATGTCCAGCATTTTGGGCACGAACAACGAGAATCCTCGACTAAGCGGCGACCGAGTATTGCCATCCAAGATACAGTAACGGTACTCCCGACTCAGAGCATCGCGCCTGACATTGAAATCATCGCTAGCCCTGTAAGCCGCTTTGACCGCGATGTCTTCGGGCAAATAATGATTTAGCGCCCTAACCAATGTCATGGTATCCAACGCAGATTTCGCCCAGAAGCTTGCCACCTGTTCCCTGGCATGCACACCGGTGTCAGTTCTGCTAGCTGCCATGACCCGGCTGCTCTGCCCGCAGAATCGCCTTATAGCTTGTTCAAGTTCGCCTTGTATGGTAGGCGGGCCGGCTTGCCATTGAAAGCCATGGTATTGGGTGCCGTCATATTCTACGAGTAAAACAAACCTACTTGACGAGCTCAATTTGAACCATAGGCGCGTTATCACCAGGGCGGGGTCCCAGCTTTAACAGCCTCGTATAACCACCGTTACGGTCGGCATAGCCCGGGGCGATCTCACCAAATAGCTTAGCAACCACCTTCTTGTCAAAAACAAAAGCTAAGGCTTCCCGCCTTGAGGCAAGGCCGCCGTCCTTGCCCAAAGTAATCATCTTATCCGCTAGACTACGCACCTCCTTAGCTTTAGCTTCGGTGGTGATGATCTTCTCGTGATCCAGAAGCGCAGTAACTTGATTTCGGTACAACGCCCACCTCTGTTTCGTGAACCTGCCTAGCTTCCGACCAGCTAATCTGTGCCTCATGCGTCCTGCTTCCTGGGAACAGGAGGGCCTAATCTTGCCATTAACTCTTCGACCTCGGCTCTGGACTTTTCTCCCAAGCCGGCCAATGGCGGCAGACCTTCGGCGCCTTTCTCCAGTAACTGACGCAGGGTGAAAATACCTGCCCTCTTCAAGCTGTTGTAGGAACGAGTTGACAAATTCAATTGCTCCAGCGGGGTGTCATCTTGCTCGGGCAAAACCGACAAAGCTGTAGCCATGGGAACTTCAAGGTCTCTGAAAGCAGCGAACTGGTTAATCAAGATGATGGCACTTTGATTCAGGGCCTCCCAGGGAAGAATGGTAGCATCGGTCCAAATCTCAAGGATGAGCTCCTCTGGACTTCCCTCCCGGCCGGGCCTCACAGACTCCACAGAGAAATTTACTTTCCGCACCGGGGTGAATATGGCATCCACTGGCAGAGCTCCCACAGGTAGGCCGTCAACCGACTTGCCCGGCACATAGCCCTTCCCTAGCTCCACATTAAGCTCGACGCCAAGCCTGGCCTGCGGTGAGTCCAGAGAAGCCAGGTAGAGCTCAGGATTGGCGATGCGAAAGTCGGCCGAGGGCTTGATGTCACCTGCGCAGACCGTGCCTTCCCCCTCTACCTCCAAGAACAACTGCCCGGGTTGGTGAACAAGAGGGCAGAGTCTCAGCTGCCTGATATTCAGCAAGAACTCCATGGCATCCTCTTTAACATCAGGAAGGGGGGAGAACTCATGCTGAATTCCTTCGATCTTGATCCATGTCACTGCAGCACCAGGCAAGGAACTCAGCAGGACACGTCGCAGGGCGTTACCTAAAGTAACACCAAAACCCGGCTCTAGAGGTTCAGCAAGAAAACGACCGTAGTGTCCAGCGCTTTCAACACAAGTTACAGTGGGGACAGATGCTTCAGGCATAGCTTACCTCGAGTAATACTCAACGACAGCCTTCACATTGAATGCGGCTTCAAGATCGTCCTTGGCAGGCAAGTTTAGCACTCTACCTGTCATGCTCTCCTTGTCCAGGCTTAGCCAATTAGGAACAGATCCTTCTTCGATTTCCTCAGCTATCCTCTTGTAATATTCCGTCTTTGTGCTAGTCTCTCGCCATTTAATGGCGTCTCCCGATTTGACCAGAAATGAAGGTATGTCGGTTTTCCGTCCGTTAACAAGGATATGGCCATGTCGAACTACTTGTCTGGCCTGGGCACGGGAATCACCAAAGCCTAAGCGGTAAACCACATTATCCAATCTCCTCTCCAACAGTATGAGAAGGTTTTCACCGGTGGTGCCGGGGCTTCTTCTTGCCTGAGAGAAAAACCTGCGGAATTGTCGTTCCAGGACACCATAGCTAAAGCGAACCTTCTGCTTTTCCCGCAGCTGAAGTCCGCGGTCGGAGACGCCGCCACGGCCGCCACGCCCTCTAGGTGGGGGCCGCCCCCCAGGCGGGGTATTTCTCTTCTCCAAAGGGCACTTAGGTGTGGGACACCTGTCCCCCTTGAGCATGAGTTTGTCTCCAAAGCGGCGACATAGGCGACAAACGGGGCCTGTGTAGCGTGCCATTCTATACCCTTCTCCTCCCCCGCGGACGACAGCCATTATGGGGGATAGGAGTCACATCTTTGATAGCTGTGACGGTGATTCCGGAAGCCTGCAGGGCGCGGATAGCCGCTTCCCGTCCACTACCGGGGCCCTTAATATACACCTCGACTCGGCGCAACCCATCGCCCATTGCTCGGTGAGCTGCCTCTCTGGCAGCCATTTGGGCAGCATAGGGTGTCCCTTTCCTGGAACCTTTGAACCCTGCAGTACCACAGCTCCCCCAGGCTACAACGTTGCCCTGCATATCAGTGATGGTAATCATCGTATTGTTAAACGTGGACTGGATGAAGACCTTGCCTTCGCTAATCCTTTTATGGACCCTACGAGCCCTTCTCTTCTTAGGCATCTGCTAACACTACCTCTCTATTTCTTAGCCACGCCCCGTCTTTGCCCTCGACCGGCCACTGTCTTCCTCGGCCCTCTCTTGGTTCGGGCGTTAGTGCGAGTTCTCTGTCCGTGAACGGGCAACCTCATGCGGTGCCTCAAGCCACGATAGCAGCTGATTTCGATAAGCCGCTTGATATTGGATTGTACCTCCCGCCTCAGCTCCCCTTCCACCTTGTGTTCCTTGTCAATAGCATCTCGTATCTGGCCCACCTGTTCGTCACTGAGGTCCTTAACTCGAATGGCGGGATCGATGCCGGCGGCCGCCAAGATGTGCCGGCTTGTTGAAGAACCGATACCGTAGATGCGTTGCAGGCCCACCCAAACGGGCCTATCCTTAGGAAGATCTATACCCGCAATACGTGCCATCGTTCGTCAGCCCTGCCTCTGCTTGTGTTTTGGATTCTCACAAATAACCCTAACCACGCCCTCCCGCCTGATGACCTTGCACTTCCTGCATATGGGCTTAACCGAAGCTCTTACTTTCATTTCCAATCACCTGACAAACAAACCCTGTTATGATAAACCTTCCTGATTAACCTGTCAAACTACCTGAGCCGATAGGTAACCCTGCCGCGGCTCAAATCATAAGGGGAGAGCTCTATCAGAACCCTATCCCCGGGCACAATCCTAATATAGCGCTTTCTCATCTTGCCACAGATGTGAGCCAATACCTGGTGTCCATTGGCCAACTCGACGCGAAACATGGTATTGGGCAGAACTGTGATCACCTTGCCTTCGACCTCTATCCTCTCCTTCTTAGCCATTCTTACATAATACCTAAACAAGTATCTCGACGTCACTATCAGTTACGACAATGGTATGCTCAAAATGTGCCGAAAGACCTCCGTCGGCTGTAACCACCGTCCATTCATTGGCTGCCAGCTTAGTGCGCCAGTCTCCGGCATTGACCATAGGCTCAATAGCCAGAGTCATCCCTCTACGGAGCAAGAGACCTTTCCCAAACGCACAGTTAGGTATCTGGGGATCTTCATGAAGATCGCGACCCACTCCATGTCCCGTATATTCTCTGACCACAGCAAATCCTCTCGATTCAACATAACGTTGAATAGCAGATGAGATATCCCCCACGTAAGCCCCACATGCAGCTCGAGCCACGCCTGCCTTGAGAGCCCCTTCTGTAACCGCGACCAGCTTGTCAGCCGCCTTACTTATCCGCCCCACACCGACAGTTATGGCAGCGTCCGTATGAAAGCCATCAAGACTCGCTCCTGCATCCACAGAGACGATGTCTCCTTCCTCCAATCTTCGTTCACCAGGAATGCCATGCACTACCTCATCATTAATCGAAACACATAAATTGGCAGGAAAACCGCGATACTCCTTGAAAGAAGGCCTAACTCCTCTCTTCTCACATTCTTCCATCATGATTGCGTCCAAGTGGCCAGTCTCGATCCCCGCTCTTACCTCCGACCTCAGTCTGTCCAGAATGCCCGCGAGGATTCTACCACACTGCCTCATGATAGCTACTTCCTCGCTAGACTTTATGACTACCATTTCTTTTGTCCCTGCCTGCACCTAATCTCATTCTCGGCGAGCATAGCGACGAAAGGATCTTAGAGACCGTTCGCCGCACTCAGGGTGAAGTGGGTGCCTTGAGAGCAGAGACTATCTCTCTAGCTACTCCCTGTATTCCCAGGTCCCCATTGATCCTGACCAGTTTGCCCTGGTTTTCATAGTAATCGAGGACGGGAGCAGTCTGAGCACAAAACACAGCCAGTCGGCCCCTTACCGTTTCCTCCCTATCATCAGAACGCTGATACAACACACCACCGCATCTGTCACATTTCCCCGGCGTTTTGGGGGGTGAGCCTATTACGTGATAGGGTGTCTGGCAGGTCCGGCAAAGCCACCTCCCACTGAGGCGCTTCACCAGCTCTTCATCCGGCACTTCAAGATATATCGCCCTATCTATGGTTTTTCCCTGCTCACCAAGGGCTTTCTCCAGGACTTCAGCCTGATGCAAAGTGCGGGGGAAGCCGTCGAAAATGCAGCCACGGGCACAGTCAGCCCGATGGATTCTCTCCAGAATCATCGTTATCGTCAGCTCATCAGGAACTAGTTCTCCCTTATCCATATAACTTCTAGCGCGGAGACCAATGTCGGTTCGTTCTTCCAGCGCCCGACGAAGCAAATCACCGGAGGCTATATGAGGCAGCTTCATCTCCTGGGAGAGAATATCCGCCTGAGTACCCTTCCCCGCCCCCGGAGCACCCAGCATGATGATGTGCATTATTTCAGGAAACCCTCGTAGCGGCGCATGGTCAATTGAGCCTCTAATTGCTTCATTGTATCCAGAGCCACACCGACAGCTATCAGCATGGCGGTGCTCTGGAGCGTCAACACTCCGACGCGCGTGACTTGCGCCGCAATGAAGGGCATAATCGCCACTAGGGCCAGGAAGAGGGCGCCACCAAACGTAATGCGCCTTATGATTCTGTTCAGATAGTCGGCCGTTGCCTTGCCGGGTCGAACTCCCGGGATGAACCCCCCTTGTTGCTGCAGGGTCTGGGGCAGGTTCATCTGCTCAAAAATGACCATGGTGTAAAAGAAGGCGAAACCAATTACCAGGGCGAAGTACGCCCCCTGGTAGAGCAAGGTATTAGCCTGAAAGGTATTGTAGATTGTATTCCAAAAATTTGGGCTCTGTTCAGGACCCATCAAGAAGGAAGATATCGTAGCAGGAAGCTGCATTAAGGCAATGGCGAAAATTATGGGTATCATCCCGGCGGTATTCACCCGGAGCGGTATATACGTGGAACCCGATTGGCGATACATGCGGCCACTACGGAAAGTGCTCCGGGCATACTGCACAGGAATACGGCGATGAGCCTCAACAAATACGACTATGAGTACCAGCGTAGCCAAAGACAGGATGACGAAGGCGATCAACGCGCTGGGCTGTCCCTCTTGGGCAGCTACGATGCCGCGGCCGAGAATTTCCGGCAGGCTGGCCACGATGCCACCGAAGATTATTATCGATATCCCGTTGCCTATGCCACGCTCCGTAATCAACTCACCGAGCCACACGAGGAATATCGTGCCGGCCACCATTGTCACTATGATGCTGGCCATGGTCAAATGCCCGAGTGGCTCAACAGTTACGCCCTGGGCACGCAATATGGTAAACATACCGTAGCCCTGAATAGCAGCCAAGGGCACGGTCAACATGTGAGTAATTCGATTGATGCTCTGCCGACCGAGCTCCCCCTCTTGAGATAAGGCCTGAAGCCTGGGGATCACCGGCGTCAGCAATTGCATGATGATGGACGAGGTGATATAGGGATAGATACCAATGGCAACTATGCTGAAAGTCGCCATGGCGCCGCCGCTAAAGAGGTCAAGCATCCCGAAGAGGAGGTTTCCTGTGAGGAGTTCTTCCAACGCCGTGATATCCACGCCGGGCAAGGGAACATTCGTCAGAAACCGAAAAACTGCCAGGATGCCCAAGGTAAAAAGAATTCTGCGGCGCAGATCGGGCAGGGACAGTGCGTCCATCATCGCCTGGACGAGGCGCGGTCGGGCTGTCTTACGCTGCATCCTGAGTCCCTTCTATCTTCCCTCCGGCAGCGACGATCTTTTTCTCCGCCGACACAGAGAACTTGTCAGCCCTGACTAGCAACGGGTGCTGGATGGCGCCAGCCCCCAGGATTTTGGTCGGCCGACCCCGAGACTCGATTAGTCCCGCTCGGAGCAGTTCCTCAGGGGTCACCTCGGTGCCCGGGGCGAAAACACTTAACTTCCCCACATTGATGATATTGTATTCGGTCTTGAAAATGTTAGTGAATCCCCTTTTTCTTGGCAGCCGCTTTATCAGAGGTAGCTGCCCGCCTTCAAAACCAAGCCGCACGCCCCCACCGGAGCGAGCCTTTTGCCCCTTGCAGCCTCGTCCTGAGTAGGTGCCATGCCCGCTGCCATCTCCACGGCCAACGCGTTTTCTCTTCTGCTTAGCACCTGCAGAAGGTCTTAGTTCATTCTGTTTCATCTGCCTTTTGTTCCTGGCCTTCGACATCGACTTGACTTGCTGCTTTCTGGCCCTGCTTCAAGCTAGCCAAAGCCAGGATGGTCGCCCTAGCCACATTGATCTTACTCGACCCGCCGAACGACTTGCCAATCACATCTCTTATCCCCGCCAGTTCCAGTATCGCTCGACTCGTATTGTTGACGATTAGGCCTGTGCCCGGCGCTGCCGGCTTTAGCAGGATCTTGGATACGCAGAACTTGGCCAGAACCTCATGAGGAATAGTACCATCTTCGATCGGCACCTCAATCAACGCCTTCTTTGCCACAGCGCCTGCCTTGCGGATCGCATCCGGCACCCCCCCTGCTTTAGCTAACCCAAATCCAACACACCCCCGGCCATCCCCAACCACCACCAAAGCTCTGAATCGAAGGCGCCTGCCACCTTTTGCTACTTTGGTTACACGGTCAATACGCAGCAGTTTCTCTTCGAGATCCAGGTCTGAGGCATCGATCTGAGTTCTCTTCCCTTTTAATTTGGTAATCGCTTTCATGATCTAACTCTCAAAACTCCAGTCCAGCTTGCCTGGCGGCCTCGGCCAAAGCCTTAACTCTGCCATGATATTTATAGCCACCACGGTCAAAAACCGCCTGCTTAATTCCTTTGCCTAATGCTCTCTCAGCAAACAGGGTTCCCACTACCTCAGCCTTTTTTGCTTTGACCATTCCATCCACCTTGCTTCTCACCTGAGAGTCAAGAGTGCTCATTGAGACCAAGGTCCGGCCTCTAGAATCATCAATAAGCTGGGCATGGATATGATTCAGGCTGCGGAAGACACATAATCGAGGTCGCGACACTGTTCCCGCTATCTTGCGCCTCACCCGCCTGTGTCGAACCTTCCTGATTGCCCTTGAGTCTCGCTTGCTCATCGTAGCACCTATCTCTTGCCTACTTTGCCTGATTTACCAGGCTTAAGATGCAGTTCCTCATCAGAGTATTTGACTCCTTTTCCCTTGTAAGGGTCAGCAGGGCGGACTGCCCGGATTCTGGCAGCCGTTTCACCAACCTGCTGTTTGTCAATCCCCGTGACGCGAATGCGATTGGCCCCTTCAACCGCAATACCAATACCGGCAGGAGGCGAAAACTCTATCGTGTTGGCGTATCCCACCTGGAGCAGCAGCTTATCGCCGGTCTTCTGTGCTTTATAGCCTACGCCACTTATTTCGAGGACCTTTTCAAAACCTTCACTCACTCCTATAACCATATTTGCCAGAAGGCTGCGAGTAAGCCCATGCAAAGCTCGATGAATCTTGTTATTACTGGGTCGACTCACAATCAAGCACCCGTCCTTCAAAGCTATAGACATGTCAGGGTGAAACCGTCGCCGGAGTTCTCCCTTATTTCCTCTGACCACAACTTCGCTTGCAGCGATCTTTACCTCAGTACCCGGAGGTATTGCAATGGGAAGCAACCCAATACGAGACATACTTCACAACTCCAGCGTCAATTTACCAAACATAACACAGAATCTCACCGCCCAGATGCTGCCGCCATGCGTCTTGGCCGGTCATGATGCCCTTGGATGTAGATAGGATGGCAATACCCAGACCCCCATAAACCCTGGGAACTTCGCGCCTTTCGGCATAGACCCTCAGGCCTGGTTTACTTACTCTTTCCAGACCCGAAATCGCAGGCTGGCCGTCCGTGTACTTCACGTAGACTCTTATCATTGGCTGCGGCTTCCCGCTAAGCACCTCATAGCGGTCAATAAAACCCTCTTCCTTGAGTAGCTTAATGACAGAAAGCTTGATTTTGGAGGACGGCACAAGTACAGACTCATGGTCTGCCATGATGCCATTGCGTATCCTGGTCAGCATATCAGCGATGGGGTCAGTAGTTGTCATCTTTCTCTCACCAACTCGACTTTCTTACCCCGGGGATTACGCCGGTGACAGCGAGTTCTCGAAAACAAATACGGCACAAGCCAAATTTGCGCATGAAAGCCCGCGGCCTGCCGCATAACTGACAACGATTACGTTGCTGCACCCTGTACTTGGGCGCACGCTTTGATTTGACAATCTTGGATAATTTCGCCATATCAAGTTCTCCTAAAAGGCATGTCCATTAACTCCAGCAAATCCCTGGCTTCATCATCGTTCTCGGCCGTAGTAACAATGGTTATCTCAAGGCCGCGAATCTTGTCCACCTTATCATAATCGATTTCAGGGAAGACTATCTGTTCTCTTATGCCCAGAGTGTAATTCCCTCGGCCATCGAACGAATCCCGCGATACTCCGCGGAAATCGCGGAACCTCGGTAGAACAACACTGACCAGTCTGTCGAAGAAATCGTACATCCGTTTTCCTCGCAACGTCACCATTATCCCGACAGGCATACCAGCCCTCAGCTTGAAGGCGGATATGGATTTCTTCGCCCGCGTGGTCACCGGCCGCTGCCCGGAAATTATAGCTAGATGTTTCTGCGCTGCTTCCAGAGCTTTGGGATCTTGCGTTGCTTCGCCCAGACCGATGCCAAGCACAACCTTTTCCAATTTAGGTACCTGCATTATGTTACCATAGCCGATCCTGGCCTTAAGCTGCGGAGCCACTTCCGTCACATACTTTTCTTTCAAGCGAGATTTCACAGTCAAACCCCTTAGTCAATCACTTCTCGACATGAACTGCAAATTCGTACCCTCTTGCCATCGGCCAAAAAGCGAGACCCAACCCGAGTGGGGTGTCCACATTTCCCGCATAGCAACATCACGTTGGAGATGTGGATTGGAGCTTCCATCTCAATTATGCCGGCCTGGCGGACAGCCCTGCGAGCTCGAGAATGACGCTTGATCATGTTGAGTCCTTCCACTATTACTCTGTCTGCCCCGGGAAAAACACGACGCACCTTTCCCTTTTTCCCGCTATCCTTACCTGCGATTATGATGACACTATCATCTTTCCTGATTTTCATGTCAAAGGACCTCTGGGGCTAACGATATTATCTTGGCGAAGTTCTTGTCTCTGAGTTCTCTCGCTACCGGACCGAAGATGCGGCTCCCTCTAGGATTGTTCTTGTCGCCGAGGACCACTGCGGCGTTCTCATCAAAGCTGATATAGGAGCCATCAGACCGGCGGTAAGGTTTAGCCACACGTACCACCACGGCCCGCACTACCTCGCCCTCTTTGACCATTCCGTGGGGCATAGCACGCTTCACCGTGGCCACAATGACATCGCCTATTCGAGCATATCTTTTGGCCCCGATGGGCACGTTAATGCACATAATCTGCTTGGCCCCGCTATTATCGGCGATCTTAAGTCTGGTATAAGTCTGAATCACTCCTTCTGCTCCAGTCTGCTTTCGGCCGTTTCCTTCTTCGATATTATCTCGGTTACCCGCCAGTTCTTCTCCTTGGACAGAGGGCGAGTCTCTACAATCTTCACTTTGTCTCCAACCCTGCAGGCACCACGTTCGTCATGAGCCTTGTATTTCTTGGTGGTTCTGACCGCTTTCCTATAGAGCGGATGCACTTTCCTGGTTTTCACAGACACGACCACGGTCTTGTCCATCCTGTCACTCACCACCAGCCCTTCTCTTACCTTTCGTTTCTCCAAATCGCTCATCCTATGCCAAGCTCTCTTTCCTTCAAAATAGTCTTGATTCTGGCAATCCTTTTCTTGACTCGAGGAAGCTCCCGGTGATTCCCCAATTGTCTGGTGGCCAGGCGAAAACGGAGGTTAAAAAGCTCCTCATGAGCTTCTTCAAGTTTCGATAATAGCTCCCCATCGTTGAGGCCGCGAATTTCCCCAGCTTTCAACTCTACCTTTCCCTCCTGACGAAACTAGTAGCTATAGGAAGCTTGTGGGAGGCCAGACGGGCTGCTTCCGAAGCCAGCTCCTCATCTACGCCAGCCAATTCAAACAGGATTCTACCTCTCCTAACTACGGCTACCCAATGATCGTGAGCGCCTTTCCCACTACCCATCCTCGTCTCTGCAGGTTTCTTCGTCACAGCCTTATCAGGGAAAATTCGTATCCATAGTTTACCACCGCGATGCAGGCTGCGGACGAGTACCCGACGGGTCGCCTCGATTTGCCGCGCGGTCACCCAAGCTGATTCCTGAGCCCTCATGCCGAAGTCACCAAAAGCAATGGTATCCCCGGCCTGCGCGCTGCCTTTCAGCCTTCCTCTATGCACCTTGCGATACTTGACCCGTTTCGGTTGTAGCATTCCTCTCCTTCGCTTCAGGCATAATATCGCCCTTGTAGACCCACACCTTTACCCCAATGCGCCCCATCAAGGTATGGGCTTCAACAACACCATAATCGATATTGGCACGTATTTTATGCAACGGCATTTGACCTTGCCGGACGGTCTCAGTTCTCGCGATTTCGAGCCCGCCAAGTCTTCCCTTGCACATTACCTTTACTCCCTTAGCACCGGCTTGCATTGTCCGGAAGGCCGCTTGCCTCATAGCCCGCCGAAAAGGTATCCTCTCTTCCAGTCGCCCAGCGATGTTCCGAGCTACAAGAACAGCTTCAAGCTCAGGGCGCTCAACCTCCCTGATCGTCAATCTGATCTTATCCCCACTGACCTCCTCGAGGTCCGACTTCAGCGCTTCCACGTTTTGTCCTCCTCGACCAATCAAGATGCCGGGACGCGCTGAGTAAAGAGTTAGACACACCTCATCTCCCGAACGTTCGATTTCTACTCGAGCCACTGCCCCTCCGAGACATCTGTCTTCCACAACCCTGCGCAGCTTCACATCATCCAGCCAAAACCGAGTGTAGTTCTTCCCGGCATACCACTTAGCTCGCCAATCCTGATTGATACCCAGCCTGAAACCGAAAGGATGAACTTTTTGTCCCAACGCTATTCCTCCTCTTCAGTCACGAAAACTGTAACATTGCTAGACCGCTTCAAAATGGGACTAATTCGCCCTCTCGACTGAGGGCGGTATCTCTTCAACGTATGCCCTGAATCAGCGAATATATCTGTGATCCTCAGCTCAGCGGGCGACATCTGGAAGTTGTTCTCAGCACTGGCGGACGCCGATTTTATCAATTTAGCTACCGCCTTAGCTGTGGGGGTAGGCGAGAAGCTCAGAATGGTCAAAGCCTCGTCGACCTTTTTGCCCCTAACCATATTAATCACCAAACGCACCTTCTGAGGCGAAATACCAACGTCTTTAGCTACAGCCCTTACCCTCATCGTTCCCTACTTCTTCCTCGCCTGCACAGTCGTTTTTGCCTTGGTAACGTGACCCCTGAATGTCCTGGTCATAGCGAATTCCGCCAGTTTGTGCCCCACCATATTGTCAGTGATCAAAACGGGCACGTGCCTCCTGCCATTATGCACGGCAATAGTATGGCCTATCATTTGAGGGAAAACGGTAGAAGAGCGAGACCACGTCTTTATCACCGTTTTATCGCCCGAGTTATTGAGCGCCTCTATCCTCCTAAGCAACTTAGGATCACAGAAGGGCCCTTTCTTAAGCGACCGTGACATCTTTATTTCCTCCGTTTTATAATCATGTTATCCGAGTTCCTACGACGGCGCGTCTTAGGCCCCAAGGCCG
>Ga0114920_10000863_pt1 | contig 13551 bp, 6 predicted proteins | sample ChitaG_FD_88683 | JGI IMG/M metagenome (GOLD analysis project Ga0114920, IMG submission 88683) | Deep subsurface microbial communities from South Pacific Ocean to uncover new lineages of life (NeLLi) - Chile_00310 metaG | ecosystem: Environmental > Aquatic > Marine > Oceanic > Sediment ... | reverse complement strand
GGGATTGAAAAAAGCACAACCAAAGGCTGTTTAAAGGAATTGAATTGGGCAGTGAGTACAAAAAATATGAGGACCAATCCCAAAAACATGACACGGGTGATAGAGCGGAAGGACCGTTCCCGCTCCTCTTCTTCTCCCCCGTATTCCAGGATATACCCTTGAGGAGGAGGAGTTTCAGCCATCAGTTTTTGATGGGCAGTAAAAATTTCTTGGGGCGTCACGCCCTTTTCCACTCCAGCCGTCACTGTCACCGAACGCCGCGAATTGTATCGCTGGATAGAGGACACTCCACTGGTCATCTCGATTTTGGCCAGCTGTCCCAAAGGCACCTTGTTTCCAACAGCATTAAAAATTGGGGTATCGAGAACATCCTCAAAATTCCGGCGGAATTCGTCCTTGTTGATCACCCGGATATCGACCAGCTCATCGCCGAGCATAATCTCCGTTGCCTCATATCCAAGAAAGGCTGCCATGACCTGGACGGTGATATCCTGGGCCGTAATTCCATACTTTGCGGCCATGGTTCGATCGACCTGAATGGACACCTGAGGTTTGTTTTCCCGAAAACTATTTTGGATGTTCCGCGTCCCCGGAATCTTCTCAAGATGCGCTTGGACAACCTGGCTGATTCGTTTGAGCTCATCCAGTTCGTCCCCTAGAATCCTTATGGCTACAGGATCACCAACAGGGGGGCCCATTTCGGCTTCAAAAAAACTATACTGGATTCCGGGAAGGCGAGAGATTTGTTCATCTAAATCCGCGATGACTTCCGCCTGTGTTCGCTTTCTCTCATTATCGGTTCCAATATTGATGAGGATCTTTCCGAATTCCGATCCGGATCCGGAACCTCCGGCAGACTCCGTCAGATCGGACACGATCATTCCCGTATCTCCAATCGTCGAGATGTACTCTTTGACTTCAGGGATGCGGGCAATGATGGCCTCGATTTCTTTGGCCGCCTCATTAGTTTTTTCCACAACGGTCCCTATGGGCAGCTCGAAGTTGACATTAAACCGACCGATGTTGTGCTTCGGAAAAAAATCGATTTTTATAGCCCCGGACAGAAGAATGGATATGGCCAGGAAAAATGCGAATAATCCGATAACCACCACCGTCTTTCTGTGAAAGAGAGCCCAGCGAAGCATGGGCTGATAGAGTTTGTTCAATTTACGAAAAAACCGGTTTCCAATAAACACTATCCTGAAAAACTTTTTCATTTCATAGTCTTTTTTGCTGACCCTCATGAATTTGGACGCGATCACCGGGAGTGTAAAATGATCGATAAAAATAGATCCGATGAGTGCAAACATGACTACCCATGGGAGGAAGGACATCATCTGTCCCATGATCCCCACGATAAATATCATCGGGAAAAACGCACTGATAGTAGTCAGGTCGGCAGAGATGACAGCCGTACCCACCTCAAAAATTCCATTTTTTGAGGCTTCGATCGGATTCTGGCCCTGCTCAAAATAAAAATAGATATTTTCTCCGACGATCATGGCCCCGTCCACGACCAGACCGATGACCAGAATCAGTGAAAACATAGTGATCATGTTCAGAGAAAATCCGGCAATCCACATGAGCAAAAAACCGACAAAAAGAGAAAAAGGAATGGCGATCGCAACGATGACGGCATTCCGAGGCCCCATGAAAATCATCAGAACGATCAGAACAAAAAGGGCTCCATAGAGGGCATTAGAACTGAGCTCCCTGACCATCCTAGAGATGTCTTCCGCCTTGTCCATCGAAGTGGTCACGCTCAATAATTCCGGCATCTGGGCATCATATTTGGCCGCAATGCCTTTGATTTTTGTCGAAGTACTGATGGTGTTGATGTCCGGCTGTTTAAAGACAACAAGTGAGACCGACGGCATCCCATCATACCGTGAAAACGAGGATATTTTCTTGTGTGTATCCAAAATATCGGCGATATCTTTAAGAAATACCGGGTGCCCATTTTTAACAGCCACAACTGTCGATCCGACATCCTTAACATTCCGGAACTTTCCTTCTGTCCGGACGAGAAATTCAAAACTGTTCAAGCGGAGATGGCCCCCGGGAAGGTTGGCGTTCTGGCGCTGGATTGCCGCAATGATCATGGAATAGGACAGCTGGTACTGCTCCAACTTCTTTGGATCGATCTGGACCTGAACTTCACGGTCAAGACCTCCATAATAGGCCACCTCTTCCACTCCAGGAACCGCTTCAATTTCCGTCTTTATGTCCTTGGCTATTTCCATCAAAACCATCGGTTCTACATCTCCCGTAACATTCACCACGATGATGGGCACATTATCGAAGGCGATATCCTGGACAGTCGGTTCTCCAATGTCATCAGGAAGCTCCCTTTTGACCTGGTCGATTTTGTCTTTGACATCAGCGAGAGATTCCTTCTTGTCCGCCTTTTCATAGAGCTCAAGCACATGTACCGAAGCCCCTTCACTCGCATATGAGACGAGCCGCTTGAGATGTTTAGTCCCATTGAGGCGCTCATCCACCTTGATTGTCACAGTCTGTTCGATGTCTTCGGCGGCTGTGCCCGGATAGGGAATGGCCACAACAATATAAGGAACGTTGATATCGGGATATTCTTCCAGAGGAATATTCTGCATCCCCACGATTCCCAGAAGTATCAGAATCACCGTAAAAAGGGTGACGATAACGGGTTTATCTACGGATTTACGTGAGATCTTCATGGCCTATCTGTCTTCGATCACAATAACCGGCATCCCGTCAAACAGTACATCCTGGCCATCGATGATGATCTGACCGGCTGCTGGAAGAGAATCGCGGATAATAAGGTTTTCTCCTGAAATCGAATAATCCTCTAAAACCACCATTCTGGCTTTATCTCCATCGAGTAGAAAAATAACACGGTCTCCTTTTCTCAGCACAGAGACATCTATGGAAAACACAAAAGCATCCGGAATGATGTTGGTGATAATCCCCACAGATGCGGTCATGCCTGGTTTTAAGTCCAGATTCGGATTATTAACGTGAATCTCCACTTTGAAGAGCCTGCTGTTTGGAAACGCAGATACAGCGACATGTGAAACACGTCCCGCAATGTGTTCCTCCTGAAGAGATTGGATAACAACGTTGGCTTTCTGGCCTTCTTTCAACCGGCCGACACTTCGTTCTGGAACACCCAGCTCCACAATAACACGAGAGAGGTCCATCAATGTGAAAACCACCTGTCCCGCGGCCGCCATTTCCCTTTCCTCTCCAAACCGGTAAGCCACATGCCCTCCGAAAGGCGCATGCATCAAACAGTGTTCAAGATTCAGTTCAGCCGCTTCAAGAACGGCCTGGGAGGCTTTAAAGGCGGTTTCGGCATCCTGGACGATCTGTTTTTGAATGGAGTCTTCCTTCCACAGCCGCTGGCAGCGCTCAAAATCTCTCTTGGCTTTCTCCCACTGCGCCAGGCTTTGATCACGAACGGTTTTGTAATCCTGCTGCTCCAGTTGGGCCAGAAGCTGTCCTTTTTTTACGGCATCTCCTTCGTCAAAATAAAGCCGCTCGATCTTTCCCGGAATATTAAAACTCAAATTCACCTGTTTTTGAGGTTTCACTTCACCGGAAAATCTCTCGGTCAGGGCAAAATCTTTCTTTTCATAATCCGCTGTTCTGACACGGATCCAATTGACGGTCTCTTCGGTCGTGTCTTCAGCCGGCCCCTGGCAGGCAAAGGTCAGAAGAAACAGAAAACAGAACCAACCTACATGTTTCCTCATATAGAGAATTCGAGATAGTAGGGGCTTTTTTCGATTCATTAAATAAAAGATAATCACTTTGATTCCTTATTTGTCTTTCACCATATATTTTTCAAACCATGCCATGAGATAGAGCTGCTGTAGCATCCGGTGTGAAGGACGTCTCCATCCATGGAATTCGTCAGGCATGCGTACTAGAAGTGTGTCCTTCTTGAGCATCTTGAGAGCACGGTAGTACTCCTCACTCTGAGTCATAGGAGTGCGTAAATCCGACTCTCCGGTCATGACCATGGTGGGAGTGGTGACATTGGCCACATAGTGAAGAGGTGAACGCACGGCATATTCCATGGGATCCTCCCACGGGTACTTCTCGAACTGTCTGTACCAGCTCGCCCCGTCCGTTGTCCCCACAAATGAGTGCCAATTGATCACGGGCCTCATGGAAACAGCCGCACAGAAGCGATCGGTGTGACCAACAATCCACGCCGTCAGCACACCGCCTCCACTTCCGCCGCAGACAAAGAGGTTGCGGGTATCGATGAATCCCTTGGCAACGGCGGCATCCACGGCGGCCATCAAATCATCATAATCTTTTCCCGGATAGGAATACTGGATCCCGTTGACAAAATCCTGCCCGTATCCTGTGCTTCCTCTGGGATTCATGAACAGGACGGCATAACCTTTAGCCGCAAAGTTTTGCCAGGCCCAGTTGAAGCGAACGGTGTACATTGACCAAGGACCCCCATGAATCCAGAGAAGCATGGGATATTTTTTGCCGGGTTCAAATTCCGACGGTTTGATAAGCCAGCCTTGGAGATCCAAGCCATCCGGCGACTTAAACCACATCTCCTCCACTTCACCAAGCTTGACATCTTCAAGAATATCCGTATTGACATCCACGAGTGTTCTGATCTCCGCGGGACTGTTGAGATTGAGAGTGACAAGAGTTCCCGGATTGTAATAGTCAGACAGAGTGGCGGCCACCTGATTGTTTTTCGCCAGGGAAAGACCGGATAAATAGTGATTCCCTTCCGTGATCGCCTTGATGTTTCCACTCCTCGAAACAAAATAATAATTCGCCACTCCTTTTTCCCTCATAATGGTGTACACTCCCGAGCTGTCATTGGCCCAAGTGACAGAGGAAGGAGAATTGGGCAAATCTCCAGCCAGGAGACGTTTTTTGCCACCACTGGCATCCATGAGGTAAAGACTGGACAGATGGCTGGTGTAGTTTTTATCATCATTGCCGGTATAGGCAATCCACTTGCCGTCAGGCGAAACACGCATCCCCCGGTCCGGACCTTTTCGATCGGTGAGGGCTTTAATTTCCAATGAATCGAGGGAGATAGAATAGATTTCGGAATCGCCCCTCTGGTACTCGGCTTCGGGTTTCCGGATAGCGCTGAAGTAGATTGTTTTCCCATCAGCAGACCACTGTGGATCGCTGTGGGAGTATTCTCCGGAGGTCAGTTTGCGGGGTGTCCCTCCCAATTCGGCATCGAGGGTGAAAATGTGTGAGTAACCTTTGGGAACCGGTCCTCGTCCATCTCTCTGCCAGGATAATCTATCAATGACTATTCCCGGTGAGGCCCATTTCGCCCCTTTGGGTCTTTTGGGAAGTTTAACAGAGAGGATGGGTTTAGTGTCCTCGATAAACATTGTAAACGCCAGCGTCTGTCCATCAGGGGACCACCTCAAACTGCCGGGTGTCGTCTGAAGATGTGTGAGCTGAGCCACCTCCCTCGTATCCATCCACATGATATGGAGCTGGGTCGTTCCGTCTCTATCCGAGAGGAAAGCAATCTTTTTCCCATCCGGAGACCAGACCGGTGAGGAATCGCTCCAATCGCCGTGAGTGAGTTCACGAACCCTCTGCCCGGCTACATCCACCATCCACAGATTACTCCGCGTCCGGTCGTTGACCTTATCGACCCAACCTCTTGTAAACAGGATGAGCTTTCCATCGGGAGAAATATTTGGACTCCCAACGGATTCCATTTCCATATACGTCTCCATGTCCAGAAGCTTGTAATCCTTTTCTCCGGAGTACACGGAATTGAATCCGGTTAAACACAGGATTAATGCGACAGCTAAAAAAGATAAACCTATTTTTCTCACCGATTCCTCCTTTTTTTGTTCACCCATAGATGTGATTCTCCCTATATAACACAGGGAAAATTTGCTGTCAAAATTTTGACAGTCGTTTTGTCCTATGCTATAAGTTCCAGTTCAGAGGCAAAAATAATATTCGATTTAAATGCCGCATTTTTAGGGAGACAGGAGGAATCAATGTCCAGATTTTTTAAATGTTTTGTGTCTATTTTGCTCTTTTTTGTCGTTATCCACACGCCGTTGTTCTCCGAAAATTTGGTGACCACGCCAAAAGAGTTTTTTGGTGCGAACATTGGAGACGACTACTATTTGGCCAACTACACGCAGCTGACCGAATACTGGAAAAAGCTGGAACAGGAATCCGGCAGGATTAAGCTCGTCGAAATCGGGACAACCGCCGAAGGCCGCACCATGCTGATGGCCATCATCACATCCCCTGAGAATCACAAGAACCTCGATCGCTACAAGACCATCGCACGCCGCATGGCACTCGCTGAGGGACTGACTCAGGAAGAAGCGCGAGCCCTGGCTGCCGAAGGCCGCGCCGTTGTCTGGATTGACGGGGGCCTCCACGGCAGCGAAGTGCTGGGTGCCCAGCAGATTATCGAAATGGTCTTTCAGATGGCCAATTTGAATGACGCTGAAACGCTGAGGATCCTTGACAAAGTCATTCTTCTGGTCGCCTGTACAAATCCCGATGGTATGGAACTGCTTTCAAACTGGTATATGAGGGAAGAGGATCCCCTGAAACGCTCAACACGAGGGCTTCCGCGGCTCTACCAAAAATACACAGGTCATGACAACAACAGGGATTTTTACATGTCCACCCAGCCTGAGACCGTGGCCATCAATCATGTTCTCTACAGAGAATGGTTTCCTCAGATCGTGTACAACCATCACCAGTCAGGTCCCTCTGGAACGGTCCTCTTTGCCCCTCCCTTTCGCGATCCATTCAATTACACTTTTGATCCGCTCATTCCTCTCGGAATTGAACTCGTCGGTACCGCCATGCACAGCCGCTTTGCGGTCGAGGGAAAACCGGGAGCCACTATGAGATCAGGAGCCAGGTATTCCACATGGTGGAACGGCGGATTGAGGACAACCCCTTATTTTCACAATATGATCGGGATACTCACAGAGACGATCGGTCATCCCACACCCATGCAAATTCCCTTTATTCCCCAAAGACATCTGGCAAAAAACGATTACCCCTACCCCATAGCCCCACAGGAATGGCATTTCCGCCAGTCCGTCGACTACTCCATAACCGCCAACCGCGCGATTCTGGATCTTGCCTCCAAACTCCATGAAGATTTTTTGTTCAACATCTACACGATGGGAAGGAATTCCATCGATAAGGGCAGCCGGGACAGCTGGACGATCATCCCCAACTCCATAAGGTCTGTCGAAGAGACGATCCAGAAGGATAACGCACAGACAGCCGGATCCGGCCGGTCGAGAGGTTATCCAGTCAAATACTACGACCTGCTTCATTCCCCGGAGAAAAGAGATCCCCGAGGATACATCCTTTCATCAGACCAAGCCGACTTCCTGACCACCGCAAAATTTATCAATACGCTCATCAAAAACGGCATCGCCATCCACCGGGCTACTCAGGATTTTGAAGTCGGCGGGAAAACATATCCAAAGAATTCCTATGTCATTTTGACTGCTCAAGCCTTTCGTCCCCATCTCCTGACCATGTTCGAACCACAGAATCACCCCGACGATATTCCCTATCCCGGCGCTCCTCCGACTCCGACCTATGACGTTGCCGGCTGGACTTTGGCCTATCAGATGGGTGTGGATTTCGACCGTATCCTCGATGGATTTGACGGCCCGTTTGAAAAAATTGCAGATATTATCCCTCCCGCTGAAGGGAATGTGTCAAGTACAAATAGGGCCTCGGGTTATCTTTTCAGTCATCAGGTCAACGATTCTTTTATCGCCATCAACCGGCTCTTAAAAAGCGGGGAAAAGATCTACTGGCTGAAAAATGAGATTCAAGCTGACGGGAAAACGCACCCGGCCGGGACATTCTACATTCCGGCCAAATCCTCAACTTTAGGAAAACTCAATTCACTCTCCAAAGACATCGGGCTTCATTTCGAAGGCATTAAATCCAAACCCAAAGGATCGGCACTAGCACTGCGTTCACTCAAAATCGGCTTGTGGGACCAGTATGGAGGCTCCAGCTCATCCGGATGGATACGTTGGCTTCTTGAACAATTTGAATTCCCATTTGAGCTTGTGTTCCCGCCCACTCTGGATGCAGGCAATTTAAAGAGTCAATTCGATGTCCTCATCTTTCCCAGCGGCGCTATTCCAGGATATAGAGCAAACAGCTCGGGCAGATCTCGTCCTACCTCAGCACCCAATCTGGAAGACATCCCCGAAGAATACAGAAACCGCGTGGGCCGTATCACTGCAGACAAGACCGTTCCTCAGATCCTCGAGTTCTTAAAGGAGGGAGGAACCATCCTGACAATCGGGAGCTCCACAAATCTGGCCTATTTTGCCGGTCTTCCGATCAAGAACGCTCTTCTGGAAAAGCAGCAGGACGGCACCGAAAGGCAATTGTCGAGTGAAAAATATTTTGTTCCGGGATCCATTCTACAAGCCAAAGTCAACACCTCAAATCCATTGGCTCATGGATTTTCGGATAGAGTTGACGTGACATTCAGCAGAAGTCCTGTGTTTAAAATGCTTCCTGAAGCGGTCATGGCCAACATCCGACCGGTCGTGTGGTTCGACACTCCCAATCCCCTTCGCAGCGGGTGGGCCTGGGGCCAGCACCATCTCGAAGAAAGTATTGCCATCTTTGAGGGAGATGTGGAAAAGGGAAAGCTCTTCGTGTTTGGTCCGGAAATCGCATTCAGAGGCCAGCCGCACGGAACGTTCAAGTTTCTCTTCAACGGGATCTACTACGGCACCGCAAAGGAAACTTCTATCAAGTAGAACGACACTGGGTTTTGCACGAGAAGACAAGACAAAAGAGCACTAACAGCGGGAGTACGCACCAAAATTTATTCTTCATGATCTCTCTTCTTTTTTCCATTCCTCTTTTTTGACACGTTCTATGGGCCGTGCTGTCTGGGAAGGACGCGTCGCTTCCCGAGTCTTCATGTTATATCGGTCACCCGGAGCGAGAAAAAAGAAATGCCCATCAGGAGGAATAACACTTGTGTTGTCGTAAATGACAACATAGCTCTGCCCGATCACTTCGAACTGATCCCTCCGAACAACAATGGCCGTATTTTCATCAAGGCCGATTCCCAACAGTTCAGGATTTTTTTCGATGACATAAATCATGTCAAAATGGCGGTTCCGTTTTAAAAGATGCTGATCGATGCCCACATTGCGGAGAAATCCCATTCCTTCTACGTGGTCACCCATCATGAGTCCTGGTGTGGAGATAGACATCGGCCAGGCGCCACTGCCGGCCGCCTCCAAAAAAAACGCCCCGGGCTTCCTGAATCGGTTTGACAAATTCTTCTGAATCCGCAGCGGCTCGGTCCGTCGTGTGAAGTACGGTTAGATTTGTTGCACCGACTTCCTTAAACTGAATCAACCCGGACCAGTAGGGGCCATACTCCTCCCGTCCCCCGGCTGTTGGAATCACAACAATTGGAGCATCTTTACCTCCAGCCAGCTCCAGAAAGCGTTCAATGATAGCCGGATCGCGCATGGCTCCCCCTACGATGACCAGTGACCCATTGGCTGGGCCGACCTCAGGACCTTGAGCCAACCCCTGGCTGCAGAAGATACTTATAACTAAAATAATAACCCAGAAAAATGATATTCTCGTCTTCATCGATCCTCCTCAATAAAAAGTTTTGATTTTTTTCCTGAAAAAGCAATAGCATACAATACCATTGAAGTCAAAAACTTAAACTTGTTTTATAAGCCTCCCTATTTCCATGATTTATTTTAGAGTTCTGGGAAGATGATTAGAAATCACAGAAATTGGGATGCTTTTGCTTGTATTTCTCACAAGAGTAAGTATGATTTTAGAGAACCTGTGTTTGTCATATCTCATGAGAAGGAGGGCCCATGACCATGTTGTCTAAAAAGATATCAAAGATATTTAAAAACTACTTTGTGACAGGAATCATTGTCATCGTGCCGCTTTTGGTGACAATCCTCGTCATCAGGGCTCTCGTCAATGCCATCGACAAACTGTTTGCTCTTCTTCCTCCCAACCTCCAGCCTCAGACGTACATTCCTTTTTTTGGTGTCGAAATCATTATTGCCTTCATCCTCATCATTCTCATTGGATTTTTGGTCAGCAACTTTCTCGGACGGAAATTTCTCGGAGTCGGGGAAAAAATACTCGCCAAAATCCCCATTGTGAAAACAATCTATCAGGGAGTCAAGCAGCTGACAACAGGAATCGTCAGCGATAAAAAAATGTTTTCAAAAGTCGTTTTGATCCAGTACCCGGTGAGAAACCTCCACCAGATCGGATTTGTCACAGGAGAGGATAAACATTTTGTCAAAAGTTATCAGGGCCAAAAGATGCTAAAAATATTTATCCCGACAACGCCAAATCCAACGTCCGGATTCTTCTGTATCGTCCCTGAGAGTGAAGTCCAGTATTTAGATCTGACCGCTGACGAAGCTTTCAGGCTTATTATCTCAGCCGGCTCGGCCGAACCGGAAAAGATGAAGGCCTAGACACTCGGATCTTAATCGTTTACTTCGAACTCCCCAATAGGGGATCTTCCCGGACAATAACCATCCCTTTCTGTATGAGCCCATTGACTGTGAGCGTCAAGATGTAAGTTCCGGCTCCAGCAGGTGGCCCTTCCAATGAAGCGCCAAAAGACTGCCGGCCTCGACCATACATCCGAAACTCGTTCATGAGCTGCCGTCTAATCCGGTTATAACCATCGGGCGTTTGGTCTTCCTGATATTCTTTATACAGCTGATTCAAACGCTTCTTCTGCTCTCGTTCAACCTGATCCTCAAGATCCTGGAACACTTTTTCCATTCGACCCAGCATGAGCTTCTTCCTCTGTTCAGACGGTTCAAACCGCAGATCCCATCTGTAGCGGTGGATTCCGGGAGTGCTCTCAAGATGTACAATTCTCTTTGCGCTTCCATCGAGTGACGTAATTTCCAGCACCGGCTTTTCGGTCGGTTGAGTTTTGATATAATAGTTGATGGTTGCCGTGTTCCGGATTTCTGACGGGGAATTAGAGGGCGGGACCTGGGACATCGATAAAGGATTCTGGCCGATAAAAAGCTGATGTCCCATTGTCGCCCCCCGGCTTATTCCCTTCCAGAGGGTGGTTATGGGATTCTGAAAAAGGAAGGCGTCTTTTTCAAGATTTTCGTCGGTGAGCTGTTGAAGAGGAGAGATATCATCGAGAATCCAGGCTCCGCGGCCGTGTGTCCCGGCAATAAGGTCTCCGGCTTTTGGATGAATCAGCAGATCATGAACGGCGACCGTCGGCATCCCGTTCATCAGACGAGTCCATGACTCTCCTCTGTTCAAAGACACAAACACCGCAAATTCTGTCCCGACAAAGAGAAGATTTTCATTCTTCAAATCTTCTCTAATCACGTACGTACTTTGTCCATCAGGAAGATTAGCGGTAATGTTTTCCCAAGTTTCACCAAAATCCTCTGTCTTATAGACAAATGGGCTAAAGACATCACTCCGGTGGCCGTCAAAGGTGACATAACACCTCTCCTTCTTGAAATGTGAGGCTTCCACGCGGCTGACCCACATGTCCTCGGGAACACCTTGGATATTGGGGCGGAGATTCGTCCAGCTCCGTCCATCTGTCTGCGTCAGCTGGATATTGCCATCATCCGTTCCCACCCAGATCAATCCCGGCAGCAGGGAAGATTCCGAAAGAGTGACAATCGTGCAGTGGGTCTCGGCCCCTGTGACATCTCTGGTTAATCCACCGCTGTCCCTATTGCTCATTTCAGGGTGATTTGTGGATAAATCCGGGCTGATAATGGCCCAAGTGTCGCCTCGATTGACACTTTTAAACAGGACATTGGCTCCATAATAGAGCGTGTGCGGATTAAAGTGAGAGATGACAAACGGCGTGTTCCAGTTCATTCTGACCACAGGACGGTTGGAATCTTCTTGTTTGGGAATTCTTTTGTCCCAGTTGATGGTGTTCATCCGGGAGGGAGTAATCCTTTCCGAGAGCTGGCGAAACAGCGCGTGATTACGCCGTAAACGCCCGCCCTGGCTTTCCGAATAGACTGTTGTCCAATCTGTCGGATCGACGGCTGTGTAAAACCCATCGCCGCTGTGGAATTTAAACCAGTGGTCGTTGAAGATCCCGTTGAAATCACGGCTGTTGCTCGGTCCACCCCATATGCCGTTGTCCTGAAGACCGGCATAGACGGTGTAGGGATCCCGCAAATCTGCAGACACAGCATAAATCTGGGCGATGCAGTAATTGTCGAAAAAATTATAGTGTTCGCCGTGATCGTGGGTCAGAGAGACGCCTTTGTCATTGCCCACATAGTAGCGGTCCTGATTGTGGGGGTCGAGCCACATGACATGAAAATCACCGGCGATTCCCGGCATCCCTGTCGTAAAGGTCTGCCCGCCATCAGAGGACACCTGGGCATTCGTTCCCATGGCATAGGCACGCGAATCATCGACCGGATTGATATAGATCTGGCTGTAGTAAAAAGGACGTATGTTGTATCTGTTGATAAACGCCCATGACTGACCTCCATCTTCCGACCTGTAGATTCCCGTACCCAGCTTTTTCATATTTTGATAATCTTTGGAATTAGGCCTTGGCTGGAACCCATGCTCAACGATGGCCATAACAACCTGAGGATTATTCCTGAAGATAGACAGACCGATTCGGCCTAGATCCCCCTCAGGAAGTCCCTTCGTCAATTTTTTCCAGGTCTTCCCGGCATCCCATGACCTAAAAATGCCGCCGTTTGGCCCCCCGGAGTCAAACCGGTGAGGCTGGCGCATCCGCTGCCAGAATGCAGTGTACAAAATGTCCGGATTCGAGGGATCCATCTGGATCTCCGTACAGCCCGTTTTTCCGTCATCAGGGAGGCCGTTGGTTAATTTCTCCCAGGTTTTCCCCCCGTCGCTGGTTTTAAATAGCCCCCGTTCTCCCGTGTAGCCCCAGAGGTGACCCTGAGCGGCAACATAGAGAATATCCTGATCTGTGGGGTGCGCGGCCATTTTGGCAATGTGATGAGATTCCTTAAGACCCAGATTGACAAACGTTTGGCCCCCATCTGTAGACTTATAGACACCATCTCCCCAGCCGACGCTATTCCTGACATTGGCCTCACCCGTACCGACCCAGATGATGTCCGGATTTTCCTGGAACAGGGCCACAGCACCGATGGACGCGGATCCGTAGGTATCGAATATCGGCGTCCACGTTGTACCGGCATTGGTGGATTTCCACACACCACCGGAAGCCGACGCCACAATCACATGCCTGTAGTCATCGTTTAAGGCCTGGATATCGGTCACCCTGCCGCTCATATTCGCCGGTCCGATGTTTCGCCATTTCAAATCCTTAATAAAAGCTTCCTGCTGAGACTGAGCTCTCACCAATCCCGGTGTGCCGACACATAAAAGAATCAAGCTGACGAAGACGCTCCAGTTTTTCACTTTAGACATGACAGCCCTCCATTTTTGTTTTTAAATCCCTTTCTTTTTCTTCAATGAATCGGACTTAAGATACAAACTCCACAAATAACTGTCAAG
>Ga0114920_10000862_pt1 | contig 13551 bp, 8 predicted proteins | sample ChitaG_FD_88683 | JGI IMG/M metagenome (GOLD analysis project Ga0114920, IMG submission 88683) | Deep subsurface microbial communities from South Pacific Ocean to uncover new lineages of life (NeLLi) - Chile_00310 metaG | ecosystem: Environmental > Aquatic > Marine > Oceanic > Sediment ... | reverse complement strand
TGTTCGTTGGCTTATGGGCCAGTCTGTCTGGCGAAACCAAGTCCGTCACCCTCACGCTCAACCGCGAGTCGCTGGCCTATAACGATGATGGTGAGCAGCGGTGGGTGGCCGAGGCGGGGGAATTCGAAGTCCTGGCTGGCCGTTCGTCGTGGGATATCCGGGCATCGGCCACGTTTACCCTCCAGGGCACCAGCCGATTCGGTGGCCCCGAAAAAGCGGGCATCCGGCCCTTCACTTCGACTGGGCTCAGTGCAAGCGACGGGGACTTCGGCGAGCTCAGTCGAGCCGCTCAGGGCAGGCTTGGGCTTGACAGCACCCTGCAGTTGCTGCTGGCGAACGAGGAGGCCAGGGCGATCCTGAGCAAGCATATCCCTGGCCTATTGGACGCGCCGCAGTTGAGCATGGCCCTGGGATTCACGCTGGAGCAGATAGCGGGCATAGCGCCGGGTGTGTTTACCGGTGAAGTAATGCAGGGCATCGCCGAGGACTTGGCGCAGCTTTCTCCTGTGGCTGCATCTGACCTGCCAGAACCACCAAAGCTCACCCTGTGGCAGCGACTGCTGGCCAAGCTGGCCTCTTCGCGTGCCCGTAGGAGCTACGCGGCGCTCATCTAAATCCAGTTGGCGTGTTTCAAATGAGTTGAGGATGCGTTATCATTCGGCAAGAACTTCGTGAAGCATTATGCGTCAAGATTGATGCTATGAGAGTTTTGTGGTGTCAAGGACGTCGTATAGGCATTGTTAGGCGGCAGCGACTGCCAATAGAATCGCAGGGTGAGCTACTGTTATCCAGGAAGGAGAATAATGAGTATTCAATCGACGTCACGTGCTATCCAAGATCTCTTCGGAATCAAGTACTACATTGACTTCTACCAGCGCGACTATAAATGGGAGCGGGAACATGTAGAAACGCTGCTGGACGACGTGTTCTTCAAGTTCGAAACTGACTACGACCAGCAGGTCGATGCCACCGCGGAGACCCTCAGCAAGTACGGATGGTACTATCTCAGCACGTACGTGACAAACGAACAGGGGGGGCGGAAGTACATCGTCGACGGACAGCAGCGTTTGACAACCATCACGCTGATCTTGATCAAACTCTATCATCTAACAAGATCGTACGGAACGGAACACCACGCCGACTGGCTCAAGCGGAACATCTATGGTGCTGACGCTGAGGGCCAAACTTATTGGATGGGGACAGGCCCTCGGGAACGCGTGCTTGCCAGGCTCGTCTCTGAAGGGGCGCCTCCAGACGAAACTGATTTGGAGGGTGAAGACCTAACGGTCCGGAACATTTATGCGAACTACCGACTCATCGATGAGTATCTTGAACGGTGCCTGCACACGCCTCACCGGGTGATAGCGTTCACATTATATTTCATGACGCGTGTGGAACTAGTGGAACTTCACATCGACGATTCGCGCGATGTGGCGATGGTTTTTGAGGTGATCAACGATAGAGGCGAGCGTCTCCAGCCCCATGAGGTATTCAAAGGAGAATTGCTCGGACAGTTGACAAAAGCTGAGGTAGACAGCACATACTACGACATCTGGGTGAATAGCATCAACCCTTTGCAGAGCCAGGACAAGCGTGAGCCTGACAGGTTCTTCCGGTTACTTTTCCGAAGCAAACACACTGATGGCCGGCAAGAGTACCGCGACTTTGAGGGTGAGTACCAGCGCGAGGTATTCTCGAAGAAGTGGAACCCCCGCCTGCAGCTCAAGAGGAATCCAGACCGCGTCAAGCAGTTCCTGCGTGAAGACGTAGCATGGTACTCCCTGCTTTATCGTGATCTCCTCGACCTCAGTCACAGACAAGGCGACCACGTCTATTTCAACGTGACGCTGAATCGCCATGATCGCCAGCACTTGCTCGTTATGTCGGCGATCCGACCACGCGATGCAGATCGTGACGAGAAGATAGAGTTGGTAGCTCGCCTGTTTGATCGACATTTTGCCCTGCTTCAGCTGGCTGGCTGCTATAACACCAACCTCTTCACCGATTCAATTATCGCGCTGAATACGGCGATACGGGGCGCAGGTTGCGAAGAGATCCAAGAAGCGTTCGACAAGCAGCTCCTTGATGACATTCGGACAGCGAAGGGTCTGTCTGTGAAGGATCCATTTCAGTGGGCGTTGTTCAAGAATGTCGGGTACGAGCTTGGCTCACGGTTCCTCAGGTATTTCTTCGCTCGTGTGGAGCATTTCCTTGGGCGTGAGGCAGGCCTAAATGTAAATAGCTACTACCATCTGGTGCAGAACCGTGGTGCCAAGCATGGGTACCACATCGAACACGTGCTGGCCGACAACGCAGAGAACCGCGCGCTGTTTGACGGCGACGAGGAACTGTTCATAGGGCAACGCAACCGACTCGGTGGCCTCCTACTGCTGAAGGGGCCTGACAATCAGTCGTCGGGAAACGAACCCTATCGGGAGAAGCTGAAGACCTACTCTTCTTCCACGCGCTTGGGTGAGGCTCTTACGTCCGATTTCTACCATAGCAATACGGGATTCGCCGATCTCATGAGGACACACAACTTGGAGTTCCACCCAATTTCGGTGTTTGATGGCGGGGCAGTCGAGCAAAGACATAGACTCTACTTTGAACTCGCGAAGAGGATTTGGGGAGACTCCTCATTTCCAGTGGCTTGAGGCAGCAGGGCTGGATGTGATGGAAGATAGCAGCAAGAATGGACGCTACAATAGTCTTATGATGATCCTAATAACGTCGTATAAGCATTGTTAGGCGCCCGCACTGATAGGAGGAGCAAACATGGCACGAAGGCCACAAGGACAGGCTCAACGGGGTAGCCAGAAATGGCTCCAAATCCTGGTAAACGAGTGTCCAGGGCTGGTTGATCGGTATCTCTGCGATTTCATTGGATCCTCTGACGAGGAGAGTGTGCATTGGCTATCCCCACTGGAGGAGGACGACTACGCCGAGTACCGCGATTGGCAGTTCATCGATAAGCTTGGTGTTTCTCTGGAGAAGGTGCCTTTGAATTCATTCTGGCCAAGGTTTGGACCTGTGTGGGATGGGTTGGCAAAGACTGACCGGGGCGATTTGATACTTGTCGAAGCCAAGGCGCATATCCCAGAACTGGTTAGTGATCCCACTGAGGCAGAAGGGAAATCGCTTGCCAGAATTCAAGAGAGTCTAAACAAGGCCAAGCTGTGCTATGGCTCGCGTTCGGGTGGTGATTGGGCTACTTGCTTCTATCAATATACCAATCGGCTGGCACACCTCTACTTGCTTCGTGAACTCAATGACCTTCGGGCGTACTTGCTCCTGCTGTGCTTTACAAATGACAAGGAGATGGATGGGCCTACCAGTCGACTGGAATGGGAAGGAGCTATCAGGTTGATGGAGTCGTTTCTGGGGATTCGCCGTCACAAAGTTTCCGATTGCGTTCTTCACGTTTTCATCCAGGTGCAAGAGTTGGGTTCGTCGGGCGCCTAACAACTCGCCGGTGTGTCCTGAAAGCTGTCGTCTGCTAGCTGGTGGAAGTCCGGTCGTCGTAACTGCCAGGAGGCAGTGTACTCCGCACCGTACTGGACCGCCCTGGGTCCTTGGGCCCCAGGACTAAGGGTACGGTACAGTGCACACTACGGAGTGCCACGTAGCAGGTATCCAGTACATCAAAGGTTTCGTATAAGCATTGCTAGGCGCACGCAGGACGCGACGTATGAGATTTGAAGACGTTCTTGGGTTTCAGGGGATCAGGAGGGAAATCAAAGATGTGGTCAGATAACGAAACGAATGTTGATCTGTTGGATTTCAGCCACCTTGTGGCAGCTGTCCTGTCTGTAGTTCACGATAAGAATCTTCTACCAGCCACCATTGGGATCTTTGGCGATTGGGGAAGCGGCAAATCAAGCCTTATGCAGATGATACGAGCTGAACTAGAGGAAGAGGATAAAGGTGGAAAGATCCTTTGCACTTCTTTCAATGGTTGGCTATTCGAGGGATATGAAGATGCCAAGACTGCCTTGATGAGTACTATCCTTAAAGAGATAGCCGATAATCGCACCTTGGGTGCAAAAGCTAAGAAGACCTTAGACAAACTTCTCAGAAGAGTGAATTGGATGCGCGTGGCCACAATCGCCAGCAAATATGCTATTGCCTATGTCGCTAGCGGAAACGCGGGTTTAGGGATAGCGGCACTTTCTGATGTGCCTGAAATAGCACGCAAGCTTGCCGACAGGTTCAAGAACATATCAGAGGACGAGGTAAGAGAATTCCTCAAGGATTTGCCAGAAATTGACCAAGATCTACGTCTTTCGATACGCGAATTTCATCAAGACTTTGCAGACTTGCTTGCTGAAACAAATGTAGAAATCTTGGTTGTGTTCATTGATGACCTGGATCGCTGTACGCCTGATACAGTTATTGGAACATTGGAGGCCATCAAGCTTTTTCTGTTTGCTCCACAGACTGTCTTCATTATTGGGGCAGATGAGCGACTCGTTCGTCATGCAGTGAGACGGCGTTTTCCCGAGCTTCAAGGGGATACAGCCGAAGTCGGCCGGGACTATCTCGAGAAATTAATACAGTTTCCTGTGCGGATACCGCCGCTGGGCCGTGTGGAGCTCGAGACATACATCAACCTTCTATTCGTAGAGAGGGAAGGACTTGATGACTCGCAGCTTGAGCTGTTAAGAAAAAGAGCAATTCACCGCTCCCCGGATCACCTGTATGATGTCACGTTCAGTCTTGAGACAGTTCAAGAAGTGTTAGGGGAGGGTTCGTCTGAGCTGAGGGAAGGAATTGCTCTGGCTGGCTATCTTGCCCCAGTTCTGACGAGCGGGCTAAGTGGCAACCCGCGCCAGACAAAGCGGTTTCTCAACACCCTTATGATGCGAAGAAGTATGGCCGATTCCCGTGGAGTAGAATTGGAGCTTCGTGTCCTGGCAAAACTCATGTTACTCGAGTACTTCCGTCCCGAGGCATTCCAGCAGTTTGCGCGTCTTCAGGTAGAACAAGGCGGTCGGCCGCAGGAGCTTGCTCTCATGGAACAAGAAGTGAGTCTCTCAGGGCAGGGAGCTAGTGGTGTAGACGCACTTGCTAATCAAGAAGCAGATGATACGGATGAGCGGTTGTTAGACGATATCGAAAGCAAGGCTTTGGATGGTGTGCTTGATGACTCCTTGATGACGTGGCTTTCAGATCCGTGGATTAGGGATTGGCTTGCATCTGAGCCTGCGTTGGCTGCTTACGATTTGCGTCCCTACTTCTTCTTTTCGCGTGATAGACTCGAGGCCTTCGCCGGTAGCGTGCGAAGACTTAGCCCCAAGGCACGAGAAATATTGACCAAGATCACGAGTCAGAGCGAGGTACGCCGTCGGCAAGCAGCACAACAGACTTCGAGAATCAGTGAAGCTGAAGCAGCTTCCGTGTTCAGTGCGCTTGCCGAGCAGGCAAGGCAGCAGGAGGACCTCTCGGATGACACCTCAGTTTTATACAGTATCTTTGATCTGGTAGAGGTTCGCGCAGAGTTACAAGGGCAATTGGTGGCAGTAGTTGGACAGCTGGCAGAAAGCGCATTATGTTCTGCCCACGTTCCCAGATTTATTGGTGCAACAAAAGGCAGCGAAGCATTTAGGGCTGCGCTTGGCCTCCTACAACGTTGGTCAGGGAGCACAGTGAATCCAGCGTTGGCTGCTGCCGCAAAGATGCGTCTGGAAAAAGTTGAAAAAGCCACTTGAGCAAGCCATAGCGTAAGCTGTCTATCGCAATAGAGGAGTACGAAAATGGGAACTTCTAGCTCCTATCCAGGACCGGGCAGGGGATCACCGTTGCTTCCTCCGTGGGCTGACGACGACTGGGAAGCAGTTCCGACAGAGGGGGAGGACACACCGTCGGACGCACTTCCAGATACACGGTCTGAGGACTCTTCAGAACAAGCACCTGAGCAGGAAGTGGAACGGGACGACGAACGGCACAGAGCTGATAAGCCTTCTCAACCTGTCACAATTAATCTCGGCCCAGCAAGAAGATACATCAGGCAATATGCATCTGGTGCGGGTCTTGCCAGTCTTGCATTGGCTGCTGGCGCGTACGTCGCGGGCATGGGCGGCGCCCGGAATGCAGCCAGATCAGCTCGTGCTGGTAGAACGGCCACCAGGAGACTAGGCGGGTTTCTGTCAAACGTCGCTACCCGCGGTGTTGAAGCAGCCCTTGACCGTCTTGAATTGGGACATCTGGTTGGTAACTCAGTTGAGATAGTTTTGGCTGCCGTGGAGGATGTTCTCGCACCTGATGGGGCATCCATTGATGAAGCCGCTGCCCGCAATGCCATGTCAGCGACATTGAAAGATGTGTACCAGCTCTATAGCTTGGATGGTGAAGATATATATGGACTCAATGCAATGGATGCTGAGGGGGTGCGATCGGCGCTTCATCTCTATGTTACCAACTGTATATTCGAGCGATTGCTGAATGTCATGCAAGAAGATCTTGAAAGTCAAGATCTTAGTGAGCAGCAGCTCATTAGAGCAGAGCATGAAATTAAGTCGTTTACAAGAGAGACAGTGAAACTTGAACTGGGAGATGTTGATGTGCTGACGACTGATTGGAATGGTAGGCAGGGAGAACGAATCGTCTCGGAGATATATGAGCAAGGATATGCTATTTGGGAGGCGATGCGGTCATGATTTGGCAAATAGTCTGCCGGGTTGGCGAAGAAGACTTCTACGAGCCTACGCACATTACGGCTCATGCGAGGGTGTACGTCGGCATTGATAGACCGAATGATGAGAGTGCCGTCAAGTCGAATGTGAAGACGGTACTTCAAGGTGCCAATGTTCGTCCCCCAGCCTCAGCTCTCGATCTCCTCCATCTAGCGATGACTGTGTACTCTGCAGACAGGCGAGTTCCTAGGAAAGCCGCATATAATCGGTGGGAGCGTGGCTTCAGAGTGTCCCTACCTGTGAGCGAGCCTCTGCTGTGGAGTTCTGCGAAACCCGCTGTAGAGAAGATGCTCAACTTCCTTACCAGTGACCACTGGGAAATTGAATGTCGGCAAGCCGCGGAGAGTGTAGCAATTGAGGCGGAGCAGAACAAACTTCCCGGACTCAGCAATCAAACCCATGCTGTAGCCCTTTTATCTGGGGGGCTCGATTCTTTTGCTGGTGCCGTTGGTCTGTTACAGGGAAGTAGTGGTCCAGTCGCTTTTGTCAGTCACTATGGCAGAGGTAATGTAACGCACAAGGTTCAAGAGAGAGTATATTCCCTCTTGGCTGAATACTATCCCAAGCGATTTAAGATCTTCCACTTTTTTGTTCAGCCTTCTATGAGTATGACTGGTGAGTCTGAGCCTAGCTCTCGCAGCCGCTCTGTATTGTTTCTATCGTTAGGTATAGCCATTGCCAGCGCGTTGGAAAAAGACACACCACTGTACATTGCAGAAAATGGCTTTATGTCTCTTAATGTACCGTTATCGCACAACCGGATTGGAAGTTTGAGCACACGCACGACGCATCCTTATTTCTTGGAAATGTTTCGGGAGGTTCTTCGGAAGTTGAAAATAGAGGTTTCTGTAGAAAACCCTTGTAGGTTTTTCACAAAGGGTGAGTTGTTGGAGAACTTAAAGACACTGGAGGTGGTCCGGAGAGGCACACCTCTGACGATGTCCTGTTCCAACTCTTTAAGGCATCGGTTTCGCAAAGTCAGTACCTATACGCATTGCGGCTATTGCTTGCCCTGCCTCATTCGACGGGCGGCTATCCACAAAGCTGGGTTGGGTGACGCTACTTACAACATGGATGTCATTCGGAATCCTCAGGGGCAGGACTTACATGCTCTGAAAATGGCGATAAGGCGGATAGAGGCTTCTGAGAGCCCACTCGTCTTTGATGTGCTCAAAGCGGGACCACTTCCAGATTCTCAAGAAGAATATGTAGATGTTTATAGACGTGGACTGCTTGAGCTCAAGCAGTTTCTGTATCAATCCTCAAGAGACGAATAGAGATGTCAGTCAAGGAGTTGGCCTTCGTTGACGTTCATTGTCATATCGACCTGTTTGAAAACCCACACAGCGTGGCTGAAGAAGCCGAGTCCCGTCACATTTATACCATTGCAGTAACAAATACACCCTCGGTTTATGCATACACAGAGTCGATGGCAGAGGGATTGACTTACGTTCGTCCTGCTGTTGGATTACACCCAGAACTTGCCGCTACTCGCAAACATGAGCTATCACAAATGTGGCAAATACTCGAAAGGACAAGGTGTGTAGGCGAGATAGGGTTGGATTATCAGACCACTGACGAATCAGATCGACAGGCTCAGGTAAAGGTTTTTGAGCAGATATTGGCTTGTTGTGCCGAATATGGCAACAAGATTCTTACAGTGCATTCTCGGCGTGCAGCGGAGGACGTGGTTAGTGTGATTGGCAAGGATTATCCTGGCAGAATCATCCTGCATTGGTATTCAGGTTCTATTCGGGAACTTAAGCGTGCCTTGAGTTATGGATTCCACTTCTCGGTAAACTCAGCTATGATTAAGTCCAAGAAAGGTCGAATTTTGACCAGCAAGATACCCAAAGATCGTCTTCTCACAGAGACTGATGGTCCATTCATAAGAATATCTGGGGAGCCGGCTGAACCCTGGCATGTGTCGCAAATTATAGAGAGCCTAAGTCAAATATGGAGCATCGGTTTTGATGAAGCCCGAGGACAAGTGCTTCGCAATTTCCGAGACCTTCTCCATTAGGTAGACCCAGTCTGCAAGTAGGTGTGCGCCTACCAAGTCGCGGACCTGTCAGCTACTTGCTGAAAGAAGGAGACCGTAGGCTTCCTGGGCCACTCCCAAGAAATAGTTCCTCCAAGATGAAACCGCACCGGTTTTGAATTACGAAGGAGTCTCCAACATGCAAAACCTACTCAATGACCTAAGACAACTACTCAAGCAAGACGACCGGCTGATGGTGGAGGATGAGCTCTTGAAAAACAAGATCATCGAACTTGCCCTCAAGTTGGATGAGAACCTCATTAGACTGCTGCTCTCCCACGCCCGGCTGCGGCAGCACTTCTTCGCCGAGGTAGACAGCGTGTTGGTCTTCGACAAGGAGAAGTTCCTACAGTTTGTTAGCAACAAAGCCTTCTTGCCCGATTCCTACACAGCGTTCAAGAACAAGATCGGCCTGACCGATGACGGCGGCAGGACGTACTTGAGCCGCCACCGTGACGTGGTGCTGGCCTGGCCTTACAAGGATTGCGTGCTGGAAGGCGGACAGACGGAGGAAGACGCCAAACGGGACGAGGTCTTTTGGAACATCACCCTGGCCCCCGACGACATTGACCGGCTGCTGGACCCCAAGGTGCTGACCAACTTTCGACGCATTGACGCCGAGGGCGAGCGCCCGGCGACAGAGTTTGCCGATGACGATAACCTGATCATCAAGGGCAACAACCTGCTGGCGTTGCACTCCCTCACGCGGCGTTTTGGTGGAAAGGTGAAGCTGATTTACATTGATCCGCCGTATAATACTCAAGGCGATGCTAACACCTTCCTGTATAACAACACATTTAATCATTCGACTTGGCTCTCATTTATGAAAGCCAGACTTGAAGTTTCATTAGAGTTAATGCGTAATGATGGTGTAATCGCGATTGCAATAGATGATGAGGAACAAGCATACTTGAAAGTGTTATGTGATGAGGTTTTTGGACGAGATAATCATATGGGCACTCTTATTGTTCAGATAAAGCCGAGCGGAAGAACTACAGATGCATATTTTGCCACTTGCCATGAATACGTCCTGTTTTATTCTAAGGAACCAAATTATCCTGATATGAACTTCTTTGAGCTTACGGAAGCACAAAAAAGCAAGTACAATGAAGGTGAAGGTGAAGATCTATATAAGTGGCGAGACTTCTTAAGGACAGGGGGTTATTCGACTCCTGAAGAACGCCCGAATTCATATTATCCAATTTACTTCAATCCAACAACAGAAGATATTTCATTGGAGAAAAAAGGGTCTGGATATGTGGAAATCTTACCTTTGGACAGCAATGGCGTTAAAAGAGTTTGGCGAAAAATTCCCCAGTCATTTGCTGAGCATCTCAAAAATGGGGAGATTCAAATCGTACTGAGGAGTAACGGTACTTACAAGGTTCAATTGATTGACCGAATCAAAAAAGGAATAAGACCGAAAAGTATTTGGGTTGACAGTAAGTATGATGCCTCTTCTCATGGCACAAAGTTACTAAAGAACCTTTTTGAAGGAGAGAGGGTATTTAGCTTTCCCAAATCTCTGTACGCAGTAAAAGATGTAATCGGAATCTTCACAGAGAGAGGCGGAAGGGATATTGTCTTGGATTTTTTTGCTGGTAGCGGCACTACTGCTCATGCTGTGCTTGAATTGAATAAAGAGGATGGAGGGAAACGCAAGTTCATTCTATGTGAACAACTAGATTACGTTGAAGCTGTTACTGCTAAACGAGTAAAGAAAGTAATTGAAAACAATGGGCAAGGGGTGTTTACTTATTGCGAGTTAATGCAGTGGAACGAACGCTACGTCGAGCGCATCCAGGCCGCCCAGTCTGCCGACGAACTCCAGGCTCTTTGCGAGAAAATGCAGGGGCAAGCCTTCCTCAGCTACAAGGTGAACTTTGACCAGTTCGACGAACACGCCGAGGAATTTGCCCAGTTAAGCCTTGCCGACCAGAAGCGCTTCTTGCTCGAAGTCTTAGACAAGAACCAACTCTACGTTAACCTCAGTGAAATTGGCGACGCCGACTACCAGGTGAGCAAGGAAGATAAGCGACTCAACTGGCAATTCTACAGGCAGGGGTAAGCTATATGCAAAACTGGACCCTTTACCAGCGTATTGCCAATTATGAGGAGATGGGCGGGCAGCTTCCCGATATCCCCGCCGATGTGACCGATAACCTCAAACCGGCCTTTGTCCTGCGCCCTTGCCAGGAGAAGGCCCTGCGGTACTTTCTCTACTATCTCAACAGCTACCCCAAGCGGGTCAAGCCCACCCAACTGCTCTTCCACATGGCCACCGGCAGCGGCAAGACGCTGATCATGGCCGCTGCCATCCTCTACCTCTACCAGCAGGGCTACCGCAACTTTATCTTTTTCGTCAACAGCACCAATATCATCGAAAAGACCCGCGATAACTTTCTCAACGCTCAGTCGTCCAAGTACCTCCTCGCCCCGGCCCTCAAGGTGGGTGCGCAGTGCGTCAACATCCAGCCAGTAGAGAACTTTCAGGCCGTCAACCCGCAGGACATCAGCATCCTCTTCACAACCATCCAGGGCCTACATTCCAGCCTTAACACGCCACGGGAAAACGCCCTCACCTACGAGGATTTTGAAGATAAGAGGATTGTGCTCATCTCTGATGAAGCTCACCATATCAACGCTCTCACGAAAAGCAAAGGCAAACGCAGCAAAGGAGAAACCGAAAACATCAACACCTGGGAGGCCACCGTCAACCGCATCTTCAGGGCCAATCCCGAAAACCTCCTGTTGGAATTCACCGCCACCGTCGAACTCAGCCACCCCGCCGTCGCAGAAAAGTACCACGACAAAATCCTCTACCAATACTCTCTTAAAGAGTTCCGCCTGGATGGCTTCTCCAAAGAGGTCAAAACCTTGCAAGCCGACCTACCACCGCTGGACAGAGCTTTGCAGGCCATTGTCGTCAGTCAATACCGCCGCAAAGTTGCCGGGGACAACAGGCTGCGCCTCAAACCTGTTGTTCTGATGAAATCAAGATACATCTATGGATCAGAGGAGTTTGAAGAGACGTTTCAGCAAGCCATCGAGGGTTTAACGGCAGCCCGACTACAAAAGATCAAGACCACAACCTCGTCCTCCATCGTCCAGCGGGCCTTTGCTTACTTTGGAGACCAAGACATCTCCCTGGAGAATTTGGCTCAAGAAATAAGAGTAGAATTCGCCCCAGAAAAGTGTCTGTCGGTGAACTCGAAATCGGAAAGCGAAGAAAAACAACTCCTCGTCAATTCCCTGGAAGACCACGACAACGAAATCCGCGTGGTCTTTGTGGTGGATATGCTCAACGAAGGCTGGGACGTGCTCAATCTCTTCGACATCGTGCGGCTCTACAATACACGGGACGCCAAGCACGGCAAGCCCGGCAGAACCACCATCGCCGAAGCGCAGCTCATCGGGCGCGGAGCGCGCTACTTCCCCTTCCAACTCGCGCCGGAGCAGCCGCGCCACCAGCGCAAATACGATCAAGATCTGGATAATGAACTGCGAGTGCTGGAAGAACTCTATTATCACAGCGCGCACAATCCCCGCTACATCCAGGAACTTCACCAGGTGCTTCGAGAAACCGGCATCATGCCAGAGCAACCCGCCCGGCAGCTCCGCCTCAACGTCAAAGACAGCTTCAAACAGAGCAGCTTTTGGGAAAACGGCCTCATTTTTGTCAACCAACGGGTGCGCAACGATAACGCCGACGTTTTCGCCCTTCAGGATGCTCTCATCCCGCCGCGTCCCACCTATTCCCTGCACACTGGCTACACACGGGAAACTGCTATCCTGGACGACCTCAAGGTTGACGACATCGGCGGCCCAAAGACCCACACCGCTACGTATGCCCTCAAGGACTTTGGCCGGCATCTGCTCCGCGCTGCCTTAGCCAGACTCAAGTTTTATCGGTTCGATAACCTCAAGACTTACTTTCCGCATCTTTCATCCGTCAGCCACTTTATCACGTCTGAGGACTATCTGGCTCAGATCAAGGTGGACGTCACCGGCACCCCGGCCCAACTGGCGACCCTGAGCAACCAGGAGCGACTCAACATCGCCTTGGAGGTGCTACAAGAACTTGCCGCCGCTATCAAGAGTGGCACGGCGACGTACGTCGGCACTAAAGAGTTCAAGCCGGAGGCAGTCCAGCACTGTGTCAAAGAGAAGACCCTCAACGTCTATGTCACGCCCGGTGCGACCTATGGGCCGGGCATCAGTATGCGGGCCGATGAGAAGTTTAGCGCAAACCTGAGCCAGGAAGATTGGTACGTGTACAATGAGAACTATGGGACAACAGAGGAAAAAGCGCTGATCAAATTCATCCAGAACCAAATCGACACCCTGCGCGACCGCTACACCGACGTCTACCTGCTGCGCAACCAAAAGCTCTTCCAACTCTACAACTTCGCCGATGGCCGCCCCTTTGAGCCGGATTTTGTTCTATTCCTCACCGAAAAGACCACGGGCAGATCCTTGGTCTACCAACTTTTCATTGAAGCCAAAGGCGCATATCTTATTACGAGTGATAATGAACGACGGAAGGAAGAATTCCTAAAGCAAATCGAGGCCGAACACAATATCCCTGTCGTGTTTGAGAATCGAGAATTTAGGCTGGTGGGATTGCCGTTTTATAACGAGGAATTGAGGAAGCAAGAGTTTGAAGACAGGTTTAGGAGCATCTTATACAGCCCAGAGACGGAAGGGGGGGCTGCCCAACAATGCACTGGTGTGCCCTGAAGCTGTCGTCTGCTAACCGGTGAGAGTCCGGTCGTGGCTTCGCCGTGAGCCTGTCCTGAGCCCTTTGTCCCTGGGCCC
>Ga0114920_10000861_pt1 | contig 13561 bp, 13 predicted proteins | sample ChitaG_FD_88683 | JGI IMG/M metagenome (GOLD analysis project Ga0114920, IMG submission 88683) | Deep subsurface microbial communities from South Pacific Ocean to uncover new lineages of life (NeLLi) - Chile_00310 metaG | ecosystem: Environmental > Aquatic > Marine > Oceanic > Sediment ... | reverse complement strand
CTTCCCAGCTTTTTCATCGTCTAGCCTCCGGCTTTTAGCCAGTCTCGTCTGATCATTTCTTCGGCAATCTGGACAGCGTTTAGGGCGGCTCCCTTTCTCAGGTTGTCGGCCACAATCCACATGACCAGGCCGTTGGCACAGGAGGTATCCTGTCGGATGCGTCCGACAAAGACCTCATCGGTGCCGGCGGCCGACCACGGCTGGGGGTAGAGGCTGATGGCCGTGTCGTCCAGGAGCTTGACCCCAGGGGCTTGAGCCAGGATGTACTGGGCCTCATCGACCGACATGGGATGGCTAAATTCCACGCTGACGGCCTCACTGTGCCCGGTGAAAACAGGAACCCGGACACAGGTGGCCGAGATGGCGATGTCATCGGCGTGCATAATCTTGCGGGTCTCCTCCGCCAGCTTCTGCTCTTCCTTAGTATAGCCGTTGTCCATGAAGACATCTATTTCCGGCAGCAGGTTAAAGGCTATCTGGTGGGGATAGACATGGGGCACCGGTGTCTGCCCCTCCAGCACCTGCTTGGCCTGGGTGGTTAGCTCATCAACAGCAGCCAGGCCGGTGCCAGATACCGCCTGGTAGGTGCTGACGACGATGCGCTTGATGGCATTTACCCTGTGCAATGGGTACAGGACCACCACCATCTGAATTGTTGAGCAGTTGGGGTTGGCGATAATCCCCTTGTGTTTCTTGATGTCTTCAGGGTTTATTTCCGGCACCACCAGGGGAACCTTGGGATCCGTTCTAAATGCCTAACTGTTGTCAACAACCACGGCCCCGGCCTGGGCGGCTATGGGGGCGAAGTAGCGGCTGACCTCGGCACCGGCTGAGAAAAGGGCGATATCAATATCCTTGAAGGACTCAGCGGTGGTCTCCCTGACCTCAATCTCCTGGTGAGAGACAAACAGCTTCTTACCGGCCGAGCGGTCTGAGGCCAGGAGCTGTATTGAGTCCATGGGGAAGTGGCGCTGCTCCAGGACCTTGATGAATTCCCGTCCCACCAGTCCGGTGGCACCGACAATGGCCACACTATAACCATTCACTTTAGTCTCCTATAAACCGAGCAGGCTATCAAGGCCGTAAACCAGCCCCTTGTGCTTTGTTACTTCCTTGATGGCCAGGATGACACCGGGCATGTAGCATTCCCGGCTGATGGTGTCATGTCTTATTCTTAATGTTTGTCCCGGTGCCCCAAAGATTACCTCTTGCTGGGCTAGAAGGCCGGGCAGGCGCACGCTATGGATGGCGATGCCCTGAATCTGCCTCCCCCGGCTATCCAAGGCGCCTTTTTCTGGAGGTTTAGAGAAGGGTCTACCCCTGGCGGCCACCATGGCCTTGGCCGTAGCCAGGGCGGTGCCGGAAGGGGAGTCGGCCTTCTTAGGGTGGTGTAGCTCAATAATCTCGGCATATTCAAGGTATCTGGCCGCTATTTTGGCCAGGTGGATCATCAGAATGGCACCCAGGGCAAAGTTGGGGGCGACCACGGCCCCGACCTGGTGGGCGGTGGCCAGCTGGTCAATCTCGTCTAGTTCCTCAGCGCTTAAGCCGGTGGTGCCGATCACCAGGTTAATGCCCTGTTTTGTGGCCGTGCGCACTGCGGCCATGGTAGCCTGGGCGGTGGTGAAATCTACCAGGATATCAGGCTGGCAGCGGCTAAGGATATAATCCAGGTCGGCTGAGAAGGGAATGGTAGCCGAGCCGTCGGGCAGCCTGAGCTGGTTTTCAGGAGCCTTAAGTTCTATAGCGCCTACCGGCTGCATCCCGGGCTCACGGCACAGGGTACTGATTACCTCTCGCCCCATCCTGCCCAGGGCACCCTGAACCACTACCTTTATCGTTTCCATAGCACCCCTTTTATCTAGTGGCTACGCCGCCGGCTTATCGGCGCGGGTGGGGGCGCGGTGGCGGTTGCTGGCTGCGCTGACTCCTGAACGGATAGTCGGGCGACAGTGAGTCTCTTACCGTGGCACCGGGAGGTTGGCCGGAATCTCCTAAAAGTGCCCGACGCGATAGATTTATCCGGCCCTGACTGTCAATATCAATCACCTTAACCGTAACCTCATCGCCCATCTTGACAATATCCTCGACTTTGTCGACCCGGTAGTCAGCCAGTTCGCTGATGTGAATCATGCCGTCCCGACCGGGCAGAATCTCGACAAAGGCGCCGAAGCCCATCAGGCGGGTCACCTTGCCTGTGTAGATGTCGCCAATGACTATCTCTTTGGTCAGGTCTTCAATCATTTTTATGGCCTTTCGGGCCGATTCTTCGTCGGTTGAGCCCACAAATACGGTGCCATCACTTTCAACATCCACGGTTGTTTTGGTTTCATCAATAATGGCCCTGATTGTTTTGCCGCCGGAACCGATTACGGCACCAATCTTGTCTGGGTCAATGGTCAGTTTATACATCCGGGGCGCATATTGGCTCAGTTCCGGCCGGCTGGAGCTGATGGTCTTCTGCATCTCATCTAGAATAAAGAGGCGGGCCTCTCGGGCCTGCTCCAGTGCCCTGGCCACAATCTCCAGGCTGATGCCCTTGAGCTTGGTGTCAATCTGGATGGCCGTGATGCCCTGGGAGGTGCCGGCTACCTTGAAATCCATGTCCCCGTAGTTATCCTCCATGCCCTCAATATCAGTTAGGGTTTCATAGTTGCCCTTCTCATCGCTGACCAGGCCGATGGATATTCCGGCCACGGGTCTCTTTATCGGTATGCCGGCATCCATCAGTGACAGGCTTGAGGCACAGGCGCTGGCCATAGAGGTGCTGCCGCTGGAGCTTAGTACCTCTGAGACCAGGCGAATGGTATAGGGGAAATCCTCGTCCGGGGGCAGTACCGGCAGCAGGGCTCTTTCGGCCAGGGCACCGTGCCCGATTTCGCGGCGGCTGGTTGAGCCGATGCGCTTTGTTTCACCGGTGGAGAAGGGAGGAAAGTTGTAGTGATGCATGAAGCGCTTGAACTCCTCTATTCCCAGCCCATCGAGTTGTTGCTGCTTTTTGATGGGGCCTAGGGTGATGATGGTCAGCACCTGCGTTTCACCCCGGGTGAACAGGGCCGAGCCGTGGACGCGGGGCAAAAGGCCGACCTCACAGCTGATGGGCCGGACTTGGTTAAGGCCGCGACCACCGACCCGCCGTCCCTTGTTGAGGATGTTGGCCCTTATTTCGTTTTTAACTTGGCTGTTAAAGAGGGCCAGGATATCGGCTTCAGTGAAGGACTCACCCAGGCCTTTCAGTAGCTCATTCTTTAGACCCGACAGGGCTTCCTCACGCTGTGCCTTGTCCCCTTGGCCTAGGGCCTGGCCGAGCCTTCCGTTTAGGATTCGTGAAACCGCCGAGACCAGTTCAGGGTTGACCTCGGTGACCGGCACCTCTACCTTGGCCTTGCCCGCCAGTTGCTTGAGCTCATCCTGGAGCTTGATAATGTCCTGATTGGCCTCATGGCCGAACCCGATGGCCCGGGCCATAATTTCCTCGGAGACCTCCTGGCCCCCGGCCTCCAGCATGATGACAGCCTCTCGGGTACTGGCCACCACCAGGTCAAACTGGCTGTATTCTAGCTGGGCAAATGTTGGGTTTATCAGCAGCTCGTCATTGATATAGCCAACGTGGACGGCGCTGACGGGCCCGTCAAAGGGCAACTCTGAGATGGTCAGGGCCGCCGAGCCGCCGATAAGGGCCAGGATGTCGGGGTCATTTTCCCGGTCTACGGAAAGGACGGTAATGATCAACTGGATATCACGGCGCCACTCTTTAGGCAGCAGTGGCCTCAAGGGGCGGTCGGTCATCCGGCTGGTCAGGGTAGCCGCCTCACTGGGCCGGCCCTCCCTTCTGATAAAGCCGCCCGGAATCTTACCGGCGGCATAGAGCCTTTCCTCATAGTCAACAGTCAGCGGTAGGAAGTCTATCCCCTCCCGGGGCTGTTTACTGATGGTGGCGGTAACCAGCACCAGCGTATCGCCGTAGCGGACGGTTACCGCGCCGCTAGCCTGGCCGGCCAGCTTGCCTGTTTCTATGGTCAGCTTCCTGCCGCCGACCGTGCTCTCAAGGGAATGGGGTGTTGTCAATAGTCTCTCCTTACAATCTAAATAATAGAAGCCAAATAACCTACTTACGCAGACCGAGCCTGGCAATCAGGTTTTGGTAGCGGCTGGCATCCTCTTTCCTGAGATAGGCCAAGAGCCGCCGGCGGTGACCGACCAGCTTGAGCAGGCTTCGTTTGGTATGGAAGTCATGTCGGTTATTGGCCATGTGCTCGGTTAATTGGTTTATCCGGGCCGTAAGCACGGCCACCTGGACATCGGTGGAACCGGTGTCCTTTTCGTGCAGGCCGAATTCACTGGTGACTTTTGCCTTTTGTTGTTTTTCCAAATTGTTCCCCTTGGCCAGCTGTATTACTTAAACAAAGAATTATAGCATATGTTGGTGCCACTGTAAAACAAAGCTTTTAATATGCCGACCTGTTTAGGCTTGACTTGTTGGTGTGAGCATTGTATAGTTATAGTGTTGTTGTTCCCCATTATTCCCTGGCCGTCTTCGGCATGGAATCAAGTCATTACTGGCCATGAATGTTGGCGTCTGTAAGATTGGTCTTCGCCTACCTGAGAATATGTCTCTCAAGGGTAAGAGGCGGGTACTAAAATCCATTACCAGCCAGCTGAGAAACAGGTTTAATGTTGCCGTGGCCGAGGTTGACGACAATGAATTATGGCAGTTGGCTACCCTGGGGGTCTGTTGCCTCAGCAACGATAAGCGCTATACCAACGAAGTCCTGTCAAAGGTAGCCGCTTTTATTGCCAACGGTCGCTTTGATGTTGAGATGCTCGGCTATGAGATTGAGATTCTGCCCCTTTAGTGACGGGAGCCACCGTGGACACCTCAGCCTTCATCCATGAGCTTACTTCACAGCCCACCTATAGTGGTCAGGTGGCTCATATTGAGCATATCCCCTCACGTTGCCCCCGCTACGCCGAATTAGAAAAGCCTCTGGCCAGTAGTCTTCAGGATTGCCTTAGAGGGCATAGCCTGTTACCCCTCTATACTCATCAAGCCCAGGCGATAGATAGTGCCCTGAAGGGCGGCAATGTTATGGTGGCCACCTCGAGCGCCAGCGGTAAAAGCCTGTGCTATAACATTGCGGTGGTGCAGTCAATCTTAACCGAGCCGGCTGGCCGTGCCCTTTACCTTTTCCCGACCAAGGCCCTGGCTCAGGACCAGTTGCGGGGTTTAAGGGAGCTTTTTTGCCCCTCAATTTTGAAGATTAGTGAGCTGGCCACCTTTGACGGTGACACCCCGCCGGCGGAACGGTCTGGGATAAGAAGGCGGGCCCGCATAATACTGACCAACCCCGATATGCTTCATATTGGTATCCTGCCCAATCATAAGGCCTGGTCGGGGCTGCTGCGCCATTTACGCTATGTGGTGGTCGATGAAGCCCACATCTATCGCGGCGTCTTTGGCTCCCATGTGGCCGCCGTCTTGCGCCGCCTGCGCCGCCTGTGTCAGTTCTATGGTTCCAACCCCCAGTTCATCTGCTGTTCGGCCACTATAGCCAACCCCGGCCAGCATGCTGAAAGGCTGGTGGCACTGCCCTTCACCGTGGTTAGTGATGACGGCTCGCCTCACGGGGGCAAGGAATTTGTCTTCTGGAACCCGCCGATTATAGATGAGGCTAGAAGCATCCGGCGCAGCGCCAATAGTGAAGCGGCCGGCCTTTTTACTGAACTGGTGAGGCACAATATCCGAACGCTGGCCTTTGCCCGCAGCCGCCGCCTGACCGAGCTTATTTATGTCTACTCAAGGCGGCGGCTGGCTGAGATTAGCCCGGAGCACACCAGTAAAATCAGGGCCTATCGGGCCGGCTATCTACCTCAGGAAAGGCGGCGGATAGAGCAGGAATTGTTTCAGGGTGAGCTTCTGGGGGTGATAACCACTACTGCCCTGGAGCTGGGCATAGATATTGGTGACCTGGAGGCGACGGTGCTTACCGGCTACCCGGGGAGCATCGCCAGCACCTGGCAGCAGGCCGGCCGGAGTGGCCGGGCCGGTGATAGTTCCCTTAGTTTTCTTATCGGGTTGGATAACCCTTTGGACCAGTACTTTATGCGCCACCCTGACTTCTTTTTCCAGAGGAACTTTGAGAATGCCCTGATCAACCCCGATAATACTCATATCTTGAGGGCCCACCTCTTGTCGGCTGCCTGGGAACTACCCCTAACTATTGATGATGGTCGCTTTTTTGGTCCTGGCCTGGGCCGGGGGATAGCTGAGCTTGAGGGGCAGGGCTTCTTAAGGCAGCGCCGCGGTCGGTGGTACCTGTCCCCGGCTATCAGCTACCCGGCCCGAGAGGTTAATATTCGGGCCACCTCAGGGCAGAATTTTACTCTTATTGATACCTCAACCGACTCTCTACTGGAAACAGTTGAGGCCAGTGTCGCCCTTTTCCAGGTGCACCCCGGGGCTATCTACCTCCATCAGGGAGAAGCCTATCTGGTCACCGAGCTTGACCTTGCTAGCCGTACCGCCTATGTTGAACCGACCTCGGCCGGTTACTATACCCAGGCCAAGGAGATCACCGAGCTAAGTATCAAGAGGGTTATCCGCAGTAAGAGCTGTGGCCCGACAAGGGTATATCTGGGTGAAGTGGAGGTTACTGTTACCGTGGTCGGCTTCAGGAAAAAGGCCCAGTTCACTGAAGAGGTGATTGGTGATGAGCTCCTTGACCTGCCCACCCAGCGCTTTGTCACCGTTGCCCTGTGGTTTGACCCGCCGGCTAAGGTTATGGCTCAGTTGGACAAGAGGGGTCGGGATCTGGCCGGCGGCCTGCATGCCGCCGAGCATGCCGCTATTGCCGTCCTGCCCCTATTTGCCCTGTGTGACCGTAATGATATTGGTGGTGTCTCCACCACTAGCCACCCCGATACCGGTAGGGCCGAGATATTCATCTATGATGCCTATCCCGGTGGCATCGGCATCGCCGAGAGGGGCTTTGACCTGGTGGAGAAGCTCTGGCGAGCCACGCTGGCGGCCATTGCCGAGTGCCCCTGTAACGAGGGCTGCCCCAGCTGTATCCAGTCGCCCAAGTGCGGCAACAACAACAGGCCTCTGGACAAGGCGGCGGCCAGGGTGCTCCTTAGTGGCCTGCTGGGTCATTGATAGGCTTTGTGGTGGTGCCACGGTCTCTTGTGTATAATATGAATCACAGGACTGGATAGCTTTGGCAGTTATAGAGGGGCCAGGCCCCTCTTAAAAATACCGGGGATAGGGTTACCCTATCCCAATTACTTGGAGCAGGCATGATTGAGATAGGTATAAGTCCGGTAGCCTTCACCATAGGCTCTATAGAGGTCGGATGGTACGGCATCATGATAGCCCTGGCTATTCTGGTGCTGGTGTTGTGGGTGATTATGGGGGTCAGGAAAGGGGCCAGGCTTTCTTATGATACGGTTCTTACCGCCGCTTTGATAGCCATCCCCTCCGGGGTAATATTCTCCAGACTGCTGCATGTTGTTGACCGGTGGGATTACTACAGCCAGAACCCGGGGCAGATAATCGGTTTTGAGGGCCTGACCATCTACGGGGCTATTCTAGGCGCCGCTTTGGCTGTCTGGATTTACAACCAGTTCAGCAATTTCCAATTTGGCTATGTGGCCGACCTGGCTGTGCCCGGTGTCTTACTGGCTCAGGCGATAGGCCGGGTTGGCTGCGTCCTAAACGGCTGCTGCTATGGTGAGCCAACATCTCTAGCCTGCGGTGTTGTTTATACCCATCCCGATACTTTAGCCCCCATCGGCATCGCCGTTCATCCGACCCAGGTCTATGAGATTATTTTTCTGCTAATTGCTTTTGGCGTTGTCCTTAAACTGAGGGGTCGGCTCAAGCCCGATGGCTCGCTGTTTCTGGTCTATCTCAGTCTCTACTCAATGTGGCGCTTTGGCATCGGCTTCATTAGGGAGGGGACTGTCTTCTTCCTCGGCCTGCATCAGGCGCAGGTGATAGCCTTAATAGTTCTGGCCATAACCATCCCCCTGCTTATTTACCGGACACGGTGGCTAAGGGCAAAGAGCCAGGTGGCAGAAGACCAGTAATCTGGATTGTGCTAAGGTGTATAACTGAACTAGCAAAGATTCAGGGGAAAAGGAGAAGTACGATGGTAAAAGTCAAAGAGATGCCATATAGTGAGAAGTACACCATTATGCTAGACAATGTGAAGCTTGATGACACGCTTATCCCATCTTTCGTACAGAAACACCTGGGTGGCCAGGCAGTAGCCGAGCTCCAAGGGATTTGGTGGGAGGGGGTTAAGCCCATTCCCGGGGGATGCTTCATTTGAGGAGAAGTATGAGATAGCCTACAGTAACTGGCTCTGGATGGCGAAAAGTAACTTCAACTTCATTGGCAAACAGCTGGGTGAAGATGGCATTGAGCAGTTAAAGCGTGCCGATGTTGAGGCGTTGAAGCGACAAATCCCTGGCCCAGCCCTGTTTCTACTGAGACTGGTAAGGGCAATCTCGCTGGGCTCTGCCTTCAAGATGATAGCCAATCAGATGGCGTATCAACTACAGTGGATAACGCCCTTCTCTGTATCTGAGCTGACTCGGCACAGAGTGGTGTACGATATACCCCGCTGCAAAATATTGGATTTCCCAGATAGCGAAGACCTTTGTGTTATCGGCTGCCAGAGCATTTATCCGATGTGGCTGGCTGAGCAGTTTAGGGTGAGGATGAAAGCAGAGCGTCAGGGGAACAGTTGCACGCTCACCTTAACTCCCTCAGATTAGTGATTGGCAACCGTACCACTAATTATCTTACATCCTGTCCTTCATGTTCTTGCGCAGGAGGGCACTGCGCCAGCTGCCTGACCTGGAGCGTATCTCCCTTACCCTGGGGATATACTGCAGAGCCGGGATTAGGAGCAGGGCTATTGTGTAGGCCACCAGCACCCCATTATGGTAGATTAGCCAGGCAACAAAGGGGAAAGACACCAGGGCAACACTGTAACTTAGGGTGGGGAAGCGGCTGAGCAGTAGCACCAGGCCGAAGATGGCCAGGCCGATGGGTATCCCCCAGGGCATCAGGAAGATGAGGACGCCGATAGTAGTGGCGCCGCCCTTGCCCCCGCGGAACCTGAGCCAGACCGGAAAGCTGTGGCCCAATACAGCGGCTATCCCGGCCAGCAGGACAACGATGTCAGGTGTTCCCAGCCAGAAGGCCAGGGCGATTGCCGCTGTTCCCTTGCCGATATCCACGGCCAGAACTATGAGGCCGGCCAGGAAGCCTATCTGGTAGAAGACATTCATGGCCCCCATATTGCGGGTGCCTACCTGACGAATGTCTATCCCCTTTATAAGGCGACCCGCCAGATAGGCCGCCGGGATTGAGCCCAGCAGGTAGGCCAGGATTAGGGCCAGGGCGATAGCCAGTAGATTTAAGTCATAGGGTACCATGGGCACCACCTTTAATATTCTCTATCAGTCTGGTCTGATGGGGCAAAGTCCAGGATATTAAGCCTGAGTGTTTCCACCCCACGCCAGCGGTCTTGCTCTAGATTATACACCAGGTCAAGGGGTAGGTGCAGTACCTTGGTCAGCGAGTCGCCCAGCCTGAAGGCGACCCCGTCCCACAGGCTGTCTGCCTGCTTCAGTTTCAGTCTCAGGTGCTGGCCGTTATTACCCATGGTGCTGTAGTCGGTAATATTGACCCGGCGGCTGAGGAAGGTGGGCGTCGGGTTGCCCGGGCCAAAGGGGGCCAGCTGCTGGATTATCTTGAGGGTTGCCCCGCTAAGCTCGCTTAAAGAGACCTCGGTGTCAATGTCAAGGAGGGGACGAAGGTCGGCACCGGCCAACTGACTGGCCGCTGTCTGGGAAAGACGCTCCTTGAGGTGAGCCAGGTTCTTAGTGGGCAGGGTAAAGCCGGCCGCCTGGGCGTGGCCGCCGAAATGGGTCAGCAGGTTGCGGCACTGGCTTATGGCACGGGTAATGTTAAATTCAGGGATACTGCGGCAACTGCCGGTGGAGACCAGCTCACCGACCCTAATAGCTATAGACGGGCGGTAAAACTCATCGGTCAGCCGGCCGGCCACCAGCCCCAGGATGCCGATGGGGCAGTCACTATCGCTGGCTATCAGCAGGGGTGTTATCTCTTTGGCCAGTATCTGCCCCCTGGCCTTGGCCAGGAACTTGGCGGTTAGCTTTTGTCGTTCGGCATTTTTGGCCTCCAGCCACAGGGCCAGCCGCTGCGCCTCTGAAGGTGATTCGGTTACCAGTAACCGGTAGCTGGTCATGGCGTGTTCCAGCCGGCCGGCGGCATTAAGACGGGGTGCCAGTACCCAGGAGATACCCCCCGGGTCCAGACAGCCGCTCTTTAGTCTGGACCGGGCTATCAGCTCTCTGATGCCCAGGCGGGGGGCCGTATTGATTAACCTCAGCCCCTGTTTCACTAGGTAGCGGTTTTCCCCAAGCAGCGGCATAATGTCGGCCACCGTGCCGATGGCCACCAGGTCTAGCAGTTGGTCAACCTGTTCCTCCTTGCCCATGCTGTGGTACAGGGCCTGGAGCAGTTTGAAGGCCACGCCGACACCGGCCAGCTCGGTGAAGGGATAGGCTGAGTCACTTCTTTTGGGGTTGATCACGGCTAGGGCCGGGGGCAGTTCATCCAGGGGGGTGTGATGGTCAGTGATAATCATATCAAGCCCCATCCTTGTGCCCTTTTTAACCTCGGCCAGGGCGGTAATGCCGCAGTCAACGGTTATCACCAGGCTTATACCCTGTTGGCTGAGCTTCTCTAGGGCAGCCACCTTAAGCCCGTAGCCCTCGGTAAGGCGGTGGGGTATATATGGGGTTACCTGGCCACCGAGGGCGGCCAGCCCTTTGACCAGCACCGCCGTGGCTGTAATGCCGTCGGCATCAAAGTCGCCATAGACGGCGATGTTTTCTGCTGATAGCAGTGCCCGGTAGATTCTGGCTGTTGCCTGGGGCATATCGGGCAGGAGAAGGGGGTCGGCCGATAGGCGCCTGTCAGCGGTGATGAACAGTTCTGCCTGGGATGGCTCATTAAGGCCGCGATTATAGAGAAGCTGAGCTATTAGATGGGGAAAGCGGCTGCTGTCAGCCCAGTAGTCCACTGGAACCGGTGATTTAAGATTCCAGTGACAGTGGTTCAAGCTCACGCCTCATCATATTGCCTGAGTATCAGCACTGAGTTATGGCCGCCAAAACCAAAGGAGTTGGACAGGGCGGTGGTCACCTTGGCCCGGCGGGCTACATTGGCCACATAATCCAGGTCACAGTCGGGGTCGGGGTGGGTCAGGTTTGTTGTCGGCGGGACGAGGCTTTTCTGGATAGCAAAAGCGCAGATGGCAGCCTCAATGGCCCCGGCGCCGCCTATCATGTGACCCAGCATTGATTTGGTTGAGCTTATCAGTACCTTGTAGGCGTGGTCACCAAAGACGGTTTTTATCGCCTTGGTCTCCATCTTGTCATTTAGTTGGGTGGAGGTGCCGTGGGCATTGATATAGTCAATTTCGGATGGGCTAAGTCCGGCCTTGTTGAGAGCTGTTTGCATGGCTCTGGCGGCACCCTCCCCGTTGGCAAGGGGCTGGGTAACATGGAAGGCATCGGCGCTGGCCCCATAGGCGATGATTTCGGCCAAGATATTGGCGCCGCGCGCCTTAGCATCCTCAAGATTCTCAAGAATAAGGATGGCCGCCCCCTCGCTGATGACAAAGCCGTCACGCTCGGCATCAAAGGGTCGGGAGGCCTGTTGCGGCTGGCTGTTCCTGGTTGAGATGGCCCTTAAGGCAATGAAGCCGGCAAAGCCTATCGGGTTCATGATTGATTCACTGCCCCCGGCCAGCATGGCCTGGGCATCGCCGTGCTTGATAATCTCGTAGGCAACGCCGATGGCGTCTGAGCCGCTGGAGCAGGCTGAGGTGGTGCAGAGGTTGGGCCCTTTAAGCTCCAGGGCAATTGATACCTGGGCGGCGGCCATATCGGCAATCATCATTGGTGCCAGGAAGGGGCTGACTCTATCGGCCCCCTTTTCCAGGAGCACCTTCATCTGCTCAAAAAGGGAGGTCAGGCCGCCGATGCCGCTGCCGATAATAATGCCGATGTCTTCCTGGTTGTGGCGGTTAATCTGGATGCCGGACTCATCTACCGCCTGCCGGCTGGCGGCCACGGCCAGTTGGGCAAAGCGGTCAATGCGGCGGACATCCTTGCGGCTGATGTAGTCGGTGGGTTCAAAACCCTTTACCTCGCCGCCGAACTTGGTCCCAAGGGACTCGGCATCAAACAGGGTGATGTAGTCAATGCCCGACTTGCCGTTTACCAGGCCCTGCCAGGTGCTGGCCGCATCCAGTCCAAGGGGGCTCAGTGCACCGATTCCGGTGATGACCACCCGGTTGTGATTATTTGACATAATATTAGTGATGCTGGTAGAAGCTATCAGGCTATTTATAGCATAATTCTAGGCTGCCTGCAAGTATAAATTTCGTTTGCTATAATAATGTTGGGATTGAGATTGGGGTTATAGAGTGAAGAGAAAAATTGAGGCCACCAGAGTTGCCCTGGATACCCTGGGCTGTAAACTAAATCAGGCCGAGACAGAGCTTCTGGCCGGGAAGTTTGCCCAGGCCGGCTATCGGTTAGTACCGGCCGACGAGGCAGCCGATGTCTATATCCTTAACACCTGCACGGTTACCCATATTGCCGACCGGAAGTCGCGTCACCTGCTAAGACAGGCTCACCGCCGCAATCCCGGTACCCTGGTTATTGCCACCGGCTGCTATGCTGAGAGGGCTGCCGCCGAGCTGACCAGACTTAAGGGTGTTGGCCTTGTCCTGGGCAATGAAGATAAAGCAAATCTAATTGGACTGCTTGAAGAGTCGGGTTATCTGGTTCGGCCGGATAGTGCTGCCCGGGACTCAGGCGGTCTTGATAGCTCAAGGAACCGCTCCTTTATTAAGGTCCAGGATGGCTGTGATAGCTTCTGCACCTACTGCATTGTGCCCCTGGTGCGCACCAGGAAGATGAGCCTGTCGGCTGACCAGATTGTAGCCCTGGTTAAATTAAGGCTTGCCCAGGGTATTAAAGAGGTGGTAGTAACCGGCACCGAGATTGGCTCTTATAGCCATAATGGAATTGGCCTGGCCGGGCTGATTCAGCGGCTCTTGGCTGAGACTGATGTTGTCCGCTTAAGGCTGTCCTCTCTCCAGCCCCAGGAGCTAAGCCCTGGGCTTATTGAGCTATGGTCTAGCTCCAGGCTGTGCCGCCACCTTCACCTTTCTCTACAAAGCGGTAGCGACAGCGTATTAAAGCGGATGAGGCGGCGCTATTTAACTTACGACTTTAAGCGGGCGGTATCTCTAATCCGTTCATTAGTGCCTGAGGCGGCCATCACCACCGATGTTATCGTCGGCTTCCCCGGCGAGACCGAAGACGAGTTTGATGAGAGCTATCAATTTTGCCAAAAGCTGGGCTTTGCCCGCATCCATGTCTTCCCTTATTCTCCCCGCCCGGGCACTGCCGCCGCCGGCTTGCCAGAGCAAATAAGCTCCCAGGT
>Ga0114920_10000860_pt1 | contig 13565 bp, 13 predicted proteins | sample ChitaG_FD_88683 | JGI IMG/M metagenome (GOLD analysis project Ga0114920, IMG submission 88683) | Deep subsurface microbial communities from South Pacific Ocean to uncover new lineages of life (NeLLi) - Chile_00310 metaG | ecosystem: Environmental > Aquatic > Marine > Oceanic > Sediment ... | reverse complement strand
TTCAGCGCAACGATTGTGCTGCTGATTTTTCCTTTATACTGGTTGCTGATAGAGCCTGGTCTTCTGATAGTCTACATACTGTCACTTATCGGGTTTGGTGCCGCCATCTACCGCAACGAGTGCAAACGTTGTATATACTTTGAATGTCCGGCGAATAGGGTCCCCAAAGCGCAAGACGATTGATAAGTATTCGTACCTTGCGAGCTACGCCGAGATCGAAGAGAACGAATTCAATCTCAACATCCCGCGGTATGTGGACACCTTTGAGGAGGAAGAAGAGATCGATATCGCCGCCGTTCAGCAGGAGATCGAGCAAATCGAAGCAAAACTGGCTGAAACCCAGAAGGAAATGAACAAATACCTGGAGGACCTTGGATTCTAAACCATGAAATATCGGAATGGGTATTCTGAAAAATTTGTATTATGGAGATATAATAATAACTAAGGATTCAGAAACTAAAGGCGACATAGCAGTGTCTGCTTTGGTACGTGAAGAATTAACGAATATCATTTGTGGATATCATCTCGCAATTATCAGACCATTACAAAACAATCGACTGTCTGGTGAGTATTTAAATAAGCTTTTCAACGCTCAGATAATGTTTACGGATTTGGGGCCCATCATGCTGGTCTATGAAATTGAAGACACGGAAGGACCTGAGCTGCCAGAAGATTTGCTTAACCCATTCAAAGTCAAAGGCAAATTTGATCCAGATGATTTTGAATACTTGGTTTATGAATCCTTAAAAGATGGGATATTGATCAGGGGAGCGAGCTTGCGCGGGTTTTTAGCTGACAGAGCATTCCGTATAGGGAAAGAAAAAAAACAAAGATGTTTATTGCATTAAATAAGAACCATGAAATCCAAGAGCAGTTTGCCACTTTGTGCCATGAAATAGCTCATATCTATTTAGGCCGCTTGGGTGGTGACCCAGATGGTAAATGGCCATCTCGCATTGGCTTGAACAGAAGCCAAAGAGAACTTGAAGCCGAAGCTGTGGCTTATATAGTTTGCCGCCGACGCAATTTAATAACTTTATCCGCTGATTATCTTGCTGGATATTGGGCTAAACCAATCGACAAAGAAAATGTTAGCGTTGAGATGATCATGAAAGTTGCAGGGCGAATTGAGCAAAAGCTTCCATAATATTAGAAGCTATCTCAAAAATAGTAGATCACGTTCAAGGGCAAGGCGCCAGCCGACGAAAAAGCGCAGCATACACAGCAGTATGTGAGCATTTTGAGGAGGCTGGCAACACAGCCGCTGGGCGTTAGATGCATTTTTGAGATAGCTTCTAAAATCATCAGTTTCAATACTTTTAAATACCAGGAGGAACAAATGGCCTTAATGACTCCCGAACAGTTTGAAGAGAGCCTGAAACAAATGAGCCCCAGGGTATATATGAACGGGAAGAAGGTGGAGAACGTCCTTGACAACCCCAACACCCGGACCGTCGTGGAGTCCAACAAGGCGAGTTATCGATGGGCACTGGACCCGGAGTATAAGGATATCATGTCCTGCTACTCACCGCTTGTTGATGACAGGGTCAATCGCTACACCCATGTGAGCGCCAGCACAGAGGATCTTATCCGGAAAGCCGAAGCCGGAACATTCACGGCGGAAAGGCTGGGCACATGTATCTATCGGTGTGTAGGCTACGACGCCTTCCACGCTATGGCCGGCACCACTTGGGAAATGGACCAGGAGCTAGGCACCGCGTATCATTCCCGCTTTATGGAATTTCTCAAGACGGTGCAGGAAAAAGACCTCTCCGTGGCCGGCGCCCTCACCGAACCCAGGGGAAGGAGAGACAAGAAGACTCTGGACTGGCCGGACCCGTATCTCTCTCTCAAGGTGGTGGAAAAAAACGAAAAGGGCATCGTTGTGCGGGGTGCCAAGATCAACATCAGCGGAGCTTTTGCGAGCCACGAACTCATCGTTTTGCCGCAGTCGTCCCACAGGAAAGGGGAAGAGGATTACGCGGTGGCTTTTGCCACACCCACCGACGCCGAGGGAATCACGTACGTCTGTCAATTTTCCCCGTACTCCGCGGAGAGAGAATTGGCGGATGATCTGTATGAACTGGGAAATCCCGTCTTCGGGCAGCGGGAGACCGCCATGGTAGTTTTCGACAACGTGTTCGTTCCCTGGGAGCGGGTTTTTCACTGCGGTGAAGCCCCATATTCCGGGAGGATCGTGTCCCGGTTTGCCAAGACCCACCGTATGACCTGCGGCGGAACGTGCAAGGTGGGATTCATGAACCAGATCATCGGAGCCTGCAAGCTTATCCAGGAATACAAGGGGCTCGAAAAGGTTTCCCACATCAACGAGCAGATCACGGAAATGGTGGTTATGCGGGAAACGGGCAGGGCATGCGGTCTGGCCGCCGCCCGGGAAGGAACCGAGGATCCACCCGGGTCCGGAGTTTATCTGCCGGATGAGGTGATGGGCAATGTGGCCAAGCTCAATATTTGCAATGCCTTCTGGCGGACCATGGCGCTGGCAGGAGACATCGGCGGCGGTCTCGTGGTAACCATGCCTTCTTTAAAGGAATTGAAGAACCCGGATGTGAAAGATTATGTGGACGAGTTTTACAGCTTCGGCTCGGAAGAACCCACAGAAAACATCATGAAGGTGACCAAGCTTTTACAGCACTGGACAGCTGGACAGCACGGGGTCGGCACCTGGCATGGCGCGGGGCCCGTGATGGCCCAGAAGATTATGCTTCAACGCGCCGTTGACTTTGAACACGAAAAAAACCTTGTCAAAGAAACCCTGAAACTCAAGCAAAGGTAAGGTATTCGGTCGCGGTAGGATAACTATCCCAAGGAAGCTCGCGAGGTCTGAATCATAGGAAAAAAGCTAATGAAAAAGGAAATCCCAGAATATGCCTTTAAATATTTGGTGAAGACTCCCCAGGGTGGAACCATTCCAAAGAGTTTTTCTGAAAACGCGTCTCAGAAGGTGCTGCGGTTTCACCGCCAACTTCCGGGCTACCAACCAACGAATCTCGTTCGTTTGAGTAAGCTGGCGCAGTCATGGGGAATCGGAGAGATCTTGGTCAAGGACGAATCAGCGCGGTTTAGCCTCAAGGCTTTCAAAGTGTTGGGAGGCAGTTATGCTGTTGCGCGGCTATTGTGTCAAAAATTGAGGGTAGACATAGAAGATATCGATTATGATTACTTGCTGAGCGATGAAGTACGACAGCGCATCGGCCAGATAACGTTGACCACAGCCACCGATGGTAATCATGGGCGCGGCATTGCCTGGGCTGCGGAACAGTTAAAACAACGAGCGGTTATCTATATGCCCAAAGGGTCGGTGCGTTCCAGAGTGGAGAACATTCGCTCCCATGGAGCCACCGTTGAAGTAACCGATCTTAATTACGACGATGCGGTACGGTTGTCTTGTCGAATGGCTCAAGAAAACGGATGGTATGTAATCCAAGATACTGCCTGGGAGGGTTATACTGAAATTCCGCTCTGGATCATGCAGGGCTATATGACTATGTGTGCAGAGGCTGTGAGCCAGATGTCTCAGAAGGGAATGCGCCCCACCCATGTCTTTATTCAGGCCGGGGTAGGATCGTTGGCCGGCGCCATGGTCGGCTATCTGGTCAACAAGTTTCAAGACAATCCGCCCCGGTTCATCATCATGGAGCCTAATAATGCGGCCTGCATTCTTGCTTCCGCCGCAGCCGGCGATGGCCTCCCCCACGCCGTTACGGGAGACCTGAACACCATCATGGTCGGTCTGGCCTGCGGTGAGCCAAACCCCATTGCCTGGGACATTTTGCGGGATTTTCCAAGTTGCTACATCAGCTGCGACAACTTCGTGGCTGCCAACGGGATTCGCATTCTGGCCAATCCTCTGAAGGGCGACGATGCTGTGGAAGCTGGGGAGTCAGGATCCGTGGGCATCGGTTTGCTGGATCTATTAGCCAATAACCCTGATTTTGGTAAGTTAAAACAAGAACTGAAGATAGATCCTAATTCCAACTTGCTTTTTTTTAATACAGAGGGTGCAACAGATCCCGAAAACTACCGTGAAATCCTCTGGCACGGGAAATATCCACTTGCTGTGATTTAAATACTACCTTTGAATGGCCATCACTTTTGCATGCTGTAAATTTGGAATGCGAGGACTGCGGCAATAAGCCATCCCCCGAAGGGCTATGGAATAAGGAGACAATATGGTAGAGAACGTGCAAAATCCCATGAATGAACCGCGTTATAGCGGAATACCTACGTTTATGAGAGCTCCTCTCGCAACCAATCTGAACAGTTTGGACATTGCCCTTGTTGGAGTGCCCTATGATGGTGCCGTTGAAGCTAGATCGGGTGCACGTCAAGGTCCAAGGCAGATAAGAGACATGTCGAGCATGATGCGGGCTATCCACCATGTCACGCGGATAAACCCATATAAATTGTGCAGGATAGCTGATGTCGGTGATGTTCATTTCAAACAAATATTTGATGTTGTAGCCAGCCATGCAGATATAACAAGTTTCTATGAGAAACTTCATAAATCTGGAATTGTCCCCTTAAGTGCTGGTGGCGATCACTCAATTACTTTACCGATTATGAGAGCCATTGCAGTAGATCATCCTGTTGGCCTGGTGCATATTGATGCCCATACAGACTGTTGCGACGAGGAGATGAATTTCAAATACAGTCATGGGACTCCCTTCCGAAGAGCTGTCGAGGAAGGACTACTGGAACCAAAGCGAACTATTCAAATAGGGATTCGAGGTGCCGCAAACTCTGATGAATGTTGGGAGTTTGGTCCCAAACATGGCATCCGAATTGTGTATATAGAGGAGTTCAATAAGCTTGGAATTGAAAAAGTAATAACTGAGGCGAGGCGTGTGGTTGGTAAAGGCCCTACCTATGTTTCCTTTGATATTGACAGTATTGACCCCTCGTACGCTCCTGGTACAGGTACACCGGAGATTGGAGGCCTAACTACGATAGAGGCACAGGGATTAATACGTGGACTGAGAGGGTTGAACCTTGTTGGTGCAGACGTCGTTGAGGTGTCACCACCATTTGATTCATCCGGCAATACTGCTCTGATCGGGGCAACAATAATGTATGAGATTCTATGTGTTCTTGCAGAGAAAATAAACTCAGACTCTAAATGAAGACTGTCAGAGGCATTGTTCAATCCACTTGGATTAAAGGATCATTATCCTAAATTTGAACTCAGTCTGAGTCCAAAAATTCAACAATACGATACTAATTGAATATTTATGTAAACTGGAATTCTGTCAAATTTCAGTATAATAAATCTAATCGTTAATTATCTGTTCCTTTTGAAACGGCACAAATCGTCTAACCGGCTTACAGGTCTGGCGCCATCTGCTCGGCAAGTTCTTGGAAGTTGAGCAACTGTCGTCGCATCATATTCGGTGTCAAAACTTGACTTTAATAGTGAATTAACCGCGTCGGATGTGGGGTTGGGCCACGCTAAGTGTCTGAAAAGTTAGGGGAAAAAAGCTCCAAGAATAGCCGTTTTTTGGCTATCGTGGCCCGACCCCAAAACACAAAACATTGATAAGGACAAAAGGATTCTAAGCTTATGGGGATTCTCAAAATATTTTTCAAGCAAGATCCTGAAAAGACTGAGCAGAGGGGTGATGCCTTTTTAAAGGCCTTCGATTGGGGCAGGGCGAAGCTTGAATTCGAAAAGGCCCTGAACGCATTGGAAAAAACATCGTCTGATGATGCTTCAGAAACAAGGCTTCGAGATAAACTGGTTCAGGCCAAAAGGGCCCTGGCACACGAACACAGGCAGACCGGTGAAGATTTGATGGAGGCCGAATATTACGATGAGGCGAGGGAATTTCTTCAATTGGCCCTCGACTTGACCCGGGACCCTGCATTGATATCCGCTGTTGAAAAGCTTATGCAGGAGATTGCACGCCTCACAGCCGGAGATATTCAAATGGAAGTGCCCCAATCTGACCTGACTCCCCTCGCCGATGACGAGACATACACCGGTGATCAGGACGATGAGACTTTTATGGCACTCTGCAGCGCACTGCCCGAAGAGGTGCAGGAGGCCTACCTTTCCTATGGAGGGTCCTTTAAAACCGGTTATCTCGCGCTGAACCGGGGAGACTTTGATCTCGCAGCCGATGACCTGTCCCATGCCTTGGAGGAGAACCCTGCCCCGGATTCAATTATCCCACTTGAGCTGGCCACAGCCTACCTGAACCTGGAAAAATTGGATGAAGCCCGCCAGCTGCTGGAGACCTTTCTCCAACATCATCCGGATGCCCTGCCGGGTTATCAGGTGCTTTGCGAGGTTTACTGGGAAATGGGGGCCTTTGATCAGGCTGAAACCCTTCTTGCCGATTGCCCGGATGACCTTAAAAACTCTTTGGCCTATGTCCTGCTCCGTGGCGAAACCCTGTCTCAGGCCGGGAGCCATCCGGAAGCCGCCTCCTTCTATCAGGATTTCATGGGGGCATACGGATGGAACGAACCACTAGCGATTGCGCTTGCCGGCACATTGGAGACATTGGGAGACCTTGAAAGCGCCCGGGATCTGTATGCCGAAATCATGGATCAGTGCCGCAGCTGTCATACCCGCATCAATCCTCTGATCAAACGAAGATTCGCAGATATCAGCTTTGATTTAGGCCAGCATTCTTCAGCGATTATGGAAATGTATCTTTCCCTGGTTCAGGATGATCCGGAAAATGCCCCGTTATATTTTCAAAAGATCAGCCGAATATATGCCTCGATGGGAAATGAGGAGGAAGCACGCCGTTTCCGGGTATTCGCCCAACAGGCAGAAAATGGAAAAGGATAAAAGCACCATATAATCGCGAGGGGTATTGAGAGAAACAAGATATTCCAGGACGATTTCGATCGTGAAAATTTAGATTTGGGGTTGGGCCACGCTAAGTGTCTGAAAAGTTGGGTGGAAAAAGCTCCAAGAATAGCCGATTTTTGGTCTTAAACATACCATTTTGGGTGCAAAATAACTTTGGGGTCAAAATTTGATTGTCGCAAGGGGTCAATTTTCGGTTGTCATTTCGATACTCCTCACCACTGACCCTTGACGCTTCACTATTCACGCTTCCCCCCTTTCCCCTCAGCCATTATCTTTCATTCAACCTCTGCCGTTCGGCATCCCCTCTCTGTTGCCCCTAATTTGATATCTCTGTTGCCTGTCATTAGACTTCTGCATGCGGTCCTCCGACCGTCCTACTTTGTTCCCTGATTCCTGTACCTTGTCCATTGACCGCTGTCCCCTGACCTCTGACTTCTGCCCTCTATCTTTCGACTTCTGAGACTTGTTCCACGAGCGCGACAAATCATATTTTCTCTGCAGGGGCTCAACATTGGGGGTCGGTTTCGGCGCCTTGTACCGAGCGGGCGGGGCTTTTTTTCGATCCGCTTTGTCGTTTGACCTGTCCATAATCGGGGATCTGGAATATTTTGCTTTGTTCGACTCTGGTTTTTTTGAAGCCTTTTCCTCCAGCATATTCCGCCGTTGGGTCTCTCGACCCTGACGTTCCTTTCGATATGTGCGCACCTCTTTATCCCGTTGCGAGAATTTCCTTCGCTCTTTTTCGCTCAGAGGCTTGAAGCGATAGGCACTGGCCTTGGTTTTCCCGGCACGGTCGATCGTCATGACAAAGTCGAGCCGTTCGGGTCCTGACGATCCGCCTGCCTTGTCAGGCCCTGTGCGGTGATCAAAGCTCCCGGGCGGTTGTAACCCTTCGTGTTTTCGACGCTCACGAAATCTTGTCTGCAAATGGTTCTCCCACTCGTGATCGTTCCGATGCTTCCAGCGTTGATGGGCATAGATGGGATCATAGACAACCCGTCTCGCATGCAGCGAAAACCATGGATAGATCCCCTTTCTGTAATACCGGGGCGCGTAATAATCCCCATAATAATAGTGGGAATACCGGGGTCGCAGAAACAGGGCGTCATCAAAGACGTTTAGATCAATCACAAAGCCGGGTGAGAACGAAAAGGTCAACCCAAGGTGCACCCGCGGAAAAAAAACCGGCGCGAACAGAACTCCACGATGGATGACGATATAGTCCCAGTACCCACCCGCAAAGATATATCCACGCGGCGTCCAGATATAGTGGGTAGGCACCCAGATCCAGTCCGGGTGCACGACGGCCCAATAGCCGGGCCGCCAGGCATAGCGTCCATATTGCCATACCCAGCAGCCGGTTCTCCAGGTGTAATCCGGCGAAGGTGCATTACTACTGGGTCCGACTTCTACCGATTTAGGCGGCTCGGGCAGGTATTCTGTCTCTTTCGCCTTCACACTGGCCCAGTAACCGGGAATCCACTGATATCCCTGTCCCGCTGGGGTCCAATAACCGGGGACCCACTGCCGACCCGGCGGCGGTACTCGCCAAATCCCACTCACCCAGATATATTCGTTCCTTTCATCATCCCAGGCCCAGTAACCGGGAATCCACTGAACGTTCCCTTCAGGTTTCTGTTCGGGCGGAATCTCCTCGATGAGGGCCGGCTGTGCCTTGGGCGACACGATTCCCGGCTCAGGATCCAATGCCACTGCCTCCGCAAATGCCTCATGTATGGGACCCGAGGCAAGCACTTGAACATCTTCCTCCGGCACCGGGGCTGTTTTCTCGGCAGCGATAATCGGTCGTGGGCCGAATCCCAGTCCAAATACCGTCAATGCCACAACCATACAAAAACATTGGATAAATCTCAGTTTCACCATGGATCTCTCCTTTATCATTTTGGTATTATCAACGCAATCACGTCAGACTAGCTTCTGGCAGTGATGGTCTCTAACCGACTACTCACGCACGTTTAATGGGTTAAAGATAATGATTCTTTCTTGACCTGCTACTACATAGACGCGCCAAGAGCGTTTTTAGTTTACATTACAGGCACGGAGGTTGGCCGCGGCCGGATCAACTCCGCCTAAGTAGGCCAGGGGGCATCATACGTCATCCCGGACATGCGGCGGTTTATTAGGTGTCAAAGCTTGAATAGTGAATTAATATTTTCAAATTGGTTTTTCACCTTTTTATCTTTATTCATCTTCTCTTTAAATGTTTTCACACAATGACGGGATTTAGGGAAGCCCTTCAGATCTACAGTTTCGATCGAGGTGTTTTTGTGATAATGTATAATTTATGCCAAGAAAGTCGAGAATAGATGCTCCTGGGGCATTGCACCATATAATCGCGAGGGGTATTGAGAGAAACAAGATATTCCAGGACGAGGATTTGGGGTCGGTCCACGCTAAGTGTCTGTAAAGTTGGGGACGAATAAATTCCAATCGATTAGTCCGAATGTTTGGAGTGTACCGCCATCATTCCTATGCGAAAATGGTACTTATACATAGTGAGATGCCGTCATGGCAGTTTGTATACAGGTATTGCCACTGATGTTGAACGCAGATTTGCTGAACATCAAGCAAATAAGGGGTCAAAGTATCTTCGTGGAAGGGGACCATTGAAGCTTGTTTTCAAAAAACAGATTGGAAAAAGAGATTTGGCCTTGAAAGCTGAGGGGTTGGTTAAGAAACTGCCCAAACTGAAAAAGGAAAAAATCGTTAATATGGACGCTGGTATTGAGGAGCTTCTCAGAAATGTTAGCCACTGAATGACAGTAACCCTCCGAGATGTGCAAACCATGTTTTAACTGGGATGACGCTTGGAGCTTGATTCAAGAGCATAAGGGAAACTATAATTTGAAATAAGCCAATACTCTTTAAAAGGTTGTGTGCAATATTATTAGGATACCTTCTCTATGCCGCTCAAACATTGTTCAAGATATTTTGTTATGTCAATTTTCTCTTCTACTTTTTCAACTTCGAACACTTCCCCGCGAATGGTGGGGCGGTTTGGCACCCCTTTGCATGGAACTGATGCGATGGTGGCGATTGGCATCGTTCCTATGCGGCTGGCCAGGGTGACGACTTCATCCTTATCAAACCCGAAGAGGGGTCGATGCACCGGCATCATTACGGCACTGTCGAGCACTCTAAGGTTCTTGGCTGTTTGGCTGGCCTGTTCGCCGAGTATTTCCCCGGTCACGATACCTTGGCAGTCATGAAGAAAGCAGATCTGTTCGGCCACTCGATACATAAAACGCTTGCAAAGCAGACAAGTGATGCCTTTTTGGGACCCGTGTTGAATAAACGCATCCAGCACAGATTGATATGAAGCGACATAGACGGTCGGCGCTTTGAGGGCCCCTTTTGTATATTCAACCAAAACCTTAATGTTTTCCAGCGCTTTTTCTCTTACAGCAGAGGCATTTGCCTTGGAGCCTTTGCTGTCATTATCAGGATCCATGACAACAAACACCGGAACAGCGCCGCGCCGCATTGCCAGCCAGGCCGCGGTCGGAGAATCCAAACCGCCGCTAACCAGTGCGACCAGTTGATTTTCCAAACCCAGCGGAAAGCCTCCGGGGGATTTAATCCGCTCTGCCGATATGAAAGCGTGATCCTTATAAACCTCTATCTCTGGCTTGCTCTCAATTTCGCCGCCCCAAGGGCCCATTTTCCATTTTGGCCCTTTTTTGAAACGAGGCCTTGAGAATCCTTTTTGCAACCCGTTGTTTAGAGCTATCTTATTACATAAGCTGGTGATGTCTTGTTTTAGAGAGGGAATATCTAATTTCGGATTCTTTATTGCGCGCACTGCGATTTTGAAACTGCCGGGGCCGATTCCGTGTGCCACCATCAGCTTGGCCGCAACCGAGACAACAGCGGTTTTATCGCGAACTGAGGTGCGAAAACAGGGTGAAATGGAAGAGATCCCAAATGTTCGTCCGACAACTGCAATTAATAAATCGACATCCGTGTCTTGTTGATTTTCAAAATAGATATAAAGACGACCTTGACGAGTAAAAAACCTGATGCGGTCGAGAAGATCCGGCCCTTCTGAGGCCGTTAATGCCCGCTTGATGTTATTATGAATAAGATCTTCAATATACTCCTGCGACTGGGTGGACTTTACCCCGAACTCACCGGTATATCTGACCAAAATGCAGTTATAAATCATTTAATTAATATACTTTCAACGGTTATAAAATGACTTGCGATTGCTGTAAGTGCCACGCATTTTTGAAAAGAAAAGATTTGGAAACCAAAGCATGCCCTCGAATCCTTGACCCCTTAAATCCTTTGAAAATCACCAACTCTTTTAAAGATGACCCGGATTTAGGATATCATACCAGATCCTGAAAGTAATTTCGAAACATTGCTTGCTTTGTTAAAAAAATTTCAATAAGGATGAAATGATGAATCTTCGGTTTCGTTGAAAAAGCTATAATTTTCAGAAGCTTCAAAAAATGATGGTATTATAAAAATATAACTAAAATCAACTTTAATGGGTGTAAATATGAAACTTCGTAATCTTGGCGCAACTAATATTAAAATATCACCTATCATTATGGGAACATGGCAGGCCGGCAAAGACATGTGGGTCGGCATAGATGATACTGAATCGACCAAGGCGATAAAAGCAGCATATGATGCAGGTATCACGACATTCGATACGGCAGAGGTCTATGGTAGCGGTCATTCAGAAAAAATCGTCGGAAATGCCCTTCATGATGTGCGTGACATGGTAGTGATTGCGACCAAGGTATTTTCAAATCACCTGGAATACAAACAGGTCATCAATGCATGTCATGGATCTTTAAAAAATCTTAACACCGACTATATAGACCTTTATCAGATCCACTGGCCTCCCGGATCCTTTGGTAGCAAAAACGTCCCTTTAGAGGAGACGATGAGGGCCATGACTGACTTGAAAGCACAGGGTAAAATTCGCGCTCTCGGAGTTTCCAATTTCTTCCGATCTCAGCTGGAAGAGGCTGCAAAATACGGGAGAATTGACAGCCTCCAGCCGCCCTATTCGTTGTTTTGGCGTAAGGTTGAAACAGATGCTTTGCCATATTGTCTTAAGAACAATATCACGTTGCTCGCCTATTCTCCCATGGCCCAAGGATTGTTGACCGGAAAATTTGGCCCGGGCCATACTTTTGCCAAAGGTGACCACCGCTTCAGAAACAAACTCTTTCAGCCGGAAAATTATGAGCGAGTCCAGAAAGCATTGGAAAAACTTCGCCCCATAGCAAACACGAATGATATTACTTTGGGGCAACTGGCACTGGTCTGGATCATTTCGCAGCCCGGAATATGTGCCATCGCCGGTGCCCGTAATTCCGAACAGGCCGTTCAAAATGCCGAGGCTGGCAATGTTTACTTGTCTGATGATGACCTATCAGCTATAAATGAAATAGGAAAAATAGTTACCGATCATTTGGATGATGATCCAGTGATGTGGAACTGGTAAACCCCACCAAGGCATCCAATAAAAATCTGTGTTTGACTTCAAATAAACAACAGTGGCGGTGTCAAAGCTTGAATAGTGAATTTATTCAAGTGTCAAGTCAAGTTCGTCCTGTGGCAAATAATCCTTTTAACGCAAAGAGAAGCGCTCCTGTCTCAACGGCCGAACCCGAGATATTTTTTCGAAATCTGTATCGCGGTGCAGTAGGAAAGCATCATGCTCGAGCGCAATTTGTACGATACAGCAATCCACCGGGCTGTTAATCGTGAATCCTTTTCGCCTTAATTCAAAATAAATTCTCGCGGCCTCACGCCAGGTATTTTCAGAAGCTTCCAGGTAATATTGTGTCGACAGGTAATCTTCAAGCAACTCCCATTCTTTCCGGTCTCTTGCACCCATTAGAAGTTCCAGTTGATTAAATCTACTAAGAACATAATATTCGGGACCAATCCTTTCTTCGAAGGCTTTTGTGACGCGTCCTGTTTTATCCTTGAAGATTTCGATCCATACCGATGTGTCAACCAGAATCATCCTCTAAGCTTCCTCAGTTTTTTATGGTTATAACTTTTGTGAAATTTGATGGCACCTGCCAACTCGGTCAAATCCTTCCGCTTTTTAATCCGGATATATTCAATGAGCGCTTCATGAATCAGGTCTTTTTTTGTTTTGGCATTACTGACTGAAAAGGCCTCGTTCAAAAGATCGTCATTAATTACGATATTAGTTCGCATGACAGCCTCCTTGTGTGTATATTATGCACATGTTACACATTCTATACACATTGTCAAGATTAGAATTGGTGTAGTGTTCCGGGACGTTCGTGCAGAGCGTGCTTGGCTAATGCACTCTCTGACGAACGATAGACATAAGTCCCGAGGGTTGCGGTGTCAAATCTTGACGGGCTGTTGCCCAAATCAGAATGACACCACAAGCAGTGATTTTGGCCGGATCCGCTGTCAATATAATCAGCTGGTTACCCGATCGGTTTCTGTATCAAAACACGGCAGAGACACAAGAATAGGGTTTGAGCAACAGCCCGTAAAAAGTTGACCCGGCGGCGCCCTGTTTTTTTTACCCGCCGAGTGTTTGCCATGATTGCACCTCCTCTTTTTCAAAAGACGTTCGATAGTTTTTAGTATCTTCTATAGTAATTCTCAAAAATATGTGCCGATTGAATCGCTTTTATGGCCAATGTTTTAATAGCCATCAACCTTCAGTTTCCCCTCTTCTTGGCCCTTC
>Ga0114920_10000859_pt1 | contig 13574 bp, 9 predicted proteins | sample ChitaG_FD_88683 | JGI IMG/M metagenome (GOLD analysis project Ga0114920, IMG submission 88683) | Deep subsurface microbial communities from South Pacific Ocean to uncover new lineages of life (NeLLi) - Chile_00310 metaG | ecosystem: Environmental > Aquatic > Marine > Oceanic > Sediment ... | reverse complement strand
CCCACCATCGTCGATTTGCAAGTCACCTACCTGCCGATGCATTTCCTTTACCGCTGCCCTGTTTATTGCGGGATAATTCTCAACCCCAGACAGCTTTTCAGCAGTTTTCTCATCGCTATACTTCATATCAGGCATGTAAATATCAACGATGCCATCGAGCAATCTGAGCGTCTCTACGGAATCGTAGCCACCTGAGTTATATACCAGGGGAAGCCGCAAGCCCGACTTTACCGCTATTTCTAAGGCTTCCAATATCTGGGGGACTGCATGTGTAGGTGAGACCAGGTTTATGTTGTGGCAGCCTTTGGTTTGAAGGGAAAGCATCATGTAAGCCAATTCTTCTTTGCTTACCTTTTCTCCTTCACCTAGCTGACTTATGGAATAATTCTGGCAAAAAACGCACTTCAAGTTGCAATTAGTAAAGAATATTGTGCCCGAGCCATTCCTGCCCACCAGTGGCGCCTCCTCGCCAAAATGAGGCCCGTAGCTGGATACGATTATCTCCGCTGAAGTGCGGCATTTACCCAGCTCACCATTCAGCCGGTCCACCTCACAATGGCGCGGGCAAACGCGGCAATCTTGCAACAATGACCTGGCAGCCTCTACCCGCTCAGCCAGCTCGCCACTGTGATAAAGGCTTAAGTAAGCTGTCACCCCTCACTCTTCTTCGCGTTCTTTCTTTACCTTCTTGATTACCTCTACCTCCACCTGGGGCAACATCTCCGGTATCACCTGAGCCTTCTTCGCCGTTTTTTTCGGCTTTTTCGATTCTCTCCGCCTGAAATCTCGCCTACCCATGGTTATACCCCACTTTCACCCAGGCTAGCTGTGATGCTTCCATCTCAGCAGCCTTCTTACTCTTACCTGTGCCAACGCTTATGACCTCATCGCCCATGATAACCTCAACAGTAAAGCGCTTATCATGGTCAGGACCAGCGACCTTCACTACACGATAAACCGGTACTGACATGTTCTCCTTCTGAGCAAATTCCTGCAACAACGCTTTGTAGTTAAGACTCACCTCCCCACTCTTTATTCTCTCCAGGAAAGGCCCGATCTGCTTAAAGATGAATCTCTTCACCCGAGACAATCCCTGGTCAAGGTATATAGCACCAATCAGAGCTTCCAAGCTGTTTGCCAGGTTGCTCTGCTTACTCCTCCCACCAGTGACATCCTCACCCCTTCCCATTAACAACCAATCACCAAGCTTGAGGGAAGAAGCGACCTCAGCCAAAGTATCCTGACAGACCAGATAAGCACGCATCGTGGTTAGCCAGCCTTCACTCAACTCGGGAAACTCGCTATACAGCCTTTCAGCTACCACAAGTCCAAGCACGGCATCGCCAATAAACTCCAACCGCTCATTGCTGGGCCAACGGAAATCCTGGTTCTCATTTAAGTAAGAACTATGCACCAAGGCTTGCAGCAACAAAATCTCATTGTTAAAGGATATGTTCAACGCTTTTTGACAGTGGTCTAAATCGACCATGTGCTTATAAGTATAGCAACAAAAGCCTGGCTCGCTCAACTTTTTGTTATAATTGATTCGGTTACATGAAACGACTTAAAGACGTGGTTATTTACACCGACGGTGCCTGCCTGGGAAACCCCGGGCCGGGGGGTTATGGGATAGTCCTATTATATAGAGGGAAAAGAAAGGAATTGTCCGGGGGTTATCGGAAAACCACTAACAACCGAATGGAGCTGATGGCGGCGATCGTCGGGTTAAAAGCACTCAAAGAGAAATGCAAGGTAACGCTCTACAGCGATTCTGCATACCTGGTCAAGGCAATAGCAGAAGGATGGGCAAAAAGATGGCGCAAAAACAATTGGCGGCGTAACAAGAAGGAGAGGGCGTTGAACCCTGATCTCTGGGAGGAACTTCTACAGCTATCTGACACTCACCAAGTTGAATTCAAATGGGTAAAAGGACATGCCAGAAGTGCTGAAAATAACCGCTGTGATGAGCTTGCCCTGGAAGCTGCCCAGCAGCCAAGCCTGCCTGTTGACCAAGAATATGATGGCAGAGAATGAGACTCACTTCCTTTCCAAAATACCGCAAACACCCATCCCACCACCACCACAAATAGCCTCAAGTCCGTATCTTACATTTCGCCTTCGCATCTCATAGAGCAGCGTGGTCAGGATTCTAGCACCAGTACAACCTAATGGATGACCAATAGCAATACAAGAACCGTTTACATTCACCCTATCATGATCCTTCTCAGTTATCTCTAACTCGGCAAAGTTTGCCAGCACCTGAGCGGCAAATGCTTCGTGCAACTCAATGAGGTCAATTTGTTCCAGAGAGAGTCCACCACTTTGTAACGCCTTGTTAACCGCGGAAGAAACCGCCTTCCAGGTGTAGCGTGGGTCAGCACCACTAAAGGCAAAGGATTTGAGGTAAGCCATTGGCTCCACGCCAACTTCCCGAGCTTTCTCTGCCGACATCACCACACACACTGCGGCGCCATCATTTTCGCCAGAGGAATTACCGGCAGTGCAAACTCCGCTTAGTACTGCCCTTAACTTAGAAAGCGCTTCCATGCTGGTATCGGAGCGGGGATGCTCATCCCGGTCAACCAACACCGGCTCACCTTTGCGTTGCGGAACCTGCACAGGAATGATTTCGTCTTCAAATTTCCCCGATTCTATAGCGGCACATGCCCTTTGATGGCTTAATAAAGCCCACCTATCTACATCCTCACGACTGATGTCATATTGCTTGGCTGCCGTTTCAGCCCAGGACATCATTGTGGGCAAAACGCCAAATCTTTCCTGTGGTTGAGACATCATTCTGCCACGCTGCATTCTGTCATACATTGGGATTCCCCACATTGAGCTGTATCCATGTCCTTTAGGCATATCAGCGGTTCCCCCCAATCCCCACCTCACATCACCTGTTATATAAAATTCAGCCGTGCTCATGCTCTCCACACCCCCAGCGACCACAATATCGGCATTGCCACTTTGAATTGTCATCGCGGCAAGACATACAGCGTCAAAGCCACCACAGCAACGACGGTCGATGGTAAGCGCCGGCATCTCCACTGGCCAGCCAGCCTTGAGCAGTGACATCCGAGCAATATTTACATATTCACCACTCTGGTAATTCTGCGCCATGATTACCTCGTCAACTAAGCTCGGAGCTATCCTGGCTTTCTTCACCACTTCATTGAGAACCAGAGCAGCCAAATCATATGCTGGTATAGTTCGTAAAGAACCACCCAAATTACCCACAGGTGTCCGCACAGCACCGGCTATAATTACTTCCTTCAATTCGCCCCCAACGGTAATTAATTTACTAGAAGTGTAGCACACCACCCACCGCTCGGTAAGGACTATCCCTATTTGAACTAGATCAAGGAGGGCACAGAGAGCATTGACAAAGGCTTTCCTCAATGGTATGGTGAATACCAAGGCTTCTGAAAACGCGGGATGATGATGGATTACAAACGTGAGTTACTCAAAGGCAACACCGAGTGTTTGCTTCTTTGCCTGATTAATTCTCAATCTATGTACGGTTACCATCTCATAAAGGAACTGAATAAGCGTAGCAACGGGTATTTTCATTTCAAGGAAGGAACTCTCTATCCAGCACTACACCGATTGGAGAAAGCAAAGCTTGTCACGGGTAACTGGGAAAAGTCACCCGCTGGGCAAGAAAGGCGATATTACCATATAACGGGGAAGGGACGCCGAGCTTTATTCCAAAAATTGAGTGTGTGGGAGGATTTCTCTACTGCGATCAGAGCAGTCGTACAACCAAGAACAAGCTAGTATAACCGTGGCAGACAAATTAGCTAGTTACCTGGAGAGCCTCAAGAACTGTCTGAAGATTGATTCTGCAGTTAAAGACGAGACCATCCGAGAAATTTCTACCCACCTTGAAGATGCAAGCCAAGAGCTGAAAGAAGGCGGGCTTAACGAAGAAGAGGCATTAACACTCGCCACCGACAAGTTCGGCTCAGCTCAGTTGATAGCGCAAGAAATATGTGAAGTACATAACCAAGGGAGCTGGCAGGACGCTTTTTTCACCGCCTTACCACATTTTTTGGTAGCCATGCTCTTTGCCTCCTACTACTGGCAGAACACGATTTGCCTGTTACTGGTATTGATAGCAACAACTTGTGCAGTCATCTATGGTTGGCGGCATAACCAGCCACTGTGGCTCTTCCCCTGGCTGGGATACTATCTGCTGCCAGTAATGGTTACCGGTATTCTTTTAATCTATTTGCCCCAAGGTTGGACCTGGTTAGCAGCACTGGTGTATATCCCATTAGTTTTGTTTATTGTTGCCTATATAGTAAGGCAAACGACAAATCGAGACTGGCTTTATGTAGTGCTTATGCTTATTCCCATTCTTGTGGTATTTATGTGGCTGACTTCCTCGAGCACTGGAGGGCAATTTTTGCCCAGTAGCACGCAGCTTCAGGCGAACACACTGTGGTTAACGCTTAGTTTCTTCACCCTGGCTATAGCAACCATTGCCTTCGTGCGGGTAAAACAACGGTGGCAAAAAGCAGTCGCTCTGTTGATTCCAGCAAGCCTGATACTACTTGCAGTAACCTTTGTAAATCGCGAAAGCATTGGCCTGGGTGCCGGGAGTATCTTAATCCTTTCCCTTCTCATCCTAGTCATGCCAGCGTGGATACAGTTGAAGCCAGCACTACGCTGAGTTAAGTTCGTTAGTTCAGTTCTAGAGGTGACCTTGCCTCGGCGGCTAGGTTTGATTCCACAAACTTGTTTGTGCTTGAAAAGTTTCAGGATAAGATAATCCTAGATGCTCATAAGCAGGTTTAGTAACCACCCTGCCCCGGGGAGTGCGCTCTAAGAAGCCTAACTGGAGAAGGTAAGGCTCATAAACATCCATAATCGTATCGGCATCTTCGTTAATAGAAGCAGCGATAGTCTCCAAACCCACAGGACCACCACCAAACTTATCAATAATGGTACGTAATACTTTGCAATCTATGTCATCCAAGCCTATGGAATCCACTTTAAGCTTTGAAAGCCCCTCAAGAGCTATTTCCTTGGTTACCACCCCGTCAGCCATGACTTGAGCATAGTCTCGCACTCTTTTCAATAGGCGGTTGGCCACCCTGGGAGTCCCTCGAGCACGCTGAGCAATCTGTTCCAACCCTTCCTCCATAGCAGATACCTTCAGAAAAGCAGCACTGCGTTTCAGGATCAGCTTTATAGCTGATTCATCATAGAAATCAAGATGGTACGTGGCTCCAAATCTGTCACGAAGCGGAGGGCTCAACAAGGCAGAACGCGTTGTAGCCCCAATTAAGGTAAAACGAGGTAGCTTCAACCGTAAGCTTCTGGCTGCCGGACCTTTGCCCAAGAAAATATCAAAAACGAACTCTTCCATTGCCGGGTAAAGCTTTTCCTCCACTAAATGGCTGAGCCGGTGAATTTCATCAATAAAAAGAATACCGCCGCTCTGCAAGCTGGTAACAATAGCCGCCAGGTCCCCAGGACGCTCTATGGCAGGTCCCGAGCTTACCTTGATGTTAACTCCCATCTCAACAGCGATAATGTGAGCCAGCGTGGTTTTGCCCAGTCCAGGAGGGCCACAGAAAAGAATATGGTCTAAAGGGTCGCCCCTTTTTTGTGCCGCTGCAATGGCTATGTTTAGATTCTCTTTAACTTCCTGTTGACCAACAAATTCACTAAGATGCTTGGGGCGAAGAGCTAAATCAATGGGTACATCCTCAGAGACCTGCTTGCCTGAAACTGGCCTCATTCTTCATTTCCCTCCTCATCGGACGAAGCCTGAGTGCCTAGTTGGAAGCCAACCAAGTCTTGTCGGGCACCTAACACCCCAGCCGGGATAACTCTACCAAGAATAACATTTTCCTTTAAACCACGAAGCCTGTCTACCCCCCCTGCGATCGCTGCATTGCGAAGGACATGATCCGTTTCCTGAAAAGAAGCAGCAGCTAACCAGCTATCTTTATGCAAGCTAATCCTGGTCATCCCCAAAAGAACTGCGTTTGCTATCGCTGGCTCACCGCCTTCAGCCAGTACTTTTGCATTCACCTCTTCATAATTGAATCGGTCAACCAACTCCTCAGGCAACAGCTCTGTATCTCCACTGGAAGTAACCCTGACTTTGCTTAACATCTGACGGACGATAATGCCAATGTGCTTATCATGTATATTCACTCCCTGGGAGCGATATACCTTTTGTACTTCATTTATCAAATAATGCTGGACTGCTTCCTTGCCCATAACCCGCAAGATGGTATGGGGATCAACGGTTCCCTCGGTAAGGCGTTCACCTGCTTTCACCTCATCCCCAGATTTAACAAGCAAACGCAAGTCAGGTGGTGCAAAATACTCCTTTTCCTCCCTCTCCCTCCGTTCAATGTAAAGACGCTCATTCTCAATCACGACTTGTCCCGCAGCTTTTGCTACTATAGCCTTTGATTTCACTACCGGCAATTTCCCCCCGTCTTCACTCGGAGATACTTCAGGATGAAAGAGTACAGTACCAGCGTCAACCAGCTGCCCCTCTTCCACAGCTAATTTCGCTTCGGGAGGAAGTAGATATTCGTCCTGATAAAGCTCTGAACTAACTACCCTAATCACGTTTTCTTCTTCACTGGCAACCACTTCAGCAATGCCATCGATCTCAGAGACGATGGCACTACGTTTTGGCAGCCTTGCTTCAAGAAGTTCCTCCACACGAGGCAACCCACTGGTGATATCAGTACCTACCACACCCCCGGTATGGAAAGTTCGCAGGGTAAGCTGGGTGCCTGGTTCGCCAATGCTCTGAGCAGCAATAATGCCTACAGCAATGTTAAGCGCTACCAGCTTCCTTTTCGATAAGTCTCTACCATAACACCTTCGACAAACACCGAATCGAGAATGGCAACTAAGAGGAGACCTTACGTATACTTGAGTAATATCAGCCTCAATGATCTCCTTAACTTTCTGTTCATCAATTTCCTCATCGTGGTCAACGATAACCCTCCCTGTGCCAGGCTCAACGATCCTACTTGCAGCAAGATAACCAATAATCCGTTCCCCAAATGGAGGCAAGTATTCTTCTTCAACTCCCTTTAATATCCAAATCCCTTCAGTGGTACCACAATCCTCTTTAGTTATAATGACGTCCTGAGCTATATCTACAAGACGTCTGGTAAGGTAACCACTGTCCGACGTTCTCAAGGCAGTATCTGCTAATCCTTTACGAGCACCATGAGTGGAGATAAAGTATTCCATAGCTGATAAGCCGTCACGAAAACTGGACTTAATGGGAAAGTCTATTATCCTTCCCGATGGGTCAGCCATTAACCCACGTATTCCTGCCATCTGTGCTATCTGAGAGATATTCCCCCTCGCTCCTGAGTGAGCCATCATGTAGATTCCTCCAAGAGGGTCTAAGGATTGCGCTACACGGTCACTAATCTCATAAGTGGTTTTCATCCATGTCTGGACAGTATTTTCATAAAGCTCATCTTCAGTAATCAATCCCTGATTGAATTGTTCCTCCACAAGAGCAATTTGCTCCTCAGCCTTTTTGAGAAGCTTATTCTTATCAGCGGGCTCACTGATATCGTCTATTGCAATAGAAATACCTGACTTTGCAGCGTAGTAAAACCCCAACTGTTTGAGATCATCAAGGATAGGAGCTGTAGCCTCTTCACCCAGCAAGCGAATACACTCAGACACCAATGATTTTAAGGATGCTTTGTCCATCGTTTTATCATAATCACGCAGCTCTGGAGGCAAAATCTCATTAAATAAGACCCTTCCCACGGTGGTCTCTATTTTTCCTGACTGCTCATTTTGTACTGTAATCTGAGCACCAAGCTCAATAAAACCCCACTCATGAACAAGCTTAGCCTCCTCAAAACTACTGAACAATTTTCCAGTTCCTTTAGCCCCAGGCTTAACCATAGTGAGATAATAGCACCCGAAGACTATATCTAAACTGGGCACTGTTATCGGCTCACCACAACTTGGCGATAGCATATTGAAAGTACTAAGCATAAATTTCCTGGATTCTTCCACCGCTGCTCTGGATAGAGGAAGATGGACTGCCATTTGGTCACCATCAAAATCAGCATTAAAGGCAGCACAAACCAAAGGGTGAATTTGAATGGCATCACCATCAATTAACACCGGTTCGAAAGCCTGGATGCTCAACCGATGTAGTGTAGGAGCACGATTGAGTAACACTGGACGCGCTTTGACTACTTCGTTGAGCAAATCCCAGACTTCTGGATTACCCCTTTCCACCAAGGTTCGAGCTATCTTTAAGTTATTAGCATAGCCCAACTCAATAAGCCTATTCATCACAAAAGGTTTAAATAGCTCTAAAGCCATGCGCCTTGGCAATCCACATTGGTGAAGCTTGAGATTGGGACCAACAACGATTACTGACCGTCCACTATAATCCACCCTCTTTCCTAAGAGATTCTGACGAAACCGACCTTGTTTCCCTTTCAGCATAGCCGATAGAGATTTCAGTACATGCTTGGTTCCAGTAGTGACCGGACGTCCTCTCCTTCCATTATCAATAAGAGCGTCGACGGCTTCCTGCAGCATGCGCTTTTCATTACGGATAATAACCTCTGGCGCACCTAATGCTATGAGACGCCTGAGGCGATTATTGCGATTAATGATACGACGATAGAGGTCGTTAACATCACTGATAACAAAGCGACCGCCATCCAGCTGAACTACAGGACGAAGCGCCGGAGGCAATACCGGAAGCACAGCCACAATCATCCATTCAGGTTTATTTCCACTAGCTTTGAAGGCTCCCACCAGTTGTAGTCGCTTGCTTAACCTCTTACGATTTTGCCCAGAGGCACTCTGTAATTCGTCGAGAAGTTGGCCATACAAACTATCAACGTCAACGTCCCTCAGTATCTCTGAGATGGCTTCAGCTCCGGTGCCAACTCGTAGAATATCACCATATTTATCCCTAAGTTCCTGATATCTCTCCTCGGTAAGTATTTCATGTTTCTTCAGACTTTTTACTTCCTCCCTCCTCGCTTTCCATTCCCGTTCAATCTCTGCCCTATCCTCCTCAATCTTAGCCCTTAGCTGATTTATCTCCTTGATTAAGTCTTCATCTTCGGGAGCTGCCTCCAATTTGGCTTGCAACTTCCCAATTTGCTTGTTCACCTTCTTTTCTTGCTCGGCTATTCTTCGCTTTCTATCTTTATCAAGCTGCACAATCTTCTTCTCACGAACTTCCTCATCAATGGAAATAACGATATATCGCGCAAAGTAGATGACTCCCTCCAAGTTTCGAGGCGTGACATCGAGGAGGAGACTGATCGGGCTGGGCACAAGCTTGGTAAACCAGATATGGGCAATCGGTGCTGCTAACTCGATAATCCCCATGCGCTCCCTTCGCATACTAGATGGACCAACTTCAACACCGCATTTCTCACAGATGACGCCTTTGTACCGTACCTTTTTATATCGCCCACAATGACACTCATAGTCTTTGACGGGACCAAAAATCTTCTCACAGAATAAGCCGTGCCTCTCTGGCTTTAATGTGCGGTAATTTATGGTCTCCGCCTTAGTTACTTCGCCATGAGACCAACTCCTGATCTGCTCTGGCGAGGCAAGGCTTATCCTAATAGCATCAAAATCATCAAAATCAGACATTTCTTTTTACACCTCGATTTCTTATTCCGGCTTTGAATCTTCCGAAGTGTCCACTGTAGAGAAGCTTGTCTGCTTCTTTCCTTCATTAAGCAACTCCACGGCAAGGCTTAAGCTACGCAGTTCCATAAACAGCACCTTACATGCTTCGGGGATGCCAGGATGGTGAACATCTTCGCCTTTAACGATAGCCTCGTAAGCTTTAGAGCGACCAACAATGTCATCCGATTTTATACTAAGCATTTCTTGAAGTGTATAAGCTGCACCGTGACCTTCCAACGCCCACACCTCCATTTCCCCGAAGCGCTGACCTCCAAATCGAGCTTTCCCGCCTAAAGGTTGTTGGGTGACAAGCGAATATGGTCCGGTAGAGCGAGCATGCACCTTGTCTGAAACAAGGTGTATCAACTTCATTATATAAACAACACCAACAGTCACAGCCTGGTGAAAAGACTTCCCAGTTCGGCCATCTCTGAGCTCCATTTTCCCAAAGGTAGGTGGATAAACTCTTCGTTCTTTGTAAGTCTTCTGCACTTCTCGTTCCAATTCACCCCCACTCAAATCCCGAGAATTTATGCCCAAATCTTCAAGCCATAAACGCGAAGCAGCTTCTCTTGCCTTTCCTTTATGTTTCCCAGCGATCACTCCCTCTATCTCTCCCCTATCAAGTCCTCGAGCAGTGAGCCAAGCATCAATTTTCTCAAAATCAGCTGCCCCTCCAGTCAAGCCATCTTGATATAGAGAGACAGCACCAGCTTTCCATGCTATCCAAGACATGGCTAAATAATCTTCAATCCCGGCAATGTCAATTCCATCAAAAATGGGATTAACCGCTTTGAAGCCCAAAATGCGCGCTGCCCAGCCTAAATGAGCTTCCAAAACCTGTCCAATATTCATTCGAGATGGAACACCTAGAGGATTAAGGACAATATCTACAGGTGTGCCATCAGATAAGTAAGGCATATCTTCTTCAGGCAATATGATCGAAACAATGCCTTTATTGCCATGCCTGCCTGACATTTTATCGCCCACTGCTAGCTTGCGTTTCTGCGCAACCCATACCCATATAATCTTATTTACTCCGATTGGCATTTCGGCATGGACACCACGAGAGCGTACATTTATATCGATCACCTTCCCCTCCTCACCAGCCGGCACTCTAAGAGAACTATCCTTTACCTGGCGTGTCTTTTCCCCGAATATCGCTCTTAGTAACTTCTCCTCCGCGGAAGGCTCAGTCTCGCCCTTAGGGGTAATTTTCCCCACCAATATATCATTGGAACTTACTTCAGCTCCTATGCGTATAATGCCCTGCTCATCAAGCTCGCTAAGGCTTTCTTCACTTACATTTGGTATATCTCTGGTAATCTCTTCAGGACCAAGCTTCGTGTCACGCGCCTCAATTTCATGTTTCTCTATATGAATAGAGGTGAAAACATCGTCTGTGACTAGCCTTTTGCTAATAACAATGGCATCCTCAAAATTATATCCTCGCCAACTCATAAAGGCACAAACAACATTTTGCCCCAAAGCAAGCTCCCCTCCCTCCATTGCACAACTATTAACGAGTGACTGTCCCTTCTTAACCTTGTCCCCCTTACTTACTACGGAACACTGGTTAATGCACGTTCCTTGATTGGTTCTAACAAACTTGTTCAACTCATAAACATGTTCTTTGTTTTTCTCATCCTTAATTATGATTTGCGAACTAGTGACTGAAGTCACTACGCCATCACAGGGAGAAAATATTGCCTCTGCACTGTATTTAGCTACCTCTTTTTCCATACCTGTGGCCACCAAGGGGGCTTGGGGAAATAACAAAGGCACAGCTTGGCGTTGCATGTTACACCCCATTAAAGCCCGATTGGCATCATCGTGTTCCAGAAATGGAATAAGAGAGGCAGCAACACTGAATATCTGTTTGGGAGAGACATCCATAAAATCTATCTTATCAGCAGATCCCTTAAAATATTTGCTACCTTTCTTAACTTCAACCCTTTGTTGGATAAACTCACTCCTGCTATTAACAGGAGCATTAGCCTGAGCAATGGCATATTGCTCCTCTTCATCAGCAGTCAAGCGAGTAATCTGCTCAGAAACAAAGGGGACTATTTTAACTGTTTGTATGGGGAGAGAGGCAAGCTTATCAGCGATTCCCTTAGTGATCAATGTACCTGAGTGAATTACAACCTTACCACTATGGTCTGTCACATCTTCCCGTATTGTTCTTCCCAACAACTCATCTTCAATATTTGGAACCTCATGAATGACCTTACGGTAGGGGGTCTCTATAAAACCGTACTTATTTACCGAGGCGTAAGTAGCTAACGAACCAATGAGTCCGATGTTTGGTCCCTCCGGTGTCTCTATAGGGCAAATACGGCCATAATGTGAATGATGCACATCTCGAACTTCAAAGCCAGCCTGTTCCCTCGATAACCCTCCAGGCCCCATGGCAGAGAGACGCCGTTTATGAGTTAGTTCAGCCAATGGATTAGTTTGATCCATGAATTGAGATAGCTGAGACCTGCCAAAGAACTCCCTCATAGTGGCTACTATCGGCCGAATGTTAATTAACGAGGCTGGAGTCGCTTCCTCAGGACCAAGAATGCTCATCCTTTCCTTGATAGCTTTCTCTAACCGCAGTAACCCAATCTGAAATTGCCTCTGTATTAGGGCACCTACTGTTTGTGCCCGCCGATTGCCAAGGTGATCGATGTCATCAGGGATATCTTCATGCTTATTGATCAAGATAATATGACGGACTATTCCCACCAGATCTTCAGGGGTCAAGCCAAGCTGCTCTTGAGCAAGGTCAAGTCCTAATTTCTTATTAAGCTTGTAGCGACCTATTTTCCCCAAGCTATAACGCCGTGGATTGAACAAAAAGTTATTCAGCAATGCTTGAGCACTCTCAAGGCTAGGAGGATCACCAGAAGAAAATTTACGGTAAATATCAACCAAGGCATCAGCTCTGGTCCTAATCAAAGGATCTCGCTCTATTGTGGAGCGAATGAATGAACGATCAGGCAAATTATCTGCATCTCGGAATTCGTTAATTAGCTTTTCGTCAGTTTCAAAACCTATAGCACGCAATAAAGTGGTGACAACCATTTTCCTCTTCCCACCTAACCTTACTGAGATAACATTACTGTTGGAGGTCTCAAAATCAAGCCACGAGCCATGTTCAGCAACAAGCTTGGCAAAGCATAACTCACGCCCACTAGTAGGATCCTTCTGTAAAGTGAAATAAACGCCAGGAAAGCGGCTCAGTTGGCTTACTACTACCCGTTCCACTCCAGAAATAATAAAAGTCCCTCTATTAGTCATTAGCGGAAAATCGCCAAAGAATAATTCCTGTTGCTTAATTTCTCCCGTCTCCTTGACTATTAGCTGAACAGTGACATTGAGAGGAGAAGAATAGGTTATGCCTTGCGCAAGACACTCTTCAACAGAGTGTTTGGGTTCACTGAACTCGTAATCACCAAAGTGTAGCTCCAATTTATTACGCGTATAGTCCAAGATAGGGGAAATTTCCTCAAAAAACCCCTTCAAACCCTCCTCCTGGAAAGAACGAAACGAATCAAACTGAACCCGAACAAGAGGAGGAACCTCAACAACCTCGGGAAGTTTAGCAAAGGACTTTGTTAAATTGTATCTAGGCATCGACAATACAGGCACGATTCTTACTCCTTAAAATAAAATCCAAAAAGCTACCCTAAGGCATTCAAAGTGTTGTAATATATTTAGTGAGGGAATTTAGACCTGATAAAAATTGAAAGGCAAGAAGAAACATAAACCAAACTCATAGTCTAGCATCATGAAAAATTTTTGTCAAGCCCCCTCGAAAAACTATGATTGAACACACAATAAAATTTGGCACAGACGGATGGGGAGGAATTATAGCCGAAGACTTTACCTTTAGCAAT
>Ga0114920_10000857_pt1 | contig 13579 bp, 12 predicted proteins | sample ChitaG_FD_88683 | JGI IMG/M metagenome (GOLD analysis project Ga0114920, IMG submission 88683) | Deep subsurface microbial communities from South Pacific Ocean to uncover new lineages of life (NeLLi) - Chile_00310 metaG | ecosystem: Environmental > Aquatic > Marine > Oceanic > Sediment ... | reverse complement strand
GATATGATCAACATTTACTGAAAGTTCCATTGGCTATTATATACAGAAAAGTCTTTGTGTCAACCGAGTAAAGATCGGTTTTCGTTTATCGGTTGCGAAAGGAGGAAACACGGCGTTTAGGTATTTTGGATTTTTAGGAATTTATCATCTTGTATCTTGGAACTTGTATCTTGACTCTTGTATCTTGGATTTTGGATCTTGATTCTTGGATTTTTGATCTTGGAACTTATTATTTTAGGTATTTGCTAATTTGGAATATTTTATTAGATCTAATGTATTATACAATGAAGGAGGCAAATATGAAGAAATTATTGCTATTATTTGTTGTCTTGGCAATGTGCGTCTATCCAAAAGGAGAAGAAGACGCAATCAAGAATTATCTCGATAAAGTAAAAATAGGAAAGGCTATTGAGTATAAGAATTTAAGGATTTTTCCTATTATAGCCAAGAAAATACTGAGTACGCAGGGTTACGTAACATTGGATCAGGCATCAGACAAAGGTTGGTTAAAGATCAAAGAGGTCGGTTCTGGTCAGGTGAATTTTGTTGAGATAAAGAATAATGGAAAAAAGCCAGTTTTTGCAATGACCGGAGAGATGATAAGTGGTGCCAAGCAGGATAGAATGTTGAACCAGGATGTTTTATTGCCAGCAAATAGTGGTTGGATAAGGGTTCCTGTTTATTGTGTTGAACATGGCAGATGGACCCAGGTCACACCAGAATTCAAGTCGGAAAAGCTGCTTGTGCCGAATGCTGTAAGGAAAAAGGCAAAGATCACTGAAAGCCAATCTGAGGTCTGGGATGAAATAGCTGCGGGTCAGGATAGGTTGGGCATAGCATCTGGAACTGGTACAGTAATTGCAAACTATAAAGATAAGGATGTTAAAGAAAAAGTCGATGAATATGCAAAAAAATTCGAAAAGGTTCCGTCTGTTTCAAAATCATGTATTGGTGTTGTAGTCACTACTGGCAATAGAATAATCTGTTTTGATATGTTCGCGAATAATGGATTATTCAATAAACTCTGGAAAAAATTGATAAAGTCCTATGCCATGGATGCAATATCAGGTGAAAAAGGAATAATTGAAAAAGATGATATAGAAAATTTTATTGAGGCGCTCGAGCAAGCAAATTATGTATCAACCGGTACACCAGGACTTGGTAAATTAGTAAAGATTGAATCTGATTTTGGTAAGGGTTCAGCTCTTATTTACAAATCTGCGGTTGTACACATGGACTTCTTTCCTCAAGATGGAATAATAGATGATGGCGGGTTACGGTTAGATATCCGCAGGAATCAAAGGTTGGAAGATTAACAGCTAATATTCTGTGGATTGGCACCTTTTATCTGTATAGAGAAAGTGGTTATCGCAAAAGCAGCAATTTTTTTGTCTGCGATCCTTTATCGGTCTCAAGTCTGCAAAATCGGGCAACTACATTTTAATATGTCATTTATAATTAAACAACCTCGTTTAACAACAAAAATATTATTGATGAAAATTGTTGTATTGACAAACTGCTTTTTCTGAATATAATACAATACGATCGCGGGGTGGAGCAGTGGTAGCTCATTGGGCTCATAACCCAAAGGTCGCTGGTTCGAATCCAGCCCCCGCTATTTGGAGGAAGTCTACTGACCATTTCTATAATGCACCGTATGCACTCAGTATTTTAGCAATACCAACTATTGCTGCTGTTTCGCTACGCAGACGATTTGGACCAAGTGATAACATATTTACTCCATTATTCTTAAACATTTCTATCTCTGAATCAGCAAATCCTCCTTCTGGTCCAACAATATATAGAATAGATTTCGCTCCATGAGGTATAACTGATTTCCCATTTTTGTCCGCAACAAAAACAAGATCAAAATTTCTACAATTATCTAATAGATTATTTAAATCTTTATGAAAAATAATCTCAGGAGTGTAGTATTGTTGAGATTGCAGCATTGCGCTTATAGCAATCTTTTTAAAACGTTTCAGTTTTGACTGCGTCAAGGTGGGTATTATGGAATAATGTGAGATAAATGGAAAAAATCCCCTCACTCCCAACTCAGTTCCTTTTTCAAGAATAATATCATTCCTCAGTCCCTTGAGTGGCACAAATGCAAGTGTTAGATTTATGCCTCTTCCTCTTTTTACCTGTATCTTGTCTATAATTTCAGCCTCTATTTGTGACCTGGCAATGTTTGTAATCCTTATTTTATATCTATGTCCTTTACCACCAGTTACAAAAATTGTGTCACCAATTTTTTTTCTCAAAACATTTTTAAGATGGTGGAATTCATCACCGCTGATAATGATTTTATTATGTGAGATGTTTTCTGGTGGTGTGTAGAACAAATTATGAACCTTGTTCATTAAATACTAAACCCGACAAGTAATTTCATCTTTAGTTTGATAAATCAAACAGCTACTGATAATCTAAATTTACATTTGTCATTTGGGTTTTATTTGAAATTTGGCATTTGGAATTTGTAATTTACTTATGAGCCCCTTTTCCTCGGAGTTGGTTCTCCCTCATATTCCTTCAACTTCTCAAGTATTTCGTGTAAACTTTTATCTTTAGCCTTCAGGGGTTTCAAATCAAGTTCCACATATAAATCACCACGACCGCCATCAGGCCGCGACATGCCTTTACCTCGTGCCCGAATGATTTCAGGAGCACTACTTCCTTTTGGTATTTTTACTTTCTGCTGTTTTCCATTTAAACCAGGGATATTTATTACACCACCATGAATCAATTTGGAATATGGCATAAGAATTCTTATATAAAGATCATATCCTCTTCGCTCAAAATATGCATGAGGTTTTTCTTCAAATTGTACAATAATGCTCCCTTTTCCTCCTAATCCAAAATGTCCTTCACCTCGTAAAACAATATATTGACCATTTGCTATACCATACGGTATCTGAATTTCTATTGTTCTGGTTTTACTGATTCTTCCCTTGCCCTGACATTTTACACAGGGATTTTTTATAACCTGTCCCTTACCCTGACATCTCGGGCAGGTCGAAATGCTAGTAAATGTTCCGAAGAAACTACGCGACTGCGTTCTCACCTGTCCTGTGCCGCCACATTGAAGGCAGTTCATGAAATCATGTCCTCCTTTGCCATTGCAATCTGGACAGATCTCATAGCGAGGGATTTTAAACTTTTTCTTTATCCTTGTTACAATATCTTCAAGTGACACCTTGAGAATCACATGAATATCGCCGCCTTTTTTCGGACGTTGTCTTGATGGTCTCCTTGTAAAGCCAAAAAGGTTCTCAAATGGCGAACCACCAAATAGACTACCCAAAATATCCTGGAGGTCATCAAAATGGTGAAAGTCATCCCAGGAAAAACCACCGCCACGAAATGCCTGTGACACACCATCATGTCCATATTGATCATAGAGTTGTTTCTTTTTAGGATCCATCAAAATTTCATAAGCCTCAGAGATCTCCTTGAATTTTTCCTCAGACTCTTTCTTGTTTTCAGGATTCATATCTGGATGGTGTTGCTTAGCCTTTTTCCGATATGCCCTCTTTATCTCTTCTTGGGGTGCATTCTTTGAAATTCCTAATACTTCGTAATAATCTTTCTTCATACTACACAGATTTTGAAATTCATCTGTCATCTACCATCTATCATCTATCATCTGTTATCTGTCATCTGCTATCAGTTATCTGTATCCGGTTCCTCATCAACTACTCGATATTCAGTGCCTTCTTGTGCTTCTGGCGCTTCCTCTTTTTGTTCTTTTTCTGGTTCTGCTTTTGAAGGTTCCTGAGGCTGTTCTCCTTCAGCAGCTGTCTGCTGAGCCTGTGCCGCACCTTTGTATACTGCTTCAGACAGTTTATAAACCGACTGCTGCAGATCATCAATTACCTGTTTGATGACTGCAATATCAGTTTCATCTTTTTTCTTTTTTAAATCCTCAAGTTTTTTGCTAATTTCACTACGTTCTTCAAATGAAATCTTCTCACCATAATCCTTGAGTGTCTTTTCTACTGAGTAAATAACGCCGTCTGCCTGGTTTCTAATATCAATCAATTCCTTCTGTTTTCTGTCCTCAGCCGTATGCTCTTCTCCCTCTTGAACCATCCTTTCAACCTCTTCTTTTGACAATCCACTTGAAGCAGTAATCTTGATCTTCTGTTCTTTACCAGTGCCCATATCCTTTGCCGAAACATGTAGAATACCATTTGCATCTATATCAAATGTAACTTCAACCTGTGGTATGCCCCTTGGAGCTGGAGGTATACCATACAGATCAAATTTGCCAAGTGTTCGGTTCTGGTTTGCCATAGGCCTTTCACCCTGCAGTACATGAACAGTAACTGCAGTCTGATTATCTTCGGCTGTACTAAATATTTGAGCCTTTCTTGTAGGAATAGTAGTATTTCGAGGAATTATCTCAGTTCTAACCGCACCCAAAGTTTCAATACCGAGGGTTAATGGTGTAACGTCCAGCAGAAGAATATCCTTCTTTTCGCCACTCAGAACTGCAGCCTGTATTGCTGCACCAATTGCAACCACTTCGTCAGGATTAATTCCTTTATGGGGTTCTTTGCCAAATAACTCACGAACGACCTTTTGAACCAATGGCATTCTTGTCTGACCACCAACAAGGATAACTTCATTGATTTCTGAGGGTTGAATTCCATCTGGTTTTACATCCAAAAGTGCCTGTTTACACGGTGGTATAGAACGTTGAACCAGATCATTAACCAGAGATTCGAGTTTTGCTCGAGTCATCTTCATTTCTAAATGAAGTGGTGTTTTGTCCTTATCAGAACCAATAAATGGAAGACTAATCGTCGTTTCCATAACACTGGAGAGTTCACATTTTGCCTTTTCCGCAGCCTCTTTCATTCTCTGTAATGCAGTAAGATCCTTGCGTAGATCTATATCGTGTTCCTTCAAAAACTCTTCTGCAATATAATTCATGATTCTTTCATCCAGGTCATCGCCACCCAGGTGGGTATCACCATTTGTAGATTTAACTTCGAAAACATTCTCCTCGATTTCTAAAATAGATATATCAAATGTTCCACCACCAAAATCATAAATTGCAATCTTTTCGGTTTTCTTCTTTTCAAGTCCATATGCCAATGCAGAAGCTGTAGGTTCATTAATTATTCGCATCACCTCAAGACCTGCTATTTTACCGGCATCCTTAGTTGCCTGACGTTGGGAATCATTAAAATATGCTGGAACAGTAATAACCGCTTTTGTCACCTTTTCGCCAAGGTATGCCTCTGCCGATTGTTTTAAATACTGTAAAATCATTGCGGATATTTCCGGGGGTGAATATTGTTTACTACCAGCTTCAACCCAGGCATCACCATTATCGTGTTCCACTATCTTAAAAGGAAACCGTGCTATTTCATTCGTAATCTCACTATACCTTCTGCCCATAAAACGTTTAATCGAAGATACGGTGTTTTCAGGATTAGTGATTGCTTGCCTCTTTGCTAATGGACCAATTAACCTCTCACCGGTCTTCGTAAATGCTACAATCGAAGGTGTAGTTCTACCGCCTTCTGGATTAGGAATAACAGTCGGCTGTCCACCTTCCATTACAGCAACACATGAATTTGTAGTTCCTAAATCAATCCCTATTATTTTCGCCATCTTCTTGACCTCCTTCTTTTTGTTTAGAAACATATACTTTTGCTGGTTTAATTACGCGGTCGTCAACAATATATCCCTTACTAATTTCCTCAACAATAATGTCCTCTGGTTGCTCATCAGTTGACACAGTTGCCACTGCTTCATGTCGACTCGGATCAAAAACCTCACCAAGCCCTGAAAATTCAATTAAACCAAGTGATTTCAGAGCTTCCTTTAACTGTCTGTGTATAATCTCAACGCCCTTGTAAAAATTATCAAAATTTGCATTAAACTCAGCACCACTCAATGCCCTGTCAAAACTATCCAGGATCGGAATAATCTTATTGAAGAATTCAATCTCATAAGATCTCCTGTAGTCTTCCATCTTTTTTTGCATTTGCTTACGATAATTATCCAAATCAGCATATGCCCTTAGATATTTATCATTTAATTCTTCCGCCTGTTTATTTTTTTCTTCAATTTCTTCTTTTAATCTGGTCACTGGACCCTTTCTTTTCATTGCTTTTCTCCTAAACAAAAAATTATTCTAAAATTTAGACAGTAAATCTATTCTTTAAGTTTATTATATACAAATATCAAAAAATGATCAATTAACAGCATAAACCCAATTATCTACCAGCCAACAACCTTTCAGCAAGTACTTCAGGCAATCCTGCATCAATTATCTTCTGCTGTGCCAGAGGAATATTGTAATTCAATCGGACAATTTCGATCGATTTATTATTGCCATCGTATATTGCATAACTTGCTCTGGGATCAAGATCTCTTGGTTGGCCTACGCTACCGATATTTATTATGTATTTTCTGTTATCAATTAATGGAAAAAGATTATCTCTTAAAAAATCAGTGTATCCATTAGCATCCTGAAACACTGCGCTTGGAATATGAGTGTGTCCTACAAAACAAACCTGCGACTTGAAAAACTCAAACTGTCTTTTGAATTCATCTAAAGCAAACAGATAGTCCCATTGTTCAGGTTTTTGTGGTGAAGCATGTACTAATAGTATACCCTCTATTGTTTCAGTCAGCTTAAGCTTACTCAATTTGTTAAAGTTATTTTTACTAATACTTTTTTTGGTCCAGCGTATTGCCTCGGCAGCAACTGGATTAAAAACAGAAATATCTGTTTTTCCAATAGCCGCCCAATCATGGTTTCCCGCCACCATACTTTTGGCTTCCCTCATACATAATTCTATACATTCATTTGGATTCGCTCCATAACCCACTAAATCTCCAAGACAAAAAATCCTCTTGATACGCCTTTTCTTAATATCTTTTATGACCGTTTGCAACGCCTCTAAATTTGAATGAATATCACTTATTATTGCTACTTTCATAATTTTTCTTTACGGCGTCAAGAACGCCATTAATAAATTTACCGGATTCACTACCACCGTATTTTTTTGCAATCTCAATCGCTTCGTTAATTGACACCTGAACTGGAATGTCGTTGAAATATAGAATCTCGCAAGTGCCAAGGCGAAGGATTGTTTTATCAATTACTGAAATACGATCAAATGGCCAATTCTTTAAAACCTTTATTATATGTTCATCTATTGTATCTAAATTATTGACCGTCTGTTCTGCCAGATGTCTACAGAATTCTTTATCACTATTCTTGTATTCTTTTTTTTCTAAAATCCCACGTAAAATACCGGGCAAGTTTGTATCTCCTTCTTCATAACGATATAGAATTTTTAAAGCAATTTCGCGCGCCAATCTTCGACCCATCTAGTTCACCATCGTTAGAAAATCCAACATTTCGGTCATGGCTCAATGTTCTATCCGCGTTTTCTAACAGGGTTTATCTTTGAATAAAGATCAACAAGCTCCAATCCTGTTATCGCTGCATCCCAACCTTTATTCCCCATTTTTGTTCCTGCCCGCTCAACAGCCTGATCTGTAGTATCAGCAGTGATTATACCATAAACAAATGGTGTCCCCGTTTCCAAATTAAGTGTCGCAATGCCTTTTATCACTTCGCTTGTGATATATTCAAAATGGGGCGTATCACCCCTTATTATGGCGCCAAGGCAGAGAACACAATCATATTTCATATTTTTTATTCTGCGTGCAACACCAGGAATCTCAAAACTACCTGGTGTCCAGTAGATAGCTATATCCTGCCCACCGACTCCGTGTCTAGTCAAACAATCAACTGCACCATCAAGCAATCTTTTTGAGATAAATTCATTAAACCGAGAAATGACTATCGCAAACTTTCTGCCTCTACCTATTAAATTTCCTTTTATTTCTTTCATAAATTTTTCCTCTCTCTTTTTTTTCTTCCTTTTTTGCTTCTGGTTTTTAATACCTTTTTTTCCTGATCACAACGCTCTATATTTCCAAAAACTGACTCGGGTATCAAATGGCCAAGCTTTTCCCTTTTAGTCTTTAAATAGCAAACATTATGCTTATGAGCCATGAAAATCGGGATCTGCTTAGTCACTTTCAACCCATATCCCTCTAAACCGATAATTTTTTTGGGATTATTAGTTAAAAGCCTTACAGACGACAACCCCAAATCAACCAGGATCTGAGCACCAATCCCGTAATCCCTTAAATCGGCAGGAAAACCCAATGCCAGATTTGCCTCAACAGTATCAAGACCTTTATCCTGTAATTTATATGCCTTCAACTTGTTTTCCAGACCAATTCCCCTGCCTTCCTGCCGCATATATAAAAAAACACCTTTCTTTTTCTTTGAAATAAGTTTCAGCGCCGCCTCCATCTGGTCGCCGCAATCGCATCTCAACGAATGAAACACATCACCAGTAAGGCATTGGGAATGAACCCTGACCAGAATGTCCTTTCCATTTCTTACATTACCAAGAACCAGGGCAATATGATGATCTCTGGTGACCCTGTCCTCATATAAAATCAAACGAAACTCGGCGTATTTTGTGGGCAGCGCAGTCTCAAGAATGCGTTCAACCAGCTTCTCCTTTTTCCTGCGATATTCAATCAAATCCTTGATCGTTATTATCTGTAAATTGAATTGTTTGGCAATCTTTCTCAATTTTGGCAGACGCGCCATTCTGCCATTAGAATCCATTATTTCGCATAGTACTCCTGCCGAATAAAAACCAGCAAGCCTTGCTAAATCAACACTGGCTTCAGTATGACCTGCCCTGCGCAGAACCCCACCTTTTACCGCCCTTAAAGGAAAGATATGCCCAGGACGAGCAAAATCTTTAGGCTTTATCATTATATCAATCAATGCCTTTACTGTCCTGGCTCGATCAAAGGCAGAAATACCAGTCGTTGTTCCTTTTTTCACATCGACACTGATAGTGAATGGTGTTCCATGTAAAGCTGTATTCTCCTGCACCATGATTGGTATCTCTAACTCTGCAAGCCGCTTCTGTGTAAGCGGAACGCAAATAAGACCGCGTCCATGTTTTGTCATGAAATTTATTAATTTTGCTGTAGCTTTCTCTGCCGCAGCGATAAAATCGCCTTCATTCTCCCGGTTTTCGTCATCAACAACGATTACTGGTTTTCCTTTTTTAATATCCTCTATGCCCTTTTCAATCGTTGATACCATAATTAATATTCTATTAAAATTTCTGAAAAAGTCAACCCCCCGATGAACTAAGTAAGTTCCAAATCCCAATCACCAAATTACAAATAAAATCCAAATACCAAATTCTTAATTTCAAAACATTTAGTTTCGCAAAAAATTCCCGCATCCAAACCCTAATCTAATACCCATCTTGTGCCTGACTCCAATCCACTTTTTTGAAATACTAATTTTTCATTTTAACTTTAATGAACGCATCATTTATGAAACGAAGTGAACGTAAATGATATGCGTGAATTAACCCCCACACCAATTACTGTAATAAGCTATCCATAATATGCTTTTTGGTTTTTTAATAAATAAACATAAAACATTGATGCATTACCCATAATATTCATCTAATTGGTGCGGGGTCAAATTCGACTACAGGCTTATGAACGCTCATCTATTGGTGAGCTCCATAAATCTAAGTCTCATTTGACTTTTCATATTTCATTTTAACTTTTGCATTTTTACTTTTAACTTGTATACCTTGACTATATATTGAATGTATATATAATCTTCCATTATGAAGATATTAGTCACTGGCGGCTGCGGATTTATTGGCTCACATATAGTCGATGCATATTTAGATATGGGCCATAAAGTAGCTGTCATAGATAACCTGTCAACCGGGGATATTAAAAATCTAAATGCCAGAGCAAAGTTTTTCAAAGAAGATATTTGCAATAAGAATATCAAAAAGATATTTGAGCAAGAAAAGTTTGATATTATTAACCACCATGCTGCACAGATTAATGTCAGGACTTCTGTAGATGACCCAATATTTGATGCAAATGTTAATATTATGGGTTCATTAAATCTGCTCGATTTAGCCATGAAATACAGCATTAAAAAATTCATCTTTGCTTCAAGTGGTGGTGCAGTCTACGGTGAACCTGACCGATTTCCTATTACTGAGGATTTTTCAATCAATCCTACTTCACCTTATGGTCTTTCTAAAGCCACAATTGAAAGGTATGTATTAATATTCTCCAAATTAAAAAACTTCGATTATGTTATATTTCGATACAGCAATGTGTATGGACCTCGACAGATCAGCAAAAGCGAAGCCGGAGTGATCTCGATTTTTATAGCACAAATTTTAAATAGCAGAAAATGTATTGTTTTTGGTGATGGTAATCAAACCAGGGATTATGTATATGTTAATGATGTGGTCAATGCAAATATTGAAGCTTTAGAATGCAAATCTGCCATACTTAATATTGGAACAGGTATTGAAACAAGCGTAAATGATTTAATCAATATTTTGTCTGACATAACAAAGAAAAATGTAGATCATGAACATGATGCGCCGCGTTCCGGCGATGTCTTTAGAAATATTGTAGATGCTTCAAGGGCAGCTACTACAATATATTGGATGCCAAAAACCATTTTAAAACAAGGTATAAAAAAGACCTTTGATTATTTCAAAAAAATATCTTAATCCAGAAGTCCTTGCCCGGCTCTCGAGATTAGATCTTAAAGCAAAACTTGTAGTAGAAGGGTTTATGAGCGGTTTACACCTGAGTCCATATAAGGGATTCTCACAGGAGTTCGCTGATTACCGCCAATATATGCCGGGAGATGAACCAAAACGAATCGATTGGAAAGCATTTGGCAGAAGTGACCGTTTTTATATCAAGGAATATCAGGAAGAAACAAACCTGCGTGCATACATTTTGCTGGACAAAAGTGGTTCCATGGGTTATGGCAGGAAAATAAATAAATTAGAATATGCAAAATATCTGAGTGCCAGCCTCGCCTATATGCTATTTAAACAAAAAGACAGTGTTGGTATTGCCACTTTTGACACAGAAATCAGAGAAATAATTCCACCCTCTTCCAAAAAGAGTAATTTTACGCAGATATTAAAAACCATTGATAAAGCTGCACCAAGTGGCGAAACGTCCCTTTCTAATATTCTCTTTCAATTAGCACAAAAGCTAAAGAGGCGTGGTTTAGTAATCCTTATCTCTGATCTGTTTGATGAACCAGAAACTGTTGTAAAATCATTACGTTCATTCAGATGTCGTAAGCATGAAATTCTGGTTTTTCACACTCTTGATGTAGATGAATATAAATTCCCTTTTAATAAATCAGCAATATTTTACGACCTTGAAGACAGCAGCGAAATGATTATTCAACCAAATATTATTCGTGAATCGTATCAAAAAAAATTCAAAGAACTTTTAGAATTTTATCGGTACAAATTGCTTGAATCTCATATAGATTACGAAATTATTTACACAAATACCCCGTATGACAAGGCATTATTTTCTTACCTGCAAAAACGGGGAAGATTGCTGTGACCTTTTTACATCCATTATATCTTTTAGGGATCTCTCTCATTGCTGTACCAATAATAATTCACTTATGGTTCAAAAAAAGATTGAAAAAGATACCTTTTTCAACATTGAGATTTTTAAAAAAATCCGAAGCAAAAAAATTCGGGTGGTTAAAATTTCGCGAGATCTTAATTCTTGTATTACGGTGTTTATTTATTACTTTTCTGTTTCTAAGTCTTGCAAAACCACAGATAAAAGGAAAATTTTTCGGGGCTGGACGTCTAAGCTCAGTTATTCTTGTCATTGATAATTCCTATAGTATGGCATATGGTGAGAATTTTAAATTAGTAAAAGAGGCGGCAAACGAACTCCTTTCATTCTATTCACCAAAATCGGAATTTTGTGTCCTGCCATTGTGCAAGACAGAGTTTTATAACAATGACAACGAGCCTCATTGGGTAAGCAAAAAATCCGTTTTTGAATTAATAAACAAATTAAACCTTTCCTATAAAAGTGGTAGCATTAAGAATGTATTATCAAATCTGCCAACCAGTACAACGAATTATAGGGTTGAATATGTCTATATCGGAGACGGGCAAGAGTTCAATTTCAAAGATTTTCCAGAAGAATTAGTAAAACAAGCGAATTTTTATTGGCTGAAAATACCTTCGGGTGGTAACATCAGCATAAATAAGGTCACGCTGAAAGATCCTGTTTCTATTCCATTAGACAACTACAATCTAAATGTACATATTACTAATTTCTCACAGAATTCATGGAATGGCAAAGCAACCCTGAAGACCAAAGATTATTATTTTGAGAAGGATTGCGAAATCCACCCGGAACAGGAGCTAAATTTAGAATTTCTTTTACCGGTCTCTGCAGCACATGGCAAAATAGTGCTCTATGATGATAGTCTTATTGCTGACAATGTATATTATTTCTCAAAATCACTGCCGCATAGATTGAACGTTATAATTGTTGGCAATGACAGATTTCTATATTCGGGATTAAGCTCAGCCGATGAATCAAATTCACCTTTTTATGTTGAATCTGTTGAATATTTACAAAAAGTTAATTTCCCAAAATTCGATGTAGTAATACTAAATGGTATTGATGAAATCTCCGAAAGTGACAAAATAAAACTTGATAATTTTATAAATCAAAATCAAAAAAGTGTTATCTTCTTCATGGGCAAAAAGGTTGGCAATAACCTCAAGAACTTTATTAGTCAAAGTTGTAATATAGAAAACCCGATATCGCCAAAAGGTTATGCTACCTTGGATTGGGTTGATTATGCGCATCCCATCTTTAATGTTTTTGTTGGCAGCACGGTATTAAAAAATATAAAATTCTATCACTTTCAAAAAATTATTGCGCATAAAGGTATTATCGCAAAACTGACTGGTGATTATCCGTTTCTTGTTATAGACGATAATTTAGCAGTTGTTGCCACGCAATTTACACCCTATAATACTGATATTGTATATAAAACTGCCTTTATTCCATTGGTTTTCAGGTTGATAATAAATACAACCTATAAATCGTATAATAAAGAATTCTATGTTGGTGAGAATATAACCACATACACGAAATTAAAAGCACCTACAGGTGAATACCTCACTAAAGGAACAGAGTTACTTGTTCCTGGATTCTATACAGTAGACAGTGAAACAATAGGAGTTAATGTAATTCCTGAAGAAGGTAATCTGAAAATACTGGGCGATGGGGCAGCAAAAATTCTAAATATACAAACGATTACTTTAGACAATGATTTAGCCGAAAGTAATCTGTCCCATACTTTGCTTTATTTTGTACTTTTTATAATACTCCTGGAATTACTTTTACTTTTACTGTATTAATTCCTTTACACATTACTCGAAAACATCGAATTCCAAAGCGTGAAAATCAAAAAGACTAAAGATTCTATCTTATTGTAATACCGATAATAGCGTTGTGCACGGCATAGGGCAGGAAATTATAATCATAATGAAGATAGATAGATCCTAAATTAAGGTTAAAACCTATCATCTCTCTGTAGTGATTCTGTCCATAAATTTCAACATCAATATCCTCTGTAACCGTAATACGATCTGTAGGTATT
>Ga0114920_10000856_pt1 | contig 13592 bp, 11 predicted proteins | sample ChitaG_FD_88683 | JGI IMG/M metagenome (GOLD analysis project Ga0114920, IMG submission 88683) | Deep subsurface microbial communities from South Pacific Ocean to uncover new lineages of life (NeLLi) - Chile_00310 metaG | ecosystem: Environmental > Aquatic > Marine > Oceanic > Sediment ... | reverse complement strand
GATGGTAATTGTGTTACGACTGAGATCCACGTCTTCAACCGTCAAAGCCAGAGCCTCGCTGACCCGACAGCTGAGGTGGAACAGGAGGCGAATCAGCAACCTGTCCCTCAGGTTAGTTGTTGCCTTCTCTATCAGAGTTACTTCCTCTGGTTCAACGTAGGCTTTCATTACTTCCCGCCTTCTCCAAGGTATCCCAGCCTGTAAACTGCTCTGTGCAGCTCACACCCGCACCCGGAAAGCTAAACTTGTTGTATTGTGCCTATGTAAACAAGGTTACTCCGTCTGACGGTAGTGCTAGCGGCCCGCAGGCTATCGGTAAGAGGCTTAAGGTAATCTCGGAGCTAATACGGGCAGCCTTCTCATTTTATGCCCCCTAGTTTCACCTTTCGCGACTGATGATCTCCCTTCTATGTAGCAAATAAAAGGACCAAGGTTACTCTATAACCTTGGTCCTTTAAATAACTCCAGCCTCTACAGTAAAGCTTATCCTCTTTGTTGTCTCCAGTTCGCCTTGACTGGGAGACGCTTCAGGGTGCTACTAGCTATAAATGGCAGCTTGACTATGACACTGATTTCTCCACCGTTCCCAGCGGGTTTGAGGGGACTACCCGAGCCACAAAGGCTAAATTGCCACAACTTCAGCCAGCTACTACCTACTACTGGCGGGTGAGGGCAAGCGTACCAGTATTAAGCCCCTGGTCGGCCAAGTGGTCGTTTACCACCAGTCTTGACACTGAGGTTATTGCTCTTAAGCTTCATAGCCCTAAAGCTGGTGCTGGTGGGGTAGCCATAAAACCACTTTTTCAGTGGAGTGCTATCGCCGGGGCCGAAGTTTATGAGCTGTTGGTATCCACCGACCCCAACTTTCCTAATCCCATAATCTGGAAAACTGGTGACTATGCCCTACCCGATACCGCTTGGCAGTGTAATATAGCTTTGGATCATGATATTACCTATTACTGGAAGGTCAGGGCTTTTGGCTCTGGTACTCACAGTGCTTGGAGCGCTGTCGGTGCCTTTACTACCGCCTCCTCACCAACCCTATCAACACCTCCCTCGGTAGTCCCATCCCCACCATCCCCGCCGCCGTCAGTCTCACCAGCCCAAGAGACCACTCCTGATTGGTGGCCGTATATAATTGGTGCTCAGTTCCTCATCATAATACTGCTGGTATTTATCATCCTGGCACTGATACTAACCATAAGGCGGATTTAGTCCGCAAGGGGAAATTAATGCTGATAGTCAAGCAAGATGACCTGGGTGCTTGAGGGCAGGTTTGACTTGTTTAAGGATAGTTTTACTTGTGACTGGACCTCTTTGGCACCTATCTCTTTTAAGAATCTTTCCACCGGTTCCAGTTCCCAGTTAAGCGCTGGGGTTTTGTAGTGCATGGGAATTACTACCTTCGGCTCAAGCTGCCGAACTACTGCTGCCGCCATCGAGGCATTGATGGTGTAGACTCCCCCTACCGGAAGTAGGAGAATGTCAACATCGCCAATCTCCTCCACCTGCTCGGCAGTAAGCACATGCCCCAGGTCACCAAGGTGGCATACTGATATCTCATCCAGTTCGATAAGATAGACGGTATTCTTGCCTCTCTTTTTGCCACCCTCTTTGTCATGGCAGGTAGCAATTCCAATAATCAAAACGTCACTGATTTCATACTCACCCGGCCCATTAATTAAATGTGGGTCGCCATCAATGCCCTGAATATAGGAATGGTCAGAGTGGTCGTGGCTTATAGTTACAATACCGGCAGTGGGCTTGCCCAGTGAGTAACCTAGGTCGGGTGGGTAGGGGTCAGTGATAACTGTAGCCTGCTTACCTTTCAGTCTGAAGCAGGAGTGACCTAACCAACTAATATCCATTATCCAATAGACCTCTCTAAATATAGCATAGGCGAGTTTAGTGGTCAATTGATAATTATTAGCTGGAGGCAGAAGTCTTAATTTCTCTTGACAAGTAGTAGCTAGAAATGGTAACTTAGATGGTGATTAGCAGTCCAAGCTTGAGAGTGCTAACTGGAGGTTAAAGATGTTATCTCCTAGAACGGCCACAGTGCTCAAGACCGTAGTCAGGCAGTACATTGAAGGGGCAGCGCCGGTACCATCGCAGAGTATTGTTGGCGTAGGTGGCCTAAATGTAAGTTCAGCTACCCTTAGAAATGAAATGGCCTATCTTGAAAAGGAAGGCTATATTATCCGCCCCCATACCTCAGCCGGGGGTATACCCTCGGATAAAGGCTATCGTTACTATGTTGAAACTCTGGGGGATATTGAGCTCCCCCTACCTGAGCAGCGTTTGGTAAGTCACCTCTTCCATCAGGTGGAGATGGAGCTTGAGGAGTGGTTGAGTCTTACGGCGAGACTTATTGCCCAATTGGTTCAGACCGCGGCTGTGGTTACTACCCCGAAATCAGTAGACTCTAGATTAAAACACCTGGAGCTGGTTAGTTTACAGGAGTCCTTAGTGCTGCTTATTCTTGTCCTTCATGGAGCCAAGGTCAAGCAGCAGTTAGTGACTTTTGAGGAGGTCGTGTCTAGCGGGGAGCTAGTGGTGATGGTAAATAGGCTAAATGCTGCTTATTCTGGCTTAACGCGCTTACAGATTCAAGCTAAAGAAGTGGAGCTTTCCCCCACTCAGCGGCAGATAACCGACGCTGTGCTCAATATGATGGAAGCTGAAGACGAGCGGGAATATGAAGAACCTTACCTTGACGGTATGCACTACATGCTTAACCAGCCGGAGTTTAGCCATGGTAGGCAGCTACAAACCTTGATGGAGCTGATCGAGCATGGAAATCTGCTTAAGATTATTGCCCCTCACTGGTTGGCTCCTTCCGGGGTGCTGGTAGTTATTGGCAGCGAAAATGAGGTTGAGGTTATCCGTGACTACAGTGTGGTCGTTAGTCGGTATGGAATACCGCAGCAAGCCACCGGGACGATATGTGCCGTCGGACCAACTCGAATGCCCTATGCTCGGGCTATCTCAAGTATTGGTTATCTATCTTCACTCTTAAGCGGACTGATGGCTGAACTATATGGGGAGGAGAAAAACCCAGCAGGTTAAAACCTCAAGGGAGTAGAGATAATGATACCAAAAGAAAATGATGAAAGCGTAAACAACAAAGTAGAGACAGAAGCTGCTGAAGTAGAGGGTGTAGAATCTCAAGCCAAGACACTGGAGGAGGAGAGGGCAAGGGCGGAGAGCTATCTAGCTAACTGGCAAAGGGCTCAGGCGGACTTAATTAACTACAAGCGGCGTTCTGAGCAGGAAAAGGAGGAGATTACCAGGTTTGCCAATTCCTCACTGATGTTAAGCCTTTTGCCGATTTTAGATGATTTGGAGCGAGCTCTGGCGGCGATACCACCTAAGCTAGCCGAACTTAGCTGGGTTGATGGCATCAAGCTCATTGAACGCAAGCTACGCTCAAATTTGGAGGCACAGGGACTGGCTGAGATTAAGGCAGTGGGCGAAGCTTTTGACCCGACCCTTCATGAAGCAGTGATGCAAGGGGAAGGTGATGAGGGGATGGTCATTAGTGAACTGGAAAAGGGTTATAAGTTTCATGATAGGGTTATTCGTCCAACTATGGTAGTAGTGGGCAGTGGTAAAAAGAGAGAGAGGTAAGGAGGGATAAACCATGGCTAAGGTTATAGGTATTGATTTAGGCACCACCTTTTGTGGGGTAGCGGTAATGGAAGCCGGGGAACCGGTGGTCATTGCCAATGCTGAGGGTGGTCGCATTACTCCTTCAGTAGTTGCGGTGAGCAAAAATGGTGAGCGCCTGGCAGGGACGGTGGCCAAACGTCAGGCAATCACCAATCCGGATAATACCATCTTCAGTATCAAGCGTCTGATGGGGCGTAAGTACGATGAACCCTTGGTGGAGTATGACCGTACCCTTTTGCCCTATAAAATAACCAAAGCCCCTAACGGTGACTGCAAGGTGGTAATGGGGAATAAGGAGTATAGCCCGCCGGAAATTTCGGCGATGATTTTGCAGAAGCTTAAAGCCGATGCTGAGGCTTACTTGGGGGAGAAGATTGCTGAGGTTGTTATTACTGTGCCAGCCTATTTTAATGACAGTCAGCGCCAGGCAACCAAGGATGCTGGCAAGATAGCCGGGCTTGAGGTGCTGCGAATCATTAACGAGCCAACGGCGGCTTCACTGGCTTATGGGCTGGATAAAAGGAGTGAAGAGACTATCGCTGTCTTTGACCTCGGTGGTGGCACCTTTGATATCTCTATCCTGGAACTGGGTGAAGGCACCTTCCAAGTAAAGTCAACCAATGGTGATACTCACCTCGGTGGTGATGACTTTGACCAGGGGGTTATGGACTGGCTTTGTGATGAATTCAAGCGAGACCAGGGGATAGACCTGCGGCAGGATAAGATGGCGCTGCAGCGCCTTAAGGAGGCTGCGGAAAAGGCTAAATGTGAGCTTTCGACGGTGCAGCAGACCGAAGTAAACCTTCCTTTTATTACTGCTGATGCCAGTGGACCCAAGCACCTTAATATCACCCTCACCCGGTCTAAACTGGAGCAACTGGTTATGGACCTGGTGGAGAAAACCCTGGGTCCCTGTAAGCAAGCACTGGATGATGCCGGGAGGACGCCATCCCAGATTGATGAAGTGGTGCTAGTTGGTGGGCAGACCAGAATGCCACTGGTGCAGCAGAAAGTAAAGGAGTTCTTCGGCAAAGATGCCCATAAGGGAGTAAACCCCGATGAAGTAGTAGCCATAGGGGCGGCTATTCAGGCGGGGGTGCTTAAAGGTGAGGTTAAGGATGTCCTTCTGCTTGATGTTACCCCGCTCACCCTGGGGATTGAGACCCTCGGTGGCGTGGCCACCCCTCTTATTCCACGCAATACTACCATTCCCACCTCCAAGAGTCAGATTTTTAGTACTGCCGCTGATAATCAACCCAGCGTGGAAATCCACGTTCTTCAAGGCGAGCGGCCGATGGCAGTTGATAACCGAACCTTGGGGCGGTTTATACTTGATGGTATCCTGCCGTCACCAAGGGGTATACCTCAGATTGAGGTCACCTTTGATATAGATGCCAATGGTATTCTCGCGGTTAAGGCTCACGATAAGGGCACCGGTAAGGAGCAGAAAATTACCATTACTGCTTCAAGCGGTCTCTCTAAGGAAGAGGTTGAGAAGCTGCAGCGAGAAGCGGAAATGCATGCTGCTGAAGATGCCAAGCGCAAAGAGGAGGTAGAAGCACGCAACGCTGCTGATACCCTAGCTTATACTGCGGAAAAGACCCTGAGAGAGCAGAAGGATAAGATACCCTCAGAGCTAAATCAAGAGGTGGAAAGCAAGGTGGCGGCGGTGCGCTCGGCACTACAGGGCAGCGATATTGAGGCACTACGACGGGCAACTCAGGAACTAAATGGGGTTTTGCAGAAGGTAGGGGCTGCTATCTACCAGCAACCACCACCGGGCGGTGAAACACCTCAGGGTGGTGAGGGAAAACCCGGTGGTGAGGAAGGCACCGTTGAGGGTGAATTCCGAGAGGTCTAGAAACAAATGGCGACTAGGCGGGATTATTATGAAGTCCTAGGTTTGGACAGAAATGCCAGTGATGCTGAGATAAAGCGGGCGTTTCGTAAATTGGCTTTTCGGTATCACCCTGACCATAACCATGAAGATGGGGCTGAGGAGAGATTTAAGGAGATAAGTGAGGCTTACGAAGCCCTCTCCGACCCGGAGAAGCGCGCTGCCTATGATCGCTTTGGGCATAGTGGCATGGAGGGGTTTTTCGGACGGGACTTTGAAGGCTTTGGCTTTGGTGGCTTGGGTGATATTTTTGACACCTTTTTTGGCGGTGTGGCTACCGCCACTCGCCAAGCACCACGCCGTGGCGCTGACCTGCACTACCAGATTGCCATCACCTTTGAGGAAGCTGCCTTTGGTGTCGACAAAGAAATAAATATATCCCGTATTGAGAACTGCTCCCTTTGCGGTGGTACCGGCAGTAAGCTAGGTAGCAACCCCTTGAGGTGCCCTAATTGTAATGGTAGCGGGCGGGTACGCCGGGTTCAGCAGAGTATCTTTGGTCGCTTTACTAATATTACCACCTGTCCTCAGTGCCAGGGTGAGGGCAGGATTATTGGTGAACCCTGTCCTCAGTGCCGTGGTAAAGGTAAGGAGGGGAAGAGGAGGACGATATCAGTCAAAATCCCGGCTGGTGTCGAGGACAGCTCACAAATACGCCTCACTGGGGAGGGTGAAGCCGGGTCAAGGGGTGGTCGGGCAGGCAATCTGTATGTTTCTCTGGCGGTTAAACCCCACCCTTATTTTGTCCGCGACGGTGATGATATCCATTTTAAGCTAAAAGTTAACTTTGCTCAGGCCGTCCTTGGTGCTGAAGTTGAGGTGCCTACCCTAAATGATAAGACCAGACTCAGAATCCCGGCTGGGAGCCAAACGGGTAGAGTCTTCCAACTAAAGGGTCAGGGTATTCCTCATCTCCACCGGGGTGGTCGTGGTGACCTTTTGGTGACGCTGCTTTTGGCTACCCCCAAGTCACTAAGTAAAAGGCAGCGCCAGCTATTTGAAGAACTGGCTCAAAGTTTTGACTCAGATAAAGGTGAGTGAAAGAACCTCGACTTAAGAGCGTCCCTGATGCCTGAAGATGGAGGCTAGTTTCCACTTCCGACCGACTAGCTCGTGCCTTGATTCAGCTGCCATCAGCTCAGAGGCTGCGCGGCGGGGGTCAACACCTTCATATAGTACCTGATAAATTTTTTCGGTAATTGGCATCTCAAGCCCGATTTTTTTGGCAATATCTAGGGCAGCAATTGTGGTGCTTATCCCTTCGGCTACCCCATTCATGGAACTGGTTATTTCTTTAAGTTGGCGGCCCTTGGTCAGTTCCACTCCTACATAGTGGTTTCGGCTGAGTGGGCTGGAACAGGTGGTAATCACATCACCCAAACCAGCTAATCCGGAAAAAGTAAGCGGGTTGGCTCCGAGGGCAACCCCCAGGGCGGTTATCTCGGTGAGTGCCCGGGTGACAAAGGCTGCCTTGGCATTGTCGCCATAGCCAAGGCCATCAGCAATACCGGCACCCAAGGCAACGATATTTTTTAAGGCACCTGCTAGCTCCACACCGGTAACATCGGTATTGGTGTAGACACAGAGTCGGGGTGTTGCCAGCAGTTTCTGGGCGATTCGAGCTACAGCTTCGTCTTCGGCAGCAACGACGGTTGCCGCAGGTAAGCCGCTTAAAATCTCCCGGGAAAGATTAGGACCAGAAAGTACACAGATATTGGACCAGTAGCGAGGGTCTATCTCATCGGCAATTACCTGGGACATGCGCTTGTTGGTGCCAATTTCTAAGCCCTTGGCAGCACTTATCACCAACATTGACTGGGTAAGGTAGTCTCTAATTAACCTTGCGTTCTGGCGCATCCTCTGTGATGGCACCGCCAGGATTATCGTCTTTGCCCTGTCCAGTGCTTCGCCTAGTGAACTGGTAATAAGTAGCCGGGGAGGGAAAGTAGCATGAGGTTGTAGGGATGGGTCGGGGCCGGCATTTTTAAGTTTGGAGGCTTCTTTCTCGGTACGTGCCCATAACCTGACCTCCCGTCGATTGCGGGCCAAAACCACTCCCAGGGTTATCCCCCAGTTAGTGATTCCAATGATAGCAATCCGGGGCATATCTTACTTCCTGCCCTCCATTGGTTGTAGTTTTAGAACTTATCTTACCGGTCGGGGAGGTCGGTTGGGGCTTTAGCCTTGACCTTTAAGATTAGGGGGACTCAGATTAGGTTATTGGTGTAGCCTTTTCTCCCAGTTTGTGCTCCTTACCTTTTAAAAGCCTGGCTATATTCTCGCGGTGCATAAAAATAACTACCAGGGTACCTGCCAAAGCATAAAACAGGTATTCAATAGGGAAGCCATTCATGATGGTCAGCGGCACCAATATTGTATAGGTGCCTACTGTCCCGGCGATGGAGCCCAGTGAGGCGTATCTGGTTAGGCCAGCACCAAGGATTAGAACCTCACCACCAAATATGGCTGCTGCGGGACATAAGGCAATAAGTCCACCAAAGAAGGTAGCTACCCCACTCCCGCCGTGAAATTTTAGGAATACAGGCCAGACGTGTCCTGTCACTGCTGCTAAAGCTGCCAGAGCTTGAGCGCCCGGCAAGAGCCACCATACTTTAGAACCATCAACCAGTATATAGTTGGTACCGAATATTAGTCCAGCAAGGATTACTGCTAACACCCCTTTTGATATATCCAGTAGGGCTACAACTGTTGCTGCTTTATGACCCACTGCTCGGAGTACATTGGTTGCCCCGGTTTTGCCACTGCCCCACTGCCTGAGGTCAACCTTTGCCTGACGCCTCGCTATCAAATGGCCAAAGGGGATGGAACCTAGGAGGTATCCAATAACCACAACAGCAATAAAAGTGGCGATTAGCATAGTTTACCCCCTTGATTTGAAGACTAGGCGAAGTGGAGTGCCGCTAAAACCAAATGCTTGGCGTAACCTGTTCTCCAAGTAGCGTCGGTACGAGAAATGGATTAACCTTTCATCGTTAACAAAAAAGACAAAGGTCGGTGGGTTTACCTCAGTCTGGGTAGCATATAGAATCTTGAGCCGCTTATTGCCGACTCGCGGTGGAGGGTGTCTGCCTAGTGCCTCTTGAAGCATACTATTGACCTCGGCAGTGGATACCCGTTTAAGCCTCTCTTGGTATACCTGGGATGCCTGGGGTATGATCTTATCTATGCCTTGCCCAAATTTAGCCGAGGTATAAACTGGGGGGGCATAAGTCATAAACTTGAGCCGGCTCCTGATGTAGTTAGTACATCTGGTTGTGCTCTTTTCGGTAACCAGGTCCCACTTATTAACCACCAGCACCATCCCTTTTAATGCTTGCTCGATATAGCCAGCAATGTGCATGTCTTGAGCGGTAAGCAACTCGCTAGCATCCAGAACAAGCAGTACCACATCTGCCCGCTCAATAGCCCTTAAGGCGCGGATTACACTATACCGCTCTACCCCAGCTCCTAACCTGCCGCGCCGTCTTATACCAGCGGTGTCAATAAGTAACACATTTTGCCCACCAAAGTCAAGTAAAGTATCTATGGCATCACGGGTGGTGCCTGGGATATCATCAACAATGACCCGCTCCTCACCAAGGAGCTGATTTAGGAGCATTGACTTACCCACATTAGCTCTACCTACGATAGCCACCTTCATAATCTCTGGTTCAGCCTCAAGCGGTGGCGGTGTTGGTGTAAGGGAGCTAATCCTATCCAGTAGCTCAGCAACATTACGATTGTGGTAAGCGCTAATGGCAAACGGCTCACCTAAGCCTAACTGGTAAAACTCGGCTGCTTGGCTCTCCAGTTGGTCATTATCGGCTTTGTTAGCCACCAGCAATATTGGCTTATTTGTCTTGCGCAGCATGTTGGCAATGTCCAGGTCGGAAGCGGTTAAACCATCCTTTACGTCTACCAAAAAGATAATGGCATCAGCTTCGCTAATAGCGGCTTCTACCTGTTCCTTAACCCCCTGGGTAATAACAGAGGAAGTCTCTACTTCAAGGCCGCCGGTATCAATCAGAACAAATTGAGCCCCATGCCAGGAAACATCAGCAAAGATGCGGTCACGGGTGGTTCCTGGCAGGTCGGCAACAATGGCTAAGGGTTTGCCCACCACTCGATTTAAGAGGGTTGACTTACCTACATTTTGCCTGCCGATGATGGCCACAATCGATTTACTTACACTCACTGCCAAAAGCCCCTTATAAATAGAGTCCCTTACCTCAAGTAAATAACTTGTCATCTTACTTCTGCCAACTGTGGTGCCAACCGCAGGCTGGGAGGTTCAATCCCGGTTCGGGCAATCTTCCCCAGCTCACTGATGCTCTCTCTGAAATCCTGAATAAAGGCGTTATATTCCATAACAAATCTATTATATTGCTCGGTAATTTCCAGCGGAATTGCAATACTTTTGGCTATCTCGTGAAATTGCTCCACAAATTCGTAATAGTGGGTATTCATCAGCCACAGTTCATTTAAGTAGATAGGCAGGTAGATTGAAAAGCGGCGTGTTCTGATGTCACTCTCCATCCTCTCCACGAAGCTAGAGCACCAGGTATTGAAAATACGCTTTGACATATCACACGCCCGTGCCCAGTCCCATAGTTTGGGTTCATCAACATTAAATAGGCTATTAATAATCATAAAGATAGAAATGGAGGAATCGCCCATAAAGCGGCGGTTAAAATATCCGACCAGTTGCCGGAACTTTATTGAAGAGAGTTCAAGACTCCTCTCTCTGGCCAAAAATACCGTCACCACCAAGCCAATGACCAAAATACTAGCCAGTGTCAGGGTCAGGACCTCAATCGACCATTCATTAAATGTGCCAATTATCGCCAGCACCGTTATCAGGATTGGGCTCCAACCCCAGCTTATCATAGTTCTTAGCATTATAGCCCATCTCCTCTAACGATAGCTGGCTATCTCCAGCCCGCCCAACATTTCATTAAGTATCGCCTTCTCCAGGTGCATCCGGTTCTCAGCCTGCTCAAAGACTACCGACTTTGGACTATCCAGGATGTCCTCTGATACCTCCTCACCGCGGTGGGCAGGGAGGGGGTGCATTAATATAGCATCCTCTGAGGCTAAAGACAAGAGGTCCATATTTACCTGGTAACCGGAAAATGCCTTACGCCTGAGTTTAGCCTCAGCCTCTTGCCCCATGCTTGTCCAAACATCAGTGTAGATAACATCAGCCCCACGAGCTGCCAGGTTTGGGTCCTCAGTGCAGAGTATCTCACTCTCAGCAGCATATTCTTGAGCCAGATGCAATATTTCCTCTTTGACACTATAGCCGGGTGGAGAAGCAATCCTGAAGTTAACCCCGGTGAGTGCCGTTGCCAGCATGAGGCTGTGAGCCACGTTGTTACCATCACCAATAAAGGCTAGGGTAAGTCCCTGAAGTTCACCCTTCTTTTCATAAATGGTAAAAAGGTCAGTTAGCGCCTGGCAGGGGTGCTCAAGGTCGGAGAGGGCATTTATCACCGGCACCTGGGAGTAATCTGCCAGGGTTTCCAGCGTCTGGTGGGAAAAGGTTCTGGCGGCAATAATGTCTACGTAGCGGCTAAGCACTCGGGCGACATCAGGGACTGACTCACGCTTACCCAAGCCAACCTCACTCGGGGAGAGGTAAACTACTTGCCCTCCTAACTTCCGCATCGCTATCTCAAAGCTAACCCGGGTCCTAAGTGAAGGCTTTTCAAAGATGAGGGCTAGCACTTTCCCCGTAAGCTGAGAAAGCCAGCCTTCAGCTTTTAGGTCTACAGCCGCCTGTATCAGCCGGTAAATATCCTCGCTAGTTAAATCGGCAACAGAGAGTAAATCCTTCCCCTTCAAAAAAGCTCCTCAACTTTCTATTTTGTGCCGTATAGTATAACACGAAGCGACAACCATTCAAACTCTGATATAATGAGATTATGCCAAAACCGAGACTGATTCTCATTGATGGTAATGCCCTGGTGCATCGTGCTTTCCACGCCCTGCCGCCACTCACGGTAAGTAAGAGCGGTGAGATGGTAAATGCTGTTTATGGCTTCGCCTTAATGCTCTTAAAGGTGGTCGGTGAACTGAAACCCAGCCACTATGCCATTGCCTTTGATATGAAAGCACCCACCTTCAGACACGAGCTTTTTGCCCAGTATAAAGCACAGCGACCCGCAATGCCGGAGGAACTGGCAAGTCAGCTGGGAAGGGTAAGGGAGCTCGTAGATGCCCTCCACATTCCGGTCTTTGAGCTTGAGGGCTATGAAGCGGATGATGTCCTGGGTACTTTAAGCCGCCAAGCCTCGGATAAGGGTATTGAGACCATCATTGTTAGCGGTGATGCTGACATCATGCAACTAGTGTCAGGTAAGGTAAAGGTACTCTATCCCAAGTCGAGGCGCAGTTTCAGCGATACCATGCTCTATGACGAAGCGGCGGTAAGCCAGAAATACGGGGTTAGGCCGGAGCAGATTTCAGACTTTAAGGCACTGGTAGGTGACCCCTCGGATAATATCCCCGGTGTCCCTAGTATTGGTCCAGTAGCCGCGGCTAAACTACTTGGCCAATTTAAATCATTAGAGCAAATCTATGCCCATATTGACAAGGTAACCCCAGCCAAGCTTCAGGCTCTGTTGAAAGAACATGAAGACCTGGCTCGTCGTAGCAAGGAACTGGCTACCATCGTTACCCGGACACCAGTTACCCTTAACCTTGATGACTGCCGCGTCAGCCATTATGACCGCAGTCGCCTCAGTGAGCTTTTCCGTGAGCTTGAGTTTTATAGCCTCTTACCCAAGTTGTCGGTATTGGGTGAGGCAATATCCGAACCTCAACTTGAGGCTAAGCCATCTCGGGGTGTTTATCATATTATTACTACCTGCCCCGACCTTGATGAGCTTATAAACAAACTTCAGGCGGTTGGAGCCTTTGCCTTTGACCTTGAGACGACAAGCCTGGATGCTATGTCGGCTCAAATAGTAGGCATATCTGTATCAAAAGCCCCGGGGGAAGGCTACTATATCCCGCTGGGTCACGCAGTCTTGAGCAGACTTAAGCAATTGCCGCTTTTGGAAGTCATAAATAGACTGAAGCCTCTCTTTGAAGATAGGGTTATTTTAAAATTTGCCCATAACGGCAAGTATGATATGGTAGTTTTGGCTGAGCAGGGGGTGGTGGTGAATAATCTCGCCTTTGACACCATGCTGGCTTCATACCTTTTGAGCGAAAAATCTTTAAACTTAAAGAATCTGGCTTTCACCAAGCTGGGCATTGAAATGACACCGATCACCGACCTTATTGGCTCGGGGGCAAAGAAACTTTCTTTCTCTCAGGTAGAGGTGGAAAAAGCTGCCCAGTACGCCGCCGCTGACGCTGATATCACCCTGAGCCTTAGAGAGCTTCTAGAAGAGGAGCTAAAATCCCAAGGGCTATGGCAGCTATTTTCAGAGGTTGAAATGCCGCTGGTTGAGGTTCTGCTGAGCATGGAAAGAAACGGCGTGGCGCTAGATAGGGATTTACTGCGGCAGATGTCGCAACGCCTCGGTGAGCAGCTGATTAGGCTTGAGATTGAGATATACAGTAGTGTTGGGCACCAGTTCAACATCAATTCGCCTCAACAAATAAGTTCAGTTCTATTTGAGGAGCTTGGACTTGAGCCAGCCCGCAAGACCAAGGGCGGTTATTCCACCGGAGCTGCTATTTTAGAGGAGTTACGCGGCGTGCACCCGGTTATAGAACGAATTATAGACTACCGCCAGTTAGCCAAGCTCAAATCAACCTATATTGATACCCTGCCGGGACTAGTGAATCCAAAAACAGGTCGGCTGCATACCAGCTTTAATCAGACACGTACTGCTACCGGTCGGCTGTCTTCAAGTGACCCGAATTTGCAAAATATTCCAGTGCGTGGTGAGTTGGGCAACGAAGTAAGGCGGGCTTTTATTGCTGCCCAAGGGAGTCGCCTTCTAGCTGGAGACTACTCGCAGATTGACCTTCGAGCTCTGGCACACCTATCACAGGATGAAAACCTCCT
>Ga0114920_10000855_pt1 | contig 13597 bp, 14 predicted proteins | sample ChitaG_FD_88683 | JGI IMG/M metagenome (GOLD analysis project Ga0114920, IMG submission 88683) | Deep subsurface microbial communities from South Pacific Ocean to uncover new lineages of life (NeLLi) - Chile_00310 metaG | ecosystem: Environmental > Aquatic > Marine > Oceanic > Sediment ... | reverse complement strand
TCGCCGTCGTGATCGTGATCGTGATCATCGCCATCGTGATCGTGATCGTCGTGATCATCGCCATCGTCATCGTCGCGGCCTAGATCGTCACCATGGTCATGATCGTCGCCGTCATCGCCGTCATCGCCGTCGTGATCGTCATGGTCATGATCATCGCCGTCATCGCCGTCGTGATCGTCGCCGTCAAGATCATCGTGATCATCGTGATCATCGTGATCATCGTGATCATCGTGATCATCGTGATCATCGTGATCATCGTGATCGTCGTCATCGCTGTTCGCGGTGCGCGCGAGCGGACTTTCGAGGCTCACGAGGTATATCGACGGTGACTCTTGCTTCGACCGAGTGCCAGCCAGCTTGGATGAGGACGCCGCAACTACCGACTCGTTGCCATCGCGGGAGGCGGGCGCCACCATCCAGCCGGTTACCAGAACCGCCGCAGATGCTGCCGCAAACATTCGCCGCCAGTGCCTAAGCAAGTCTTGACCCCAGATCATTATCTATGGCAGAAACAATCCCTCGAGCTTAATAAGAATGGTTGTCATTTGCAATTTGGTGGGCGTACCCTGCATCCCCATCCCAGCAACTGATGTGCGGACGACGTAGTTTCCGCCACCACCCTCGAGGTATGCACCCGACATCACGGCCCCTGGCCACTCTTCGTGGCACCCTCACCTCTCCGACGTTGACCCCATCAACAACTCCACAGATGCTGAAGCAGAATCCGTTTGTTGTTTGCAGCCCAATCTCAGGTGCAGACGAAACGCCAAGCTCGCGATGCGGACTAGTCTTGGCCTATGCCAGGCGCATCCGTCGACCTGAACGCCGACCTCGGCGAGGGCTTCGGCGTATGGACGCTTGGCGACGATGACGCCATGCTCGACCTGGTCACAAGCGCAAACATCGCTTGCGGATTTCACGCCGGCGACGCAGCGACCCTGGCACGTACATGCCGCTCCGCGGCCGAACGAAGCGTGCGCATCGGTGCGCAGGTGAGCTACCGTGACCTCGAGGGCTTCGGAAGGCGATTCATCGACGTACCGCCGGACCAGTTGACCGCCGACGTCATCTACCAGATCGGCGCCCTTCAAGCCCTCGCCCGAGTCGCCGGGGCTACGTTAAGTTACGTCAAACCCCATGGCGCACTCTATAATTCGATCGTCGATCACAGAGGTCAAGCCCGCGCTGTGGCCGAGGCAGTTCACGCGTTGGATCCCGGCCTCGCTGTGCTGGGATTGAGCGAGTCCACATTCTTCACCGAAGCGCAGCGCTTGGGTCTGCGCACAGTGCCCGAGGCATTCGCCGACCGCGCCTACCGCCCGGACGGCCGGCTGGTGTCCCGACGCGAGGGCAACGCGGTACTGCACAACCCCGATGAGATCGCCGGCCGGGTGATATCGATGGTCGCGACGGGGCGGGTAACCGCTGTCGACGGCTCCACCATTCCCATCGCCGTCGAATCCATATGCGTGCACGGCGATACGCCTGGAGCAGTGCAGATCGCATGCGCCGTGCGCGATCGACTCACCACTGAGGGCGTGCGCCTGGAGCCGTTCAGCTAGCCATTGGCGTCTCTGCTGCCGCCGGCCCAGCGGATATTCGCGCTCCCGAATGGTTGCGCGGCAGCGACGCAGCGCCGTCAGCGCGGGGCTGGACGCCCTTCGGTGAGCCCGTACCGAATCAGCCTGGAACTGTTGGCCACCACGGCAACCGAGGATGCGTTGTGCAGCACTGCGGCCAACACCGGCGACAGCGCTCCGCCGGCACCGACCAGCAGACCCAGCGCGTTGACAGCGATTGACATCGCGTAGTTCTGTCTGATCACGCCGACAGCTCGGCCACCAAGGTCACGCACGTCGAGTAGCCGGTGCAAATCATCACTGGCCAGAGCTACGTCCGCGGTCTCCACCGCGACGTCAGTACCGCCCAGGCCCATAGCGATACCGATGTCAGCCACGGCCAGAGCCGGGGCATCGTTGATACCGTCACCTACCATCGCAACGACGTAGCCTTCATCACGAAGTCGCCGCACAGCGTCCAATTTGTCGTCCGGAAGCACCTCGGCTCGCCATTCAGTGATACCGAGCTGTTCGGCCACCGCCTCAGCTGCGTCTGGATGGTCGCCGGTGAGCATGACGATTCGGCGCACGCCGTTGGCCCGAAGCGTGTCCAGCACGCCAGAGGCCTCGGGTCGGACCTCGTCGCGAAGGCTGATCAGGCCGACCAACTTGCCATCCACGGCAAGCAGCAGCGGTGTCTCCGCTTGCCGACGCAGATTGTCCACCCATTCGGTTGCCTTCTTTGTCACCCGTACACGCTCTTGGCGCAAGAGCGACGGACTTCCTAGCAGCAAAGTCCGGCCGTCGGCCCGAGTGCGCATTCCCAGGCCGACGAGCACTTCGCATTCCTCATGCGGCGGGATCTCAACGTGGCGTTCCTTGGTCGAGCGAATCACCGCCTCGGCCAGCGGGTGCCTGGAATGGATCTCCGAGCTGGCCGCATATGCCAGCACTTGTTCAGGCTCCCAATCCTTGTGAAAAGCAACCAGGTTGGTCACCACGAGGCGACCGAGCGTCAGCGTGCCGGTCTTATCGAAGACCACGGCGTCCACCCGGCCGGCCTCTTCGAGGTGCGAACCGCCCTTAATGAGGATGCCCCGCCGGGCACCATTGCCGATCGCGGCGCTGATAGCGGTAGGAGTCGAGAGACCAACTGCGCACGGACACGCCACCAGCAGCATCGTCATCGCGCGCCGGACATCGCCGGTGATAACCAAAGTGGCAGCCGAAAGTAGGAACGACGCGGGCACGAACCGGCGGGAGAAGATTTCTCCCACAGTCTGAATGGGGGCTCTGTGCTGTTGGGCCTCTTCAACGCGGGTGATGATGCGGCCGATCGCCGTCTCGCTACCGACCGCTTGGGCGCACACCACCAAGCGACCCCGGACCACCACCGAACCAGCGAAGACCCGGGCGCCAGATGTCACGGCGACGGGCAGGTTCTCGCCAGTGATCGCTGACTGGTCGACAATCGCCTCGCCGTCGACGACAGTGCCGTCGACCGGTAGCGCTGTTTGGTCGTGGATCACAACCTCGTCGCCAACCCGCAGCTCGGCAGTCGCCACTTCGACTTCGGTCACATCGGGCAGCCGCACCCATGCCGTGTCCTGAGTACCCTGCAGCAGGTTGGCAATCGCCCGACGTGTGCGTCGCAGCGTCAAGTCTTGCAGGTACTCGCCGATGTTGAGCAGCCACAGCACCGTCAGCGCAACCACGTTCTCGCGTAACACAAGGCTAGCGATGGTGGCCGCACTGACCAGTACATCGGTACCCGCGGAACGGTTTCCGCGCAATGTTCGCAGCGCCCCGCGGAGAAAGGGATAACCGGTGAAGATCGTGGCTCCACTGACGACGAGACGACTAGTCGGGCCCAGCAGCGGCGGACGAATGAACACATATCTGCGTATACCGAGAAGCGCCAGCGCCAGACCGCCGACCCCCATTCGCAGCAAATCGGCATTGGCGATGTCGGCTGAGCGGGGCAGTCGAGCTGGAACCAGATCTCGCGGAACACAAGCGGCGGACTCGATTGCCTGGATCACCGCAGCGCGATCACAGCGCTTGGGCGAGTACCACACGACCACCGACGCGGTCCGCGGATAAGCATGCACGCCACGCACGCCAGGCACTTGCTCTACAGCGTCCTCGATCGCGACGGCGCGTAACGGGTCGTTTCGAAACCAAGGCACCCGCAGGCGCATCCGACCCGCAGCATCAGAGATGACGGTCAGGGCCACTACGACGGTCAGTGGTCGTGGGCGTGCACACCGTCAGCGACGGCCGGCGGCGGGGCTTCTTCGCCGATACGCTCGCGAGCCTCGGCGACGACGTCGGCGACCTGGAGCCGGGCGGACTCCGCACCTTCCTCTGCCTTACGTACCCCGCGCAAGGCATACGTAGTGGCCGTCACCGACGCCTCTCGAAGAGGCGCCCTCGCCACCATCTTGCGGACACCCTGGTAGGCCGCGGCACCCACCACACCAGTGACCACGGTCGACGCCGCCTTCGCCAGAAAACCATGCAGGACCATTGAGCCATCCTAACGCTATTGCCGCGGAGGTCACTTGTCCCCGAGTCCGCGGCTGGCACAATGACCTCTGTGGCCGTCGAGACAAACTCAACACGTCTTCGTGTGAGCTCGATGCACGTGTTCGTCGCGACGATAGTCGGGTTGGCCTTTGTAGGCGGGACGCTGCGCAGCTTGGTCACGGGAACACCAGATGTGGCGACCGCTGCGACGGTGTTCTGCGGGATTTTTGTACAGGCGCTCCCCTTTCTGGCCCTCGGCGTGATGGTCAGCGGCGCAGTCGCGGCCTTGGTGACACCGGAACGGTTGGCTCGCTGGCTACCCCGCCGGCCCACCGTTGCTATCGTTGCCGCCGGCGTCAGCGGCGCGGCCCTACCAGGCTGCGAGTGCGGTTCAGTGCCAATCGCCCGCCGGTTGTTCGGTGCGGGAACCGTCGGGGCCGCGGCCCTGACGTTCATGCTTGCCGCTCCGGCTATCAATCCCATCGTGCTGGTCTCTACCGCGGTGGCCTTTCCCGGCGAACCGATGATGGTGCTGGCCCGGTGCGTGGCTTCGCTGCTGACGGCGATCATCATGGGCGGGCTCTGGGTGCGCTTCGGCCAGACCCGGTAAATCACGCGCCACGTTCCGCAAGTGCACGAACACGACGGCTCGCGCTGGACCGTGTTCACCGAGGCCGCCCGGCACGATTTCTTGCAGGCTGCTTCATATCTCGTCGTTGGAGCGGCCGCCGCGGCCGCCCTCCACATCCTTGTGCCGTCGTGGGTGTTCGAACACATTGCTGGCCAACTGTTGCTCGGCATAGCCGTGATGGCTTTTCTCGCTGTGATATTGGCGCTGTGTTCGGAGGCGGACGCCTTTGTGGCTGCAAGCCTGTCGATGCTGCCGCTAGTTCCACGATTGGTGTTCCTCGTGGTCGGACCCGCGATCGACATCAAACTGTTCAGCATGCAGGTCGGCATGTTCGGGCGCGCCTTCGCCATGCGATTCGCCCCGGTAACCCTCCTCGTCGCGACCGTAGTTGCCACCGCTACGGGTCTACTGTTGATAGGCAACCGGTGAGCCGCGAAACCGAGAACGCGCTGCTTCTGCTGGTCGGAGTCTGCACCATGATCATCACGATCAGCGGTGCCTACACTCGCTACGTAAAGCCCTCGTTGCAGCCTTGGCTGCTCGCATCTGCGGTGGTATTGATCGCGCTGGCAGTCGTGTCGATCGTGCGCGATATCCGGCGCGGACAGGCTCACGACACCCACCAGGACCACGGCCACCGATCTGGGGTGCTCTGGCTACTCGTTTTGCCGATTGCGCTGCTGGGATTCGTGGTTCCACCTCCACTCGGTCCGAAGTCCCCGCTGCGCACCGTGACCGAAGTCTCGACCGACACTTTGCGGCGGCCATATCCACCGTTGCCCGACGAACGGGCACCAGAGATCTCATTGCCAGAGTTGCTGGTCCGCAACGCGCGCGATTCGGCAGGATCGCTGAACAACCGACTGGTTAGCGTGACCGGATTCACCATCAAAGCCGGCGACCGTACGGAGCTGGGCCGCATCGTCATCCTGTGCTGCGCTGCGGACGGGCAGCTGGCCCGCATCCAACTCGACGGCCCGGCCGCCGACGAAGTTGCGCAATTACCCGAGGGCGCATGGGTGCGTGTCGAGGGGAAAGTCCCTCCAGGCCAGAATGATTCCTCCCTTCGCAACGTTCCAGTGATGACCGTCGAGTCAGCGCAACAGATCGAACAACCTGCGAACACTTACGTCTACTGAGCTTCGACAATCAAGGCGTCTGCATAGAGTGACACCATGCGTCTGAAACCCGGCCGACCCGATCTGGGGGCCTACGCCGCCTACTTCAACGTGCCGCCCGCCTCACCGACGACCCCGCTCTCGGTGACGTGGGGTGGCGTGACGACGCTGCTCCTCGACGACGGCAGCTCGGCGATAATGACCGACGGATTCTTCTCTCGGCCAAGCCTTTCCACCGTGGCCGCACGCCGACTGTCCTCATCGCGCCCACGGATCGAGGCCGCACTGTCACAGCTCGGGGTCACCCGTCTGGAAGCAGTCGTTCCGGTGCATACCCACTTCGACCACGCGATGGATTCCGCGGCTGTCGCCCAACTGACCGGCGCCCGGCTGTTCGGCGGGACGTCGGCGGCGCTGATCGGGCGCGGACACGGCCTCGAACGAATCGGCACGGTCGCCTCCGGCGAACAGGTCGCAGCAGGCAATTACGACATCACCTTGATCGAAGGCAGCCATTGCCCGCCGGACCGCTTTCCCGGTGCCATCACCGCTCCGGTCGACCCCCCGGCGAAGGCGTCGGCCTACAAGTGCGGCGAAGCGTGGTCCATGCTCGTGCACCACCGACCCACCGGCCAGCAGTTATTGATCGTCGGCAGCGCGGGTTTCGTGCCGGGCGCGTTGGCTGGCCGGCGCGCCGACGTTGCCTATCTTGGCGTCGGCCAACTGGGGCTGCAGCCCCAGAACTACATCACCGAGTACTGGATCCAGACGGTCAGGATGGTCGGAGCGCGCCGGGTGGTGCTAACGCACTGGGACGACTTCTTTCGCCCACTGGACAAGCCGTTACGTGCGTTGCCGTACGCCGCTGACGACCTGGATGTCTCGATGCGGGTGCTGAGCCAGCTCGCCGCCGAGGACGGTATCGAGTTGCATCTGCCCACGCTCTGGCGCCGCGCCGATCCGTGGGGCTGAACCCGGCCCCTATACCCTTCGCTGCCGAGCGATTTCGGCGAGCACGACACCTGCTGCCACCGATGCGTTGAGTGACTCGGTCGGACCGGCCATCGGGATGGACACCACGGCATCGCAGTTCTCTCGGACCAGCCGCGACAAGCCCTTGCCCTCCGAGCCCACCACCACCACGATCGGCCCCTCGCCGTCGAGCTCATCGACCGCGGTGTCGCCATCGGCGTCGAGTCCAACAATCTGTAGTCCAGATTCGGCCCACTGCTTGAGAGTTCTGGTGAGATTCGTCGCCCGAGCTACGGGTACCCGCGCGGCCGCCCCTGCACTGGTACGCCATGCCACCGCAGTCACCGACGCGGATCTGCGCTGCGGGATGAGCACTCCGTGACCGCCGAATGCGGCGACCGAGCGGACGATGGCACCGAGATTGCGCGGGTCGGAAATGTTGTCCAAGGCGACCAGTAGCGGCGGTGCCGCATCAGCTTTGGCCGCTGCGAGCAGATCATCAGGATGCGCATAGTCGTACGGTGGCACTTGCAGAGCCAGGCCCTGGTGCATTCCGTTGGACGCGATCCGATCCAGGTCGTGACGCACCACCTCGAGAATTGAGATGCCTCTATCCGCTGCGAGCCGCACGGCTTCGGTGAGCCGCTCATCGGAGTCGGTACCCAGAGCCACATACAGCGCGGTTGCCGGCGCCCCGGCGCGCAAACACTCCAGCACCGGGTTTCGGCCGAGGACGGTCTCGGTGTCTTGAGACTTTGAAGGCCTACGTGCCTTGCCCTGCTGCTTGCGGGCAGTCTGGGCAGCGCGCTTGCCCGCTGGATGGTGCGGCCGCTCATGCGCGGGCGGTGTTGCGCCTTTGCCTTCCAATCCGCGACGACGCACACCGCCGGAGCCAACCGTGGGCCCCTTCTTGGTACCCGACTTGCGCACCGCGCCTCGTCGGCGGGAATTGCCAGCCATTACTTATCCGTCCCGTCCAGCAGAGACCATTGGGGGCCATCGGAGGTGTCAGTGACCTCGATGCCCGCCTCCTTGAGCCGGTCGCGGATCGCGTCGGCTTCTGTCCAGGCGCGGCTCGCTCTGGCATCGGCCCGCCGACGGATCTCGGCATGGACGAGCACATCGACTGCGGCCAGCGCTGCCGAGGTTTCGTCCCGCGACTCCCAGCGATCGTCCAGCGGGTCGGCGCCGAGGATCCCCATCATCGCGCGGATCGACATCGCCTGGGTAAGGGCCTCCTCGTGATCCCCCGCGTCCAACGCCCGATTGCCCTCCGCCCGGGCGGCGTGGACCTCGGCCAGCGCTGCAGGTACCGCGAGATCATCGTCGAGCGCTGCACCGAATTTGGCGGTCCACTCGCCGGGAGTCACCGCACCGACACGGCTGTGCACCCGGTGCAGGAATTCTTCGATGCCGGTGTACGCCTTCGCCGCATCCTGTAGCGCATTCTCGGAGAATTCCAGCATCGACCGGTAGTGCGCACTACCCAGGTAGTAGCGTAGCTCCGCGGCGCGAACCCGCTGCAGCACAGCAGGTATCGCCAGGACGTTACCCAGCGACTTGCTCATCTTCTCGCCACCCATGGTGACCCAGCCGTTGTGCAACCAGAACTGGGCGAACCCACCGCCGGCAGCCTCGGCCTGCGCGATCTCGTTCTCGTGATGCGGAAACACCAGATCCATTCCCCCGGCGTGGATGTCAAACTCCGCACCGAGATACGCATCGCACATCGCAACGCATTCGGTGTGCCAACCAGGACGGCCGCGACCCCACGGCGTTGGCCACGACGGCTCCCCCGGCTTGGCGCCTTTCCACAGGGTGAAATCTCGCTGATCGCGTTTACCGGTCGCGACGCCCTCCCCCTGGTGCACGTCATTGGGCTTGTGTCCGGAGAGCTTGCCGTAATCAGGCAGCGTCGCGACATCGAAGTACACGTCCCCGGCCGCGGCATACGCGTGTCCCCGGTCGATCAACTTCTCGATCAGCTCGACCATCTGGGTGATGTGCCCGGTCGCCCGCGGCTCTGCCGACGGTGGGAGCACTCCCAGCGCGTCGTAGGCGGCCACAAACGCCCGCTCGTAGGTCGCCGCCCACTCCCACCATGGGCGTCCCGCGTCGGCAGCCTTGTGCAGGATCTTGTCGTCAATGTCGGTGACGTTGCGGATGAATGCCACGTCGAAGCCTTTTGCGGTCAACCAACGACGAAGTACGTCGAACGCGACACCGCTTCGGACATGGCCGATATGGGGCAAGCCCTGCACGGTCGCACCGCACAGATAGATGGAGGCGTGGCCGGGCCGCAGTGGAACGAAATCGCGCACACCACCAGACAAGGTGTCATAGAGCCGCATGACAGATGCGGGGCGTTCGGTCACGACGGGCCAGCTTACCGGCCTATTCGGGCCTGACCCTCATTCACCGACCAGTAACACCGTGGCGATGGCCGCCAGACCCTCTCCCCGACCGGTCAGACCGAGGCCGTCAGTCGTGGTCCCCGACACGGATACAGGAGCATGCAAAAGTTCGGAGAGCAGCTGCTGGGCCTCGGCACGGCGTGGGGCGATCTTCGGGCTATTTCCGATGACCTGGACGACGGCGTTTCCCACTCGAAGCCCGGCGGCCGCCAACAGCGAGTGCACGTGGCCGAGCATGTCAGCGCCGCTGACCCCACTCCATTCAGGCCGGTCGGTCCCGAACACTTCGCCGATGTCGCCCATGCCGGCGGCCGACAGCATCGCATCGCACAGCGCATGTGCGGCCACGTCGCCGTCCGAATGCCCGGCGCAACCATCATCAGCGTCGAACAACAGGCACAGTAGCCAGCACGGACGTCCAGCTTGGATGGGGTGTACGTCTGTGCCGAGCCCGACTCTCGGAACCGACATCACGCCCCTCAGGAAGCGGCGGCGAGTGCCTCGTCGAGAATGGTCGCGGCCTTCTCGTCGTCAGTGTTCTCGGCGAGCGCCAACTCACCAACCAGGATCTGTCGGGCTTTGGCCAGCATCCGTTTCTCACCAGCCGACAGCCCGCGCTCCTGGTCCCGACGCCAAAGATCACGCACCACCTCGGCGACCTTGTTCACGTCGCCGGACGCCAACTTTTCCAGATTGGCTTTGTACCGACGCGACCAGTTGGTGGGCTCTTCGGTGTGCGGAGCGCGCAGCACCTGGAATACCTTGTCCAGGCCCTCCCGTCCGACAACATCGCGCACGCCCACGTACTCGGCATTATCAGCGGGTACCCGAACGGTGAGATCTCCCTGCGCAACCTTCAGGACGAGATATTCCTTCGGTTCGCCCTTGATGGCCCGGGTTTCGATCGCTTCGATCAACGCAGCACCGTGGTGCGGATAAACAACGGTGTCTCCGACCTTAAAAATCATCTGTTTCGAGCCCCTTTCACCCCGCAATGTTATCACGGGCCGTTCTAGGGTGCCGATCAACGGTGCAGGTCAGGGGCACCGTCGGCGGGACCAGGGGTTGACAGACGGCCGAATTCATGCAACAACGGCGAGATTGTTCTGCTATCTGGCCGTAGCTGGCCGGTTACCTGCGACGTCTGGAACGGGCTTTCGACAAGACGCGTCGCCCCTGCGCTACCGTGGGCATTCATCAGCTACTACTCTGCATAGTTGTACCGCCGGAACCGCTGAGGACCCGGCGCGCCACGTCACCCAGTCGGCCGAGCAGGAGGCCCCAGTGAACCCCTTCAAACGGCGTGCCAGCACACCTGGCCGGCCCATAACCTTCGCCCTAGCGGGGTGCGGCTTGGCCGCGGCCGTCGTGCTGGGCGGCTGCAGCGCGGGCCAGGTGGCCCAGACCGCTACCCAGGAACCGGCGGTGAACGGCACCAGCGCCAGGGCAGGCGAGATCGTACTGCGCAACATCCACCTTCGCGTTTCCCAGACAACCGACTACGTCAAGCCCGGCAGCGACGTGGAGTTGATCTTCCTCGCCGCCAACGACTCACCCGATGCCAACGACAAACTCCTCTCGGTCACCTCCGATGTCGGCAGCGTGACGGTGAAGGGCGACACCACGCTGTCCGCCAACGGCGTACTGGTGGTCGGCACTCCCGACGGCCAGCCCACACCGCTGGAGAAGGTCGAGGCCGCCAACACCGCGGAGGCCACTGTGGAACTGTCGAAGCCCATCACCAACGGCCTGAGCTACGACTTCACGTTCACCTTCGAGAAGGCCGGCAAAACCACTGTCGGCGTGCCGATCTCCGCTGGCGAGGCTCCACGGCGCGGGGACACCGAAAAGTCGGAGGATTCGGCCGTTCACTCCGGCGGCCACTAGCCGTCTGCGCTGCGATAAGCAGCAACTGTTCAAGACACGGCCGTTATCGCTGAAGTTCTGTCGGTCCCGCCCGTTACGGTCACCCCGTGACCCGGGGTGGTTTGAAAACACGTTCGCAATTCCGTTGCTCGGAATGCCAGCACGTCGCGCCGAAGTGGGTTGGTCGTTGCCCTGACTGCCATACCTGGGGCACAGTCGACGAAGTCATCCTGACCGCTGCGGCCGCGCCGACAACCCGGCGGGCAGTCGTACCGACCTCACCCGCGGTGCCAATCAGTTCGATCGATCCCGGTGCCACCCGTCACTTTCACACCGGCGTCAGCGAACTGGACCGGGTACTGGGTGGAGGCCTGGTGCCCGGGTCAGTCACCCTGATGGCAGGTGATCCAGGTGTCGGCAAGTCGACACTGCTACTCGAAGTTGCCCACCGCTGGGCTCAGACCGGCCGACGGGCGCTGTACCTGTCTGGGGAAGAGTCCGCTGGCCAGATCCGACTGCGGGCCGAACGGACCGGGTGCACCCACGACGAGGTCTACCTTGCCGCCGAATCGGACCTACAGACAGTGCTAGGTCACATCGAAGCCGTGCAACCCTCACTCGTTGTCGTGGACTCCGTCCAGACGATGTCCACCGCCGAAGTCGACGGCGTCACCGGAGGCGTCACCCAGGTCCGGGCTGTGACGACCAGTCTCACCATGACGGCCAAGACATCCGGAGTGGCGGTACTTCTCGTCGGTCACGTCACCAAGGACGGCGCCATCGCCGGACCCCGCTCGCTCGAGCACCTCGTCGACGTCGTACTGCACTTCGAAGGGGACCGCACGTCGTCGCTGCGCATGGTCCGCGGCGTCAAGAACCGATTTGGCGCAGCAGATGAAGTCGGTTGCTTTCTGTTGCACGACAACGGCATCGACTGCGTTTCCGATCCCTCCGGCCTCTTTATCGACCAGCGGCCCAAAGCGGTGTCGGGCACCGCGGTGACGGTCACTCTCGACGGTAAACGCCCGATGATCGGCGAGGTACAGGCGCTGATCGGCTCAGCGGCGACCGGGAGCCCGCGGCGGGCGGTCAGCGGCATCGATTCTTCACGCGCGGCGATGATCACGGCGGTGCTGGAGAAGCGAGCCAAGCTGCCTGTAGGAACGAACGACATCTATCTGTCGACAGTCGGCGGCATGCGCCTCACCGATGCTTCGTCGGACCTCGCCGTGGCAATGGCGATCGCATCGGCATTCCTCGATTTGGCTATGCCGACGTCCGCGGTGGCGATCGGCGAGGTCGGGCTAGCTGGGGATCTGCGGAGGGTGACCGGCATGGATCGCCGACTGGCCGAGGCCGCCCGGCTCGGCTTCACCTGCGCACTGGTGCCCGCCGGCGCGACCGCCGCGCCACCGGGCCTGCGGGTGGTTTCAGCCGATGACATCACCTCGGCATTGCAGGTCCTACGCGATATCAGTCAGAATGACGCGAACTGATGCCAGTCCAGCGCACATCAGACGACCAATCCGTGGAGAATCGATGGCTGTGAAGTCGACGGGGCGCGCGGCCCGCACCGTCGTCCAACTTGTCCGACCAACTCTGCGGGAAACGATTGCCCGACTGGCACCCGGAACAGCCCTTCGCGACGGCCTGGAACGAATCCTGCGAGGCAACACCGGAGCATTGATAGTCATCGGCTACGACGACAGCGTAGAGAGCATCTGTGACGGCGGCTTCTCGCTGGACGTTCAGTATGCGCCCACCAGGGTGCGCGAACTGTCGAAGATGGACGGCGCGGTGGTGCTGTCCATCGACGGCAGCCGCATTCTGCGAGCCAATGTGCAGTTGGTACCTGATCCGTCCATCCCCACCGAAGAGTCCGGAACTCGACACCGCTCCGCCGAGCGCACGGCGATCCAGACCGGCTACCCGGTGATATCGGTCAGCCACTCGATGAGCATCGTCACCGTCTACGTCGCAGGCGAGCGCCATGTAGTACCCGAATCAGCGACCATACTTTCGCGTGCCAACCAGACCATCAACACCCTCGAGCGCTACAAAACGCGCCTCGACGAAGTGTGCACTCAGCTCTCGACCGCCGAGATCGAGGATTTTGTGACCCTGCGCGACGTAATGACGGTCGTTCAGCGCCTGGAGATGGTGCGCCGGATCAGCCTGGAGATCGACTCAGACGTCGTCGAACTGGGCACCTCCGGACGACAACTCAAACTGCAACTGGATGAGCTCGTCGGCGACAACGACACCGAACGTGAGCTGATGGTGCGTGACTACCATGCCAATCCCGATCCTCCCTCCGCCGCACAAATCAGTGCGACCCTAGAAGAGCTCGACGGGTTGTCCGGCGGTGAACTGCTCGACTTCACAACCCTGGCCGGGGTCTTCGGCTATCCGTCCACCGCCGAAGCGCAGGACTCCGCGATGAGTTCGCGCGGTTACCGCGCGATGGCGGGGATCCCCAGGCTGCAGTTCGCCCACGTCGATCTGCTG
>Ga0114920_10000854_pt1 | contig 13600 bp, 22 predicted proteins | sample ChitaG_FD_88683 | JGI IMG/M metagenome (GOLD analysis project Ga0114920, IMG submission 88683) | Deep subsurface microbial communities from South Pacific Ocean to uncover new lineages of life (NeLLi) - Chile_00310 metaG | ecosystem: Environmental > Aquatic > Marine > Oceanic > Sediment ... | reverse complement strand
GGTTGCTCACCTGGCCCTCGTTGGGGAGGTTGACCTGATACTCCAAGTGGCGGCTGTTGGAGACGATGCCTGCGATGATGTGCATCACACGCTCACCGGAGAGGCGGCCCTTGACGTCCGGGGGTGCTTCGCCCTCGATCAGCCTCTTCACGTGTTCCCATTTCTCTTGACCAGACCTTTCAATGCGGTCGATCCAGTTGAGGCCTCGTGACTCCTCAGGGCAGGCCTCCCATGCGAAGGCAAGGTATTCCCCCATGTAACCCCCCAACAGTGATAATTGTTCTGTGTGTTTTTTGGGTTCTATGTGCGTTTTTTGGGCATTTAAATACTTAATCTATATTCATGTATTGTTTATATAGATAGTTCACAGTCGGGCTTTCACTGATAGGTATTTCTCAAAGTGTTCCTCGTCGACGCAGAGTTCGCCGTTCACTTTTCTTCCTCGTAGTACGGCTCTGCTTATGTTTTGTTGTATGGTGGAGGGGGAGATCTTGAATCCTCGTTCTCTTGCTTTCAATGCGGCGTCTAAGACTGGTATGTATCCTTCCTCATCTTCCATGTCGGTTGCTCCTTTGAGAGTTGCCAGGGCCTCTTCGGTGAGGTCCAGCCTCATCTCCCAGTAGCGGTTCCATACCCATTTAGGAACTAGGTAAAGGTCGAATTTTTTGGGTTTACCTAGAACGGGTTTGAATAGGTTTGATTCTATGTTTCTTAGTCCGGGTAAGTAGAAGAGTCTTCTGACTTGCTCCTTTTGGTTTCGTCCAAGGAATACCTCAAATGTAAGGTTGTCCTTAACATTCTTGGCCAGTCTTCCTATGATGGGTATTGTGACTATTACGATGGCTACCTTGGTTCTTATAGCTGCCCAAGTCGAGTCAACCGCAGAGTATTGTTCAATATCAGTCTTAAATGTGGAACTTGTGTAATGGACTCCTATGTCATCCCATAGAACAACGGGGAGTCTTTCGCCTCTGGGTGTTTCTTCCAACCTCTTTACGAACTCTGCGGGTTTGAATATAATGTGATCCAACACTGAGCTCCACAGTTCTTCTGAGGAGGGATCACGCCCCAATTTTTTTCTAAGAATAGGAAGCAGAACCCAAGCTCCCATTTGAAGCATTCGACAAGATTTTCCTGATCCTTGGGTTCCATGAATGCAAATTGTTTCATATCCATCCTGTTCGACGGCATAGACTAAGTAATCTTTGAGCGACCAACCCTCGTGAAGAATGCCGTAATCAACGGCATGTTTGAGAAAGCTATATTTAGGTCTTTCTTGCCCAGGCTTCAAGTTCTTCTCCAGATTTTTTACCTCCTGTTGAGTCCCAAAATGATGATTGCGAACCGTGTGTCAGTATGTAGGGTTTGTTTAGTACGATTGTTTTGTCGGTTAGTGGTTTGTAGGTGTCTCCGATTATGTGTTTTCCTTCGCTTACTTCAAGTTCCTTTGTGACTTCGATTGCGTTATTCACCATTTTCAAAAGGTGCTTATCGCGAGCACTTCCCCCGTTCTCTATTCGAGCCTCAATTCGTGCTTTTACTCGCTGCATGAACTGGTAGGCCTCATAGTTCTGGAGGAAGCGGTCTAGCGTCTTCTTGTTGTCTGGTTTGTTCCTGGTGTCGTAGTGGGGGAGTACGGCCCGGTTGAACTTGGGGGATTGTTTAAGTATGTCCTCCTCTGAGTCGGGAATTCCTTCCATTTGGTCAAACCTGAACCCTCCGGCCGTAATGTATTCGAGTGCCGAAGCCTCTGCTGCTTCTTTTGGAATAAATTTTTTCAGGAAGCTCATATCCAACCCCTCGCCCTTGCTATGTACCATGCACCGTAGAGGATTCCAAGCCCGAGGATGATTAAGACGATTCTAGTTCTGCGTCCCTTGAGGTTGATCCTGAATCGGGGCTGTCTGATGAAGCGGTCATTTTCCAGGATCATCCCTGAGAGTCCTACCCCCATCTCCTCCACCGTCTTTATGCGGTTTACAAGGGTCTCGACTAGGGACTGTTCCTCGTTGAGGCTCATCTGGAGTTTCACGGCCTTGTGGCTGTCTGAGAGATCCACGATGTCCCTTATCATGTTCTTATTGATGCTTGGGGAGATCCCTAGCTCTTCATGGGTCTCATTGCCATCCTCGGGGCATAGTAGGACCTCAAATATGCGGAACTCCTCGAGTTTGCCTTCATCAATATTGCCTATGTTCTCCGTGTCTCCTATCCATAGTGTGCTGATTACGGCGGTGGGGCCGTAGAAGACGGAGCCCCCGTAGATTATGGGTTGACCTGGGATTCTTCGGAAGGTCGTCTCAAAGGGGTATTTGCAGAACATGAGAAGGTGTTTAAACTTCTCTTTGTTGATGGGGTCCGTTATTGGGTCTTCAATGAGGAGTTCGTACTGATAATCGTTCTCTTTATCTCTCTCTTTATTTTCGTCGCGCTCTTCATTTTTTTCAGAGTTTTCCTTGAGAACCTTATAGTCTGTGATTGTAACTATGTAGGATTTAATGTTCGTGCTGGACCATTTGATCTGCATATTCATGGGCAGGGTTCGGGCGGCTGCTGACTTGTTCCCATAGTCCCAGGAGAGATACAGGCCCTCCGCGATGATGCTGACGAGGCCAGGGATCACCAGGCTGTCTTTCACAGACCATCCGTAGATCTGGCTGAAAATGCTGTATCCCCATGACATTATGAGTATGGGGCTGAGCTTCATGATCTCTCCAATGGTCCATAGCTGGAAGGGATCTCTGCCTCGCCACCACTCCCCCAAGTATGGAATCTTCAATCCTTTTTCTCTCTCCGCTCAGGTACTTTGAAGCCGACGAAAATCTGGAAGGGCAACAGTCGGCTCTTATCCTGCCCCACGACGAACTCTGTCTTGAGTAGGCGAAGTATAAGAGCATTTTTTAATTTCTCGACAGGCCTCCCAGTCACAACGGATATTGTCTCAAGCCATCGGGGAGGAACGGCTATCATACATTTACTTCCCCCTTGAGTGTGAGCCTTTCGATGAACGGGTTCGCCTATAAATGTCCCCTCAAAATAGATTTGTTCATCCTCAGAGGACATTCCGTATAAGTATATAACATACTTACACTTATATACTTTCACACACCTCAATCGGAACAATTTTAAATAAAAGTGTCAAAAACCTACTTGGAAAAAACAGGAAGTTAACAAAATAACTGAGTTAACAAAATCGGAAATCTTCGGTGTACCAGTTGTATGGATCATCATAGTCTTTCTAGGACTAGCCTTTCTCGCACCTGGAGCCATGTCCGGCATCTGGGGTTCTATAGTCAGAGAAGATGGCCCCCTCGCCGTTGCCGATGACTTTTACTATGGCCCCGTACAGTTCAAGATCAACCAAGGCGACTACTTCACCGGAACAGCCGCAAGCCCCACAAGCGCAGTCTACACACTCTACCATAGCAGACCCGGGATAGGCATCCCAGGGACAGCAATCACAGCCTCGGGAACCACAACCGAGGTCTACAAGGCAGACCAAGGCGTCGTCTACATGGCGATCTACGGCGGAACAGACTTCTACCCCGTCACCGACCAGTTCATCGCCGCGAACCCGCGGATAATCAGTAGCTACTGGGAGGACTTTGACAATGACGGAACCGACGAGTTCGTCGTAAAGCTTGACGTTGCCGACGTAGGCCAGCGGGGACAGGGTTTAACACCCGTCTGCGCCCTCTCCTATCCTCTCATCGACCAGGACACAAGCGGCCTCACATCGTCCAGCCCCGCAGACATATCGTCTGTAGGAACCAGTGAGAACGTACAGACGATCACCTGGACCCTCTCCGGCATGACCGCCCAAGACGGCGCAGTTCTCGCCCGACTCTACTTCGTCACTAACTGCACACGGGGAGGCGACGATGTTCGCCTAGAGAACGTAGCTATCACAGGCGGCTGGACCGTCGTCGGATGGACCGACATGGCGGTTCCGAAGCGCGAGGACAACGGCGACTATGAGGCATGGTACTATGACACCTCAGACTACACGGAAGTTCACAACGCCCTCCTCGTCTACCGGGGAACCAACGCCGCAGACACGCTCTACATCACCCTCTCGATACGGTGTACGTTCGAATCCGCTGAGGACCACCTGATCGACCTCTACGCCGAGTTCCTAGATCCCGCTGGGGCCGTCGTACAGGTGAACGACCAGGTGAAGCTCAGCACGTAGGTGAACGAAAGTGGCTGACATAGAGAAGACAGGGAGAAGTACAATAAACGTATTGATACTGCTGCTGATTGCATCCGCACTCTTCGCCTTCGTAATGCCCTATCTAGGGATGTCTGGAACCGTCTCGATTGGGCTGAACTTGGGCTTTGTCCTCTTCTGCTTCATCCTCGCCATATTCATCGGGTACACTCGTAAGAACCTGAAGACCCTAGCACCGTAGGGGGGAAGCTAGTGTTTGACACTAAGAAGCTTTCTCCCGTTTTTCTAATCCTGATTCTCGGTATCGCAGCCCTCGCAGCCTACATGTATTGGCCCGTACTCGACCCAGGTGGTTGGGGAGGTGGAGCTGGAATCGCTCTGACGATCAACTACGCAGACGGGACAACTGAAAACATCGAGCCGGAAAATCGGCCACGCTGGGTAGGACTATTTGGCACTGCCCTATCGATACAAGTCATGGACAAGCCTATCTCTTCTATGGATTGTCGCGTGAAATACAAAGCCGACTGGACTGGAACCGTCACAAGCTACTCGATGTCTGGGTCTCTAAAACTATACGTGAATAATGCAGTCAAACAGACCTGGACTATCACCAAACCGTCAACCATCTCTAAAGGCTTCTGGAAAGACTTACTCAGTAAAACAGTCTCAGAGAGTGCCTTTTCGGTGTGGGTGGGGACAGATGGATCCCACACTTTGAGGCTGGATAGCACAGTGACGCTCAGCATGACATTCTCAGATGGAAGCTCACATACAAAGACCGCATCCGACACGGTATCCCTTACTATTAAGAGGGTTGCTGACGCCCCAGTGGGTGCAATCACCCTCTTTGATGTAACGGTCTACTTTAGCCCCAACTGGAAATAGCACCGAACTCATCCTTCCTCCTTTTTTCTGAAAGTCAAAAGAGGCGAAAAAGAACGGCAGATCGCTCAGAGGTAGACAAAAGTTGACTGAGGTTCGGATGCTCCTCGAGAGGGCGAACATCAAGACAAAGGTAGATCTCCCCTGGCTACTCTTCCTCCTTATAGGCATCACAGAATTCGGACTACTCACCACCTTCGTAGACATTGACACAACACTAGCCATCAAAGGACTGATCGGCGGCTACCTACTCCTAGCAGGGACACTCTTCAACTGGCTCCTAGTAGGCTTCAACGTTGACACCTTCTTCAGCCTCAAAGAGTTCACAGACAACTCCATGCTCATCATAGTAAGCCTCGTAGCCGTAGCCATGCTAAACAGCGCAACCAGCATGATCGGCCTCTACGCCACCCAAATGTCCGGAGCCCTCTTCGTCATGCTAATAGGCATATCCGAGGAGGCCTTCTTCAGAGGATTCCTACTCACAGCCCTAATGCGATTCACAGGAATTCCAATAGCTGCAATCGGCGTATCAAGCATAATCGGAACCGTATATCACGGCAGCATCTACGGGACAAACCCCGGGGCTCTAATCATAGTTTTCGGTAGCTTCGTCGTCCTCGGGATGACGTATATGTTCAGTGGCTACCGTCTCAGTATACCAATGGCGGGGCATGTCATAATTAATTTATTGGCCTTCATGAGCTGATGAAAGTGAATGAATTGAAGAATCTGAAGAAAAGCGGGATACTTCCCCTAGTCATCATAGTGGTTCTTGCGGGAGCACTCTTTATATATTATCCAGAGGCTTCACTGGGGTCAAGTGCCTTCACGATCACCGTCAACTATGAAGATGGAACCAAGGAGGTTATAAACCCCTACGCGTTCTCATCCAAGTTCAAACTAGTATCCATTCTGAAGGATGATGTCGGGGTCTCCAGTATTTTCGTTGGGCTGAGAATGAAAGCCTCCTGGGATGGAGAGGCATCTAGCTCAGTGGCAACGGGAAGCGTAGTCTTTACGCTGAATGGGGGGGCTAAGCTTACTTCCATAGTGAATTATCCCTCGGTTCCCAACGGTAAACTCGTTAATATATGGGGAAAAACGATAACGGCGGGAACCCTTGAGGGCTGGGATTCAACCCTTGGCCCGAAGACACTTACAATCAGTGGCAACGTGGATCTGGATGTGACCTCCTCTGATGGATCTACGGACTCAAGAAGCGCAGACCTATCGGCTACCTGGCAGTATGAGGTTGTGGACCCAGATACGACACCACCGACTACTAATATGGCCCCGATTGCCGAGGCGAATGGGCCATACTCGGGAACCACGGGGAGCGCAGTCTCGTTTTCAAGCTCTGGATCCAAGGATTCCGATGGCACGATTGCCAGTTACAGGTGGACGTTTGGAGATGGAGGTACATCAAGCAGCGCAAACCCCTCCCACACATACAACTTTGCAGGCACATACTCCGTAAAGTTGACAGTAACGGATAACGATGGAGCCAAAGACACCGATACTGCACAGGCGTTCATAACGGCACCAGCAGACCCCCCAGCAGCAGTCAACAACCCTCCGGTGGCGCGCGCTAACGGCCCATACTCAGGATCCTCGGGAGCCTCAGTTTACTTTAGTTCAGGTGGCTCCTATGACCCCGATGGTTCAATAGTCTCATATTACTGGACATTCGGGGATGGTGGGGCCTCAACCTCTGCAAATCCAAGGCACACCTACCCAGTGACACCTTACTATATGGTCTACCAGGTCAAGCTGCGGGTAACGGATAACGACGGGGCAACGGATACTGATACTACGACGGCATCAATATCAGACTCAGGTCTTATCGACCTCTCCATAATCAAAGCGGGCAAGATCACGAGTCAAATCCATGAGTTCACGCCATGAGAGTGAGAAAATGAGGAGAAACGCATCGGGAATCGTAATCGCCTTGTTTGCGCTACTGTTCGGAGCAAGCTTCATAGTCGGGTCTTCCGGGGGTGGGTTATCCCTCGTGAAGCTCGCGATCGCCACAAACCGCATTACGGTTATCGTATCAGACATTGATACGGGCGCATACATCTCAGGAGCGTTAATCGAGTTTGACCAGCACAGTTTTGCAGGGCAGCCTAATGGAGTGGATTTCAGTTCCTACACAGACTCAAAGGGCGTAGCAGAGAGAACCATAGCACAGGGCCTATACACGATGTACGTTTTGGCGCAGGGCTTCATAGATGGTGTGTTCACGGAAGACCTTCGCCTTAATCGGGAGCGTGGATCTCAGACCGTGAGGCTGGGGCTTAAACGGGACACGACCCTAGTAGATGTTCCATCGGGGGAGACTGTTGAGTTCTACTTGGTGGAGCGCGATGATGCCCGAATGGTGAGTGGGGGCGTGGTGCTGGATGGCGTTACACGAGTGGTTGATGAAGAGGGGTATGTCCGGTTTGAAGGGGTCCCCCAGGGAACCTATATGGTGCAGTTCTGGGGGCGATACCCGAGTATGACATCACCCTTTGTCTACGTGAACTTCAACTTCGAGAAGGAGATTACCGTGGTAGCTGGTACTAATCGACATACAGTATTCGTTACCACAGAGCAGGACTTCCCAAATACGGAACCACCTCCTGACACGAATCCAGATGATCCGGCTCCACCCACACCGCCCACACCACCTCCCCCCGGTCGCTTCAATCAATGGATCATAATCGGCTTTGGCTTCATGGTGTTTGCCGTGTTGTTCTGGGGTCAGGGAGATGAGTTGATCAAGATGGCGATAGGGAAATAGGAGACTGAGAGTATGCTGTTTGAAAAGTGGAGGAAGAAAGTGATGAAAGCTAGTAAAGACCTCGTTCGCGCGGGGCCAAGTGAGAAGGATCAGGATACCCTGGAGGCGCAGGAAACAAGAGAGTCAAAAGGCAGGTTCACCCTGTTCGATGCCATTGGGGTGTTAGTGTTCGCCCTGGTCATCGGTGCCGTCCTCTTTGGTGCGTCCGTCTATCCCTTTACGGGCACAAACGACTCCTTCTCCTCTGGGGCTATCGAGACCACCAGCCTTAATATCACTAATCTCTACATGGCGAATACTCTCCGCATAAACGGGACGACGGGGTTTACCGCTTCCCGCCTTCTCGACACGGATGCGAATGGAGTGTTCGCTTCTGTCACAGACCTGACGAGCTACATTGCCGGGACATCGAATCAGATCACGGTTACTGATGATAGTGATGGAACGATTACGCTAAGTCTCCCTCAGAGCATCCATACGGGAGCGACCCCCACCTTCGCAACTATCAGCACGGGGCAGGGCCAATATGAGCTCTATGCTATGAACCAGGATGTTGAGTCCACGGATGCCGTAGTCTTCCTAACGCTGGATACTGGGCAAGGAGCCAACGAATTATACGATATGGATCAGAATGTTCTCACTTCTTCAAGCCCCACTTTTGTCGGTTTGACGGTGACGAATATCACAATTGGGGCCAACCTCATTGATACTAACGAGTGGGCATACCTCGATGGATTGGATCAAGCAGTTAAAACTACCTCAAGTCCGACATTCGCAGGCCTCACCCTCGCAGGTTCTACAGACTTCCAGAACAACGCTGTAACCAACTTAGGGGACGCAGGAAATGATTTTGGTGCGACCAATAATTTCGTTGGGTCAACGTTCAGTGATGATGTGATATTCAGCGACACAGACGTACTATCTAAAATCGATTTTCAAGACACGGATACACTAAATGACGCTCGGGAGATCAGGTTTGGAGGAGAAAATTGGGGTGTTGGAAAGAAGTATTTCAGTAGTGGCAGTGAACTTGTTTTCTATTTATGGCAAAGTGGTTCAAATCAATTTACTTGGAGATATGACGGTATAGATGGAACTCCACTAATGAATTTAACTGACGGTGGATCACTCGTACCCCCTACAAATAATACAGGGGCCATAGGTGCTGATGCAACAAGATGGGCTAATATCTGGGCTACAACAATCACGGGGAAAAGTATGGTAACGGGGAAGATGATTGAAATGGAGATTGCCCCTGCTCCTTGGGAGACATTTGAGGAAGGTGATGTTGTCAAGATACACGATGCAGATTACTTTGTTAAAACCACTTCAATGCTTGATTATGTCGTTGGGGTAGTAACGGGGAATCCCCAACAGATTATTATCGGTAATATCACCTCATGGAGTCTTGTTCCGATTTCTATTGGAAACGAGACCGTTTACGAGAATGTCACAGTTACCACCCCCATCTACGGACCAATTGGGAACCCCGTTCTCTGTGTAGCTGGAAAAGCCAAGGTCAAGATCTCAGAGCCAGTACTACAGAACGACATCCTAGTTGCCGGACCCAATGGGCAAGCCCGCCCCCTCAGAACCGTGATTGAAGACTTGAAAGCACAGTATTCAGGAGTTGCGTTCAACTGGAACAACGTGCTAACCGTGATGGAAATCTTCAACCTCAGAACACTAGGGCAAGTAATGGAGGACTCAAATGGGTCTTACGCTTGGGCAATGCTATGGTGAGCAGAGACGGGGGAGAGGAAGAATAGATGAAAATACACCTAGAACCTTGGGAGAAGGCAACCATCGTAACCACCTGGATCGGAATACTCTGTTTTTTCAGTGGCATCATAGTGGTTGCCGAATACCGAAGTATCAAGATAAGTGAGGACCAGCTCAAGGGCACCGCTGTAAATGTGCAAGGGTCACTCACCGCCAAGGAGACGACCTTTAGTCTATCAATACCAGTCCTAGGTGATGGAGAGCCCCGCATCCTAGGGCCATTTACCGAGGAGTTCACTATACTCGAGGGGCAGATCCTAGAGAGCAGGGTAATTAGGGACACCGTGTCCTTTCCGCCCCTTTTCCCTAGTAGATCATGGATTGAGATCTACATTGACGGCGAACTTGTCACGAGCCGGGAGACCCACATCCATCTAAAGGTAGCTCAAGGAATGTGGATACTAACCTTCCTTTGTCTAGTCCAGGCTCCGGTACGTAGGATAATGAAGCAGCGAGGGTGGTTCAAAGACAACCCCCCGAAAGTTGAGTCTGTATTGAAAATTGATCAGAGATGAAAACTGGAAGAAATACGGGGTCCACAAGAAGGAAGAGACAGGTTCTATTACTCTTCCTCAGTGTGACGATCTTGCACTTCTTTTCACCATTCCATGTGTTGAGTCCCGCTACGTATTGGGACTTCTCGACTGACTGGAGTTTCTACAGTGGCACGGGGGCGAACAGTGGACCCGTTACATTCAATACCGCCTTCACAGCCACGGGTGGGAACATCACCGACGGGATCATGAGGTTTCAAACCTTCAACATGGGCACCGAATGGGCTAACATCGGATTCTCCAGCAGCCAGGGCACAACGATGACCGTTACGGAGGTTCTAACTAACCAGGTTAAGTATTCGATAACCGCCTCTGGGACAAGCACTACGAAGGTATGGGCTCCCTCGACTCCGAAAGGGGCCTCAGGTCAAGACTCATGGAGCTATGACGCAGGCACTAATGTCGTCACAGTAACGGCGACGAATAACGCTAACATAGTCCTGAGATGGGACATTATCCGCCTTCTCACTCTTGGATCCTCTGAATCGACAGTTTTCCCATACACGACAATCCTGTTATATGCTACAGCCGAATTGGAAGACGAAGATCACGCACTCGGATCTGGGGATTGGTTCATCCTTGATGGCGTGAATTTTACATGGGACGCCTCAGATGCCCGCTTCGAGGCCAGCCTATCTTATGCAGTCCCAACCGATTTGACCATCGACACCTTTGATGAGGGATATGAGGCGACCTATGGAATTACGATGGGTGGGATGAGCGGGCTTTCGCTCACCCTTATCTGGAGTGAAGCGACGGAAACCGGGTCAAGTGGGGGTGGATCCAGTTGGATTCCTCCACCGATAGACACCGGGATCGAAGACCTTGGGGATGCGATAACGCCGTCTATTCCTTGGATTCGGGAACACGGGCCCAAGATCATCATTGGCTGCATCCTCGGGGTGGCCCTGTTATCCCAGGTGAAAGAACTGCCCATAAGAAAGAAAAGGAAAAAAGCCGTCAAAAAGGGGCTGAAAACCGATAAAAAGAGGAGGAAGAAGATCCGTAAAAAGGTCGGAAAAACCCTGAGAGGCGTATAGAAATGGGAGGACTAATCGAATGGGGGCTACAAAAGATCTACTACCACGGAGTTCTGGCCTTCATGGTCGTTGCGGGGCTCAGCATTAGCTTTCTATTTGTCAATATTGACAAAAATTCTTTTTGGGGTCAGTTTTGGATTGTCTTCCTGACCAGCATCGTGATCAGCATATTCGCCACATTAATGGCTAAAGGATCATCCAGAAAAATCAAACAAAGGCTATGAAGCCCCTGAACAACCTCCAGAAAGCAGCCCTCCACGCCCTAGAAAGACTAGGAGGAGAAGCCGACATGGTAGAAATCCGGTTCCAGACCATGTTCCAATATACTAGCCACGCCCTATCAGAAACCCTCAAATTCCTCAAGAGACACGGCCATGTCACCTACTCAATAAGCAGAACCAAGTGGCAGAGACATGGAATCTGGAAACTAGCCTAGATGCTATTGAATTAGGACTCACTTCTTGATGAACCCTGCAATAGATGATTCACTTGAGGAACAACAACCTCTCGTTCCTTTCTGTTCAAATCTTCTATGATATTAATATCCACCATGTAAAGCCAACCCCCATTCATGTCCATTTCATAATATTCGTCAAAACCGTTGAGATCGATGAGTTCTTTATGCCACTCACCAAGGGTTGAAAAGCTACTCCAGAGAACCCAAGGGCCTAGTTCACTAGGTTTGAATGTGCCAACTTCCCAGATGAGTATGTCTCTTATTTTAGGCTTTGTTCGACCTTCGTTAAACCAATCTCGTAATGCGGGTCTAGCACCTTCAAGGTAGGCTTTACCCCGTTTCTCCTCTAATTTGATGAATTGCTTCCTTCGATTCTTCCTAAAGGTGAAGACACGCCCATTCTCTAATAGATAGTTTCTGACTTGTTTGCTTGAGAAGGATATTACCATATGTCATTTCACCTTTTGATTAGTAATCGGCAATGATGCAGAACTCTGATATTCTGGATCATATGTCCAGATTAATTCACAGAGAACAGCAAAATCATCAGCTAAGGGTTTATTGAAATTGCCTACTCTCTCTAAGATCTCCTGTAAAACTCTAACCGTGTAAATGTTAAACTTTTTCTGGTCAAAGTCACTCATGCTTTTCTCCCTCTGTCGTAGAATCAGAGCATATCTGCAATGCTTGTGCTGTGGCATCAGCACAGATAATGGCTATATTCATCTCAATGTCAGCTTTTGTTTCGACCAAACGCATTGTGTAGCCACAGCACTTTGGCCATCCGTTCTTCAAGCAATAGATGAAAGTGACGCGTTCCTCTTTTCCACAGTGGTTACATTTTACTAGGGAATCATTGGCCTCCACTTTGAATCTTCTCATGTCGTAGTGTCCTCCAAACGATGAAGTTCCCATTCTTCAAGCCATTTTCTTCCACTCGGAAGATCGAGGTATCCAATGTTTGCAGCAAATCCTCGTTTTCTCACAAACTTGGCAGCAGAGAATCTATAGTAGACATATCCTTTGGGGAGATCGCCTTTGAAGTGTTGACAGCACTTTGCTACATATTTTTGTCCCTCATGGCAGATATTGAATATCTTACATGCCTTGCAAAGTTCGGAAGAACTCATGTCGTCTGTCCCTCCGATCTATGAATCCTATCAAGAATAATCTTCTTTGATTCATAATTTCCTTCTAAGGCCCTAGTTACTATACGATCCTCTCGATCCTCAAAATGGCAATAAGTGAAAAGATTATAGGCGCATGTTGAACATGCCTTTGCTACGCTTGCACCTTTTGATAGTGCTTCTTGAAAATTCGTTGTGTTTAGGATATATTCAACACATACATTTATGAATAAATCATCTATTTTCTTCATGTCTGCTTTACCTCTGGACTAGGAACTGGCCTTGAAGTATTAGAAATTTGACAGATTTTACCCTGGTCCATCAGTAATTCTCCATCTTCATCATACACAGGGAATGTAAGAAGCTCTGTCCCACACCTCTTACACTTGAATGGTTCATCTAATGGAAAATCTCTTGGTAGCCATCCCTTACATTCTGGGCATCTCAAAAGTATCTCCCAAGGTTCAGATTCATCCCATCCATCCCAAGATACGTAAGGAGTGCAACTAAGACTCATTTTTCCACCTCTGTCGTCCTCTGACTTGAATCCTGACGCTTCTTTAGAACATTGTAAAACTGATTAAGTTCCTCATCAGATAATCTTACAATCTTACTTCCTTTGATATGCAAATAGTATAGTGTCTTGTCTTTCACATTGAGTTCGTCTGGACCTTTTAACTCAAATCTCATTGCGTCTTCTCTCCTGAACTAGGAAGCATTGTCCACCAAAACTTTGTCTTCCCACATCTTGAACATCGAAGGAGTTTCTGATGGAAGTTTTTTCCTATGCCATCAG
>Ga0114920_10000853_pt1 | contig 13605 bp, 10 predicted proteins | sample ChitaG_FD_88683 | JGI IMG/M metagenome (GOLD analysis project Ga0114920, IMG submission 88683) | Deep subsurface microbial communities from South Pacific Ocean to uncover new lineages of life (NeLLi) - Chile_00310 metaG | ecosystem: Environmental > Aquatic > Marine > Oceanic > Sediment ... | reverse complement strand
TCCGGCCAATTTTTTGATGCCTTCCCGAATCTTATCCAGAGGCACGTAACTGAAAGACAGGCGAAGATGCTGTACGCTTGATTGTTCGGCAAAGAAGGGATCCCCAGCCAGGAAAAAAACCTTCTCGTCCTTTGCAGCTCTTTTCACATCCTCAGATTGTATACCATGGGGAAGCGTTATCCAGACAAAAAATCCCCCTGCAGGTTTGGTCCAGGAGACTCCTGCAGGCATAGTGCTCTCTAAAGCTGCAAGCAAAACATCCCGCCTCTCTTTATAGACCTGTTTTAACAAGACAATGTGAGGTTCGAGCAAACCTTTCTGGCAGAAGGCCGCCATCGCTATCGCTGAGAGCGGATTAGCGCCTCCACCCATACTTCTGAGCCCGCTCCGGATAAGACATTTGATAATAGTTTCCGGACCCAAAATCCACCCCAAGCGCAGACCTGGCGCAATGATCTTCGAGAAACTTCCAAAGCGAATCACCCGCTTCCCCTCATCAAGAGAAAAGAGTGTTGGAATTTTTGTTTCTTCATACGCCAGATCGCAGTAAACATCATCTTCAATAATTAATAAATCTTCACCGTTTGCGATCTTCAACAGCTCTCTTCTTCTCTTTTCAGATAACGTTATTCCGCTGGGATTCTGGAACGTTGGAATGGTATAGATAAAAGACGGTTTAATTCCCTGCACTCTCAAGTCCTTGAGGCACAGTTCCAGCATCTCCGTATTCATCCCATCTTCATCAACAGGAATGGCATGAGCAGACAATCCGTGGTTCTTAAAGAGCAGGAGTGATTCATGATAGCTGGGAGCTTCAACGATCACGACATCTCCCGACCTGGCAAATAAAGAGCAGCAGTGATCCAGGGCTTGAGACGCTCCTCCGGACAGCATTATTTGGGGACGCTCCAGAACCTGGCCTTCCTCTCGTCTGATCTTATCTCTCAGATAATCGATCAGGGGTCCATATCCCTGGTTGGGACCGTACTGGAGAGCCAATTCCCCCTTTTCCTCAAAGACAAATTTAAAAGCCGAATTGAGTTCCTCGAGGGGAAAGGTCTCCGGATCGGGCAAACCGTAGATAAATGATATGGAGCCGGGAGGACCGGCAGCCTGAACATTGGCGAGTGGATCATATTTTGTGTTCATTGGTCACCGTGGGCACCTGGCGGTTTCGGGATGCCGCCGCATATACACAAGAGCCGCCCTTGTTCCATAAGAAGTGCCTGTCAAATTGATTTTGTCATAACCCAAAGCGAGGCGGAGGTCGTTCAGATCGTCCGCAGCCAATACACAGTCCAACCTGTTGTCACCTCCTGTTCCACGCTGGCTGACAAACACAATGTCCCGCTCTTCGCGTATCCATGACTTTTTGTATCCATTGACACGTTGGGTTACATCGGCTCCAGGACCGCCAGCAAGCGGAAAAAATGGATCGGGTTTTGAAGTCTCGCTGAAAGCATGAAGGATAACCACCGTGAGCTTGATTGTCCTGCCTTCTTGAGATTCCCGGTTCTCAAAAACTGTGAAAGTCCCCGAAGAAATGTTTCCACCAATAAGGGGATCTTCTTCTGACTCTAGATCGAGCTGTGATTTTAGGACTTCGACATCAATCGGAGGGACCTTTTTTTCTCCATCTGTTTTTTCTCTGCAGCTGAAAAAAAAGACACTCACAAACACAAAACCAACAACTATCCAGATTAAGGCCGATCTATTCGTATGCTTCTTCATGAAACTATTATATATCAAAGCAAAAGCCGGAAGACAATCCACACATGATTATGTTGTCAGGTTCTTCTCCCGATTACTCGACAATATAGACATCCATTTCAGAGAAAAGGTTGGCTTTTTACTTGTTTTGATTGACCAAACAAAATAATATAATCAACCGGAGGATAGAATGGAAAAAAGATCACTGACCCTCAATGGCATCAACACGATCTCGATTGTTCATCTGATTGTCTCCATCCTAGTCATCGCATCAGCTTATCTTACTCTCCGCCATTTTTTTGCAGCCAACTTTCCGACATCGATCTATGACGGTTCTTTTTGTGATATCTCTGCCTTTTTCAACTGCGACAACTCCGCATATTCTTTTTTCGCTAAAATATTCGATGTTCCCCTCGGATATTTTGGAATAGCCATTGGACTTGCCTCTCTTATGGGAATTATTTTCCCGTCAGCCGCTTTTGAACGAACCAATATATTCTTAAATTTTTTTAATGTGCTCGGCATAGCGGGTTTAATGTTCATTTCCATATTCGTGTTAAAGAGTATCTGTCTTCTCTGTCTATCATTTTACCTCTTCTCATTTATCAACTTCTGGCTCTACTTCAGATACGGCATCGACTCAAAAAAAGGATTTATGAGGCGTCACCTCCAGCCCAATAAAAGATTCCTCTTTGGCATCGGACTGCTGACCTTAATCGGAGCCCTTAATATCTATGCCTTTCACCAGGCTAAAATTGAGGCTCAGGGCGGCGGCGTGGCCGATAGAATCGTCCAGCAGTACTTCAACCTGCCCAAGGTGAAAAATCCGAGCATCATCTCCCCCTACTACATGATTCAGGCCACAGATAATTTTGAGGACGCACCTATAAGAATCATCGAGTGGGGAGATTTTCAGTGTCCGGACTGCCTCAAACTCCGGAATGATTTCGAGGATCTAAAAGAGGAATTCGGCGACAAAATGAACATCGTCTTCCAGTTCTTTCCCCTGGACGGCAAATGCAATTCTGTCCAGGAAAAAAACCGACACCCGCAGGCCTGTGATCTATCTTTCATGGCCGCACATGATCCAAACAAATTCCTGGCTATTCACGATGAGATTTTCGACAACTTCGATAAAGTGAGAGACAAAGAATGGATTAAAAATCTTGCGCAAAAATATGGTGTCGAAGATGCCTTAACAGATGAAAACACGATAAATATTGTCACCGATATCATCAACACAGGAAATGAATACAAGCCCACCTCCGAGCAGTTCACCTACGGTATTCGATCGACACCGACGATGATTATCAACGAACGGATGGTCATCGGGACTCTGCCAAAAGTCCAGCTCAGAGCCATTCTTCAGGCTATACTGGATCAGAAGTCTAAGGACGAGAAAACGGGATTTATCGAAGACTGGAGATAAAGATAGAATTGGAGGAAATTTGCGCCCGAAAATAATATTCATATCAGCTTTTTTTCTGGTTTTTGTCACTCCGTCATTTGGCTTCAACGAGGACACAACCATGTCTCAATCGAAAAGGACACTCCAAAAAACGAAAATGCAGCCTCTGCAGCTGGGTTCCATTAAACCCACAGGCTGGCTTTACAAGCAACTCCGGATTCAAGCCAACGGCTTGAGCGGCCACCTGGATGAATTCTGGCCCGACATCAAGGACAGTGGATGGTTTGGCGGCGATGCCGAAGGCTGGGAACGCGCACCATACTGGTTGGACGGTGTCATTCCCCTTGCCTATCTCCTGGATGATCCAGCTCTCAAAAACAAGGTCGAAAAATACATGGATTTTATCATCAGAAGTCAGGATGAAACAGGTTGGATGGGATTGAGCCAGGATCAGGCAAAGTATGACCTCTGGGCGGCATTCCTCATCCTCAAACCATTGGTCCAGTTTCATGAGGCCTCTAGAGATAAAAGAGTCCCTGAAGTTGTCAATAAACTGCTGCGGTGGATAGACGGCCACATCGGCCGTCGTCCCTTGTTCAACTGGGGAAAATTCCGATGGTTTGAATCGCTCATCGGCATTTACTGGATGTATGAACAAACAGAGGAACCTTGGCTGCTCGATCTTGCTGTCAAACTTCAGGCTCAAGGATTTGACTGGAACAGTTTTTTTAAACGATTCCCGCTCAAGGAAAAAACACCTAAGGGACAGTGGAACTTTATGGGCCACGTCGTCAACAACGGCATGGCGGTCAAAGCCCCGGCCCTTTGGTGGCGCCTTACCGGAAGTGAAGACGATCGAAAGATGGTCTATAAAATGATGGAGGAACAGGACCGATACCACGGGCAGGTGACGGGAATATTTTCGGGCGATGAGTGTTTTGCCGGGAAGAATCCCTCCCAGGGAACAGAGCTCTGCGCTGTCGTCGAATACATGTATTCACTCGAAATACTGACGGCCATCCTAGGAGATCCAAAGTTTGGCGACCGCCTGGAAAAAGTCACCTTTAACGCCCTCCCCGCCACATTTTCACCGGATATGTGGTCTCACCAGTACGACCAGCAGGTCAATCAAGTCATATGCCGTATCAATAAAGACCATCTCTGGACAACAAACGGACCTGAGTCCAATATTTTTGGACTAGAGCCGAATTACGGCTGCTGCACGTCTAATCTGAGCCAGGGATGGCCCAAATTCGCCGCAAACCTGTGGATGCACACAGATGATGCCGGACTGGCGGCCGCGGCCTACGCGCCATGTGTGATCAACACAAAAGTCAAGGACGTGGCCATAAGGATTGAAGTCGTCACAGACTACCCATTCCGTGAGGACATCATCATAAAGATTCGTGCAGAAGACCCCATAACATTTCCACTCCACCTCCGCATTCCCGAATGGGCCACCGAGGCCTCCATCGAAATGATTGAAAGACCTGTTTCTTATCCAGATGCAGAATCGTACTTCAAAATTGAAAAAACTTGGCATAGAGAAGAGGCCATCAAGCTGATCCTCCCCATGAAACCCAGAGCCACACGGCGCTACAATAATGCCTTGGCCATTGAGCGCGGGCCTCTTATTTTTTCGCTCAAGATCGGAGAAGAATGGAAACGGGTCAATGAAGATAAACCCCACCGGGAGCTGCCCCATGCAGACTGGGAAGTTTACCCAACAACTCCATGGAACTATGCGCTCGACATCAATGAAAGAACTCTTGAAAAAGATATTGTCTTTAAGGAGCATCCGCTGGGCAAAAATCCCTTTTCGCCTGATGGAGCGCCAATTTCAGCAACCATCGAGGGCATTAGAATTGAAAGCTGGACATTATTGAAGGGATCGGCTGCGCCTCCTCCTAAAAGTCCTGTTCAGGCAAGGGGCAAACGGGAAACGCTCACGCTCATCCCCTATGGATGCACCAACCTCCGTGTGACAGAATTTCCCACTCTGAAATAAAAAAGAAACAGAATCGATTTAACACACTATCGACAGAATTCTTGATCATTTCTTGTCTTTTTTCACTGTTACGGTCAATTTTCTCCGCTTTTTCATCGATTCCAATATCTTTTCGGCCTGCTTGGTCATATTGGAGTCGGGGGATTTGGTTTCCTTTTTTTTCTATCCGCCAAGAGTAAAAAACACAAAGATCATCAAATCCCAGAGAGTATGACTGACACAAATCAATACAACTGACTTATAGCGAAGATACAAAAAACCCCAGAATAATCCACACACTCCCGCTGAGAGAACAAGCATAATATTCCCACTCGCCGCATGCACTAGAGCATACAGGACAGAGGCAAAGACAAAACCCCAATATCTGCCAAACCGGTTCTGCCAGTGACGCTGCAAATATCCTCTCCAGAACAATTCTTCTCCTGGCCCGATAAAAACAATCATGAACAATATAATCCTCAGTACTGAGGCATTTTGTTTAAAACTGTAAACATGGCTGATTTCAGCTCCCGCGAACGGAAAGATAATTCTTGAGACTTCGTTCCCAACAAAAAAAACAGCATAAAGAAGACCGGCGGAAATGATGCCGAGACCAATCTTTTTAAGCAGTCCCTTATGGAGGTCCTTGAAGATTAAGTCCAGATAGGATTTATCCGAAAAAAGTCCAAAAGAGACAAGCACAACCAGAATCATGCTCATCCACCACCAGAAATCAAATCCGCCAATCCGGCGCAGTGCAAAAAGTGGAACAAACAGAAAAACAGCCAGAATGGCGGCTAAAAAAGATTGTGACTTGACAGAAAGATTCGAATCGTGGGTCATTTAAGCTTCAGAATAAATTGAAGCCATACCACTGCCGTACAGAGCAGTCCAAAAACAAGGTTGTGTTGGGCTGTCGCACCGTCCAGGATGATAAAATCCATGGGTTTACGGGGAGCGTGTCTGCGAACGGCTCTCCCCCACAGCTTTACGGCACTGGGCAGGCCAAGCAGAACGACAACAAAAGTCCACGGCATGGCCGCAAGCTGACCGGATATCAATCTAGGAACGAGAATCAATCCAACAACAATCACAAAAGGCCCAAATATCAGGAAGGCATAATAGGACAGAGATCCTTTGTCTCCGAAAAGAGAGGCCACTGTTGCGATTTTTCTCTCTGTGTCTGAGGAGACATCCCTCCAGTTATTGGCATGAAGGATCGCACTGACCAGCATGGCCATGGGCACTGTCCAGAAAACAGGAATCCAGGAAAAGCTGTTTGTCTGAACAACCCAGGCTCCCAGGGATCCGAGAATGCCAAAATTGAGAAAAACAGCCAGATCTCCCAACGCATGGTACTTCAATCCGGCATAAAAAACGCCGATAAAAACTCCAATAACACCAATTATCAGAAGGACAGTCCCAGTCATCAAGACAAGCATCAAGCCTAACGCCGAGCCGATGACAAAAAGAGCAACAGAAAATACTGTGGCCTGCTTGGTTGTGATCCATCCGCGAACAATGGCACCGCTGACCGGTGTGACCATTTTGTCCAAGCCTTGCTTGAAATCAAAGACATCGCTCAGAATATTGGCTGCCGAATGCAGTATCATCATGGCCAATAGAGCCAGGACGAATCTCAGAATGTCCAGAGAAACCTGCCCCACAACCACAGCCAACGATGTGCCGAAAATTACAGGCATGGTTGATGCAGGCAGGGCCCAGGGCCGCATGGCGGTCAGCCATTTTTTTAAAAAGGATACGTTTTCGTTCATTGTGTCTTCCATCATGAGTGATTTAGCTTTATAACCTAGAGAGCAATAATATCAAATCCATTCTTTTGCTTTAAATCCATTAAATGTTTTTCAAACGTCCCGGATTTCCTGTCCTGCTTGATCTTCTCCTCTATCTCCGATCGGACTTCATCAAAAGGTCGCGATTCCTTCTCGCGGCTCAAGACTTTAAGAATATGGTATCCGTACTGTGTTTCGACAACATCGCTGATCTCTCCCACCGGCACTGAAAAGGCCGCATCGAGAAGCAGCATTCGTTCGGCCATCTGGACCGCACTCCGTTCCACAACATCTTTCAGCTGCGAGGCATCAAGCCCTTTCAACTCTTGGATACGATTGCCCATGCTCGTCTGTAAGAATTGGATGACCTCAACCGTGGTGATTTTAAAGTTTTTCGACACAACAAGAGAAATTGCTTTTGCCGGATCTAGAGCCGGCAGAACAGCAGTCAGGTCTTCAGCCAGGATAAAGGCCGGATTATCCTTTTTGAGTCCGGCTTCGTCCCCTTTCTTGCCGCATCCATATAGTCCAATCAACAACACAAAGCATAGAACAAACGCTTTTTTCACTTCAGTCTCCTCTCTTAAAAAGGTGGGGAGGGATGGTAACACACACTGAGATTCCCGTCAATAAAACGGGACGCAAAGATAGCATTCTCAATTTCGTGATTTCTTTTAAAGAGTTCTGGGAAGATGAGAGCGAGGAACGGAGATCGAGTGAGCTTTCCTCGCTGGGGAAAGCGCAACGTGGTTTCTCATCACTTTACAGAACTCGTTCTTGAAATCACGGAACTGGGGATGCATCAGGACTCAAAAAAAAAGAGTCGGAGGAAATAATTAGCGTCTTTTGTTTTTTATTAAGTAGGAGGTGAAGGAGCGTCCGTCTATTTTTGTGTACTTAAAGTTTGCATCTCCTTCAAACTCGACTCCATCAAGATTCAGGGGTTCAAAAAATTTGGTGTATTTGAAATCGGCATTTCCCTGAAATTCAGCATATTCAAAACTCACCCCTTCTGGAAATTTTGCATATTTGAAATTGGCGTAATCACGGAAAACCGTCTGCTTAAAATCAACAGTTTCCGGAAATTTAGTGTATTTAAAATTCGCGTCATTTTTGAAAAAAGAGTCTTGAAAACTTACATCGGTTGAAAACTTAGTGTACTTAAACAGGGCCTCTTCTTCATATGTTGTGTTTACAAAGTTGGCTTTCTTTAAAAATTTTGCATATTTAAAGGCCGAAGCTTTTTCAAACTCACATCCTTCAAAATTCACATCCTCGTAAAACACAGCATTGTAGGTCTCATTCCTTTTATTGAGATGAATATAGGCTAATACGTCTCCCTTGAATGTGCAATCGATAAAGGAGAGAGAGCTCCGTACATGACAGGAATAGGATTGGGTCGACAGCCGACCGATTTTTAATTTTCGAAGAGGTTTATCCGCAGTCACATCGTCAAGAGTCCTAAAGTCCAGGTCATCAACAATCACGGCGTTTTTATAGCTCACATCTTGACCTGCATTGATCTGGTCGATGATATCCTCAGCCTGGACCCGATTCTGAGCCAGTGAAAAAACGGGGACAGCCAGCATCAAAACAATAAATATTTTTATGGCCTTCATTTTTAATCCTCCTATAGAGTCAAAAATAGTGTCTTTCACTATATATATACGTAAATAAAATCTTTTTGTTCCCAGTTCGATGTTTTTTCTTTGAGAAAATTAAAAAGCAAATATGTCGAATATGTCCAAAACCTTCAGCATTAGGACAAGTGTCCCATCTTTAACGTCCGTATTATTTTTTAAAGCATCCAGAGCTTGGGTATTTTGGGCGAAAAGGGCCGAAGCCCACCGCACAGCCTGATTCCCGGCCGGGCGTGCCTGTGTCCAGGAATTCAGAAGGGATCGAGCTGCCTGGTCTTTCCCCAACTGTTTGAACGCCATCAGCCCAAAGATATGATTTGTGTCCCAGGACAACTGCCTTTTTTCCGTGTATTCGACGATATTTTGATACAATTGACGAGCTTTCTCTCTCTCTCCCTTTTTTTCGAAAGCCCGGGCTAAAACAAAGTTTTCCAGTCTTTCATCCCATTCGAATGGGCGTCCAACACCAAGATTCTCGGGCCACTCTTTAGCCCTTTCGGCCAGGACAACAGCATTTTTGTATTCTCCTGATGCCAGATGTTGGGCGGCAAGAAGGATATTGGCTTGGCGATAGACATCATGGCCCTCCCTGGCTCCTTCATAAGGCAAGATGGTCGCCTTCTGCAGGACAGACAGGCAGTCCTCAAAACAACCCACTCTTAGGAGAGAACGGGCATAGTCCAAGGCCAGCACATAGTGTTCCGGATGATAGCGATAGAATTCTCCTGAAAGTTGAAGAGCTTCCTCATTCCGGTCGAGAGACAGAAGGTAGTCTGTCAGGATATGGGCCGCTCGCCAGTCCTTTTGCCCTAAGGCCATTGCCTTTCTGTAGTCGTCCAGCACCTTTTCCGGATTTTTTTCATCCAAGAAAAGCTGTCCTCGAGTGAGATAAAAAGGCGCAAAGTCCGGTTTTTGGCCGCATTCCGAAAAGAGGTTTTTTGCTTCCTTGACCCTATCTAGATGCCAGAGAATCAGTCCCAAATAATAGTGGAATTTCCAGCTGTTTTGCTGTAAGGCCGCCCATCGGAAGACGGGCAGAGATTCCTGCCGGAATGGAAAAACGAGATAGGGAGAGGCCGTCACGGCTTTCTCTAGATAAACACGGCTTTGGTTTGGATCTTTCTTCCGGTAGAGCCAGGCCAGCCAAGTGTTGATAACTGGAGAAGGCGGGGCCACCTTCAGAATCTGGACAGCCTCCTTATTTTGGCCAAGTTGGATGTAGAGAAGGGCTGTTTCTAGATAGGTTTCCTGGGGGAATTCACTGCGAATCAAGGATGTGAAGTTTTCCAGGCTGTTGGCCTCCCCATCCAGGAGATGGCATTCAAATCGGGCCATATGGCAGAGAGGATCGATTTCGAGAAGGCGAGTCAGGAAAGATTCGGCTTTATCGATCTCTCCTCTGAGGCGAAAAATGACGGCCAGAATTTGGCATCCTGTCAGATTGTAGGCGTTGTAATCCAATGAACGGCGGGCATATTCCTCAGCCCTGAACATGTCGTTTTCCTGGAGGAAAAGGACCGCCAGCTGAGCATAGGAGGCGGAACGATATTCCATAGAACGCGCAGCCCATCCGAAGGCTTCTTTGGCATCAACCCTCTTTCCGAGTCGGTCGTTGATCAAGGCATAGATAAAATTCCCGCCGGGGTTGTAAGCGTCAACTGCAAGAACCCGGGAGGCATAGGTCAGGGCCAAATCATACATGGAACGGCGGAAATACAACTCGGCTATCCGCGTCATGGCCCGGATGTGGGAGGGATTCTTCTTGAGACAGTCGAGAAATTTGTCCAAAGCTGCCGCGTATTCTCTCTGACGGGCAAACTCTTCACCGGCAATAAAGAGACCTTCGGGAGAGAGTCCATCGAAATCCTTGTCCATAATAAGGGGTCGTTGAAGCCTGTTGATCTCTGTGTTACTGCTGTAAAAGAGTTTTTTCTCACCCACTGTGACGACCACATCACCTTGGATTTCCGGGAGAGAAACAGATTCCTGAAAGACCTCCATTGGCTTGAGAGAAATCCTCCGGGAAAAAATTTCGTCCTGCCCGACCTCGACCACCAGATTTTCGTTCAGATGCTGCAGAGCACAGATTGCAATATAGAGATTAAGTCCTTCCCGTATAACGTTCAGAGATCCGTAGGGTGAGCCGTCCACAAGACCCCCTATCCCCTTGATGGGAAACCAGATCTCCTGCCAGCGGTTCACGGAAAACGGTTCAAAATAGGCATGCTTAAAGGGCGTGAGGCTGCTTGAGGCGGCCTCTTGATTAAACTGCAGTCCCGTCTGGGGCTCTGTGTACTGTCTGTTATTGTCCTTATCCGTGAGCAGGTCATGCCAGATGCCTCCATCCCGTGCTAATGACCAGATCCAGAGTTTCTGTCCGGGCTTGTCATCATAGAGAGCCCAGTGGCCGTAACCAAAATCCTGACTTTCCCAATACCCACCAAAATGCTCATCATACTCTCCGAGAATATGATAGGATTTGCTGGAATCGAAATTGTTGTTTTTGTAGAAGGAGACATCCCGACCATTTTCGTGGATAGGCCAGGGATGAGCGTCTCCTCCGTGGCCGATATAGTTCGTCCCCGGGTAGAAATAGCGAAGGTCGCTCCCTACATCCTCGGCCGCCGTCATCCAGTGGTAGAGGGGTTGATGGAGAGGAGTGGGATTGAACCAGAAACACTCCGTGGAAATAAAAGCCTTGTCTTTGGGCAGACGGATGTTGACCCTCCACTGCGTTCGGGACGGGAGGTCCATGGCCCCAATGATGCAGCTGACGCTGCCGTCCGGGTTCTCCCTGTAGAGATAATCGACCGGGTTGGCTGTCGTGGGCGCATGCCCGATCAGGCCAAAATTGAATTCGATCCCCCCCGATGTCCAGGGCCCTCTCATGGCAACATTTCTGAACTTGACCACCTTGTTGAAATAGATGAATTCCTTTTGGGTTGATTTTTCCACTGCCCCCCAGAGCTTTCCACCGATCTCCGGGAAAATCCAGAGCTTAATATAGGGATTCTCAAGGACGACCGTTTTCCATTCTTTTTCGCTGCCGGATACGCTGTACCCATCAAAGCGAAAATAGGGATAGATCCTTCCAATATTGGCCATCGGATTGGGATCGCTAAAGGGATAGGTCTTCATAAGACGGATTTCTTCTCGAGCCGAGACCTGCTGGGACAATAAAAGGTTGTTGAAACCCAAACAGATAAACAAAAGGATCAAAACGATTTTTACATATCGTCTCTTTTTCATGCTTTCACTCCATTTCTCCCTTCTAACTCTTTGACAAAACAAAATATTAATATCATGAAAAATTCAAAAAGATCAACAACCAAGGTTCTTTTAAATATTGTGTCCCCTATATGAAAAAGGTAGGATCGGAGCAGACATGCCAAATAAAAAAGGGGTTCCCCCAAAACAGCTCCAGCTCACCCGCCAGCTCGGGCTCTTTGATTCAAGTATGGTTATGGTGGGGATTGTCATCGGATCCGGGATATTTGTCACGACCGGTATTATGGCTAAATACATCCCCTCTGCCGGTCTTATTCTCCTTGCCTGGACCGTCGGCGGTCTGCTCACTCTTGCCGGGGCTCTCACGTATGCCGAGCTCGGGGCGGCCATGCCGGAGGCGGGCGGACAGTATGTCTACCTGAGAGAAGCATACGGCCCCATGGGCGCTTTCCTCTTCGGATGGATCCTTTTTCTTGTCTATATGACAGGAGGGATTGCCGGGCTGGCGCTGGCATTTGCCGAATATTTCGGCAATTTCTTTCCCTCCCTTTCCACCGAAACCCTCCTTCTCAATAAATCCCTAAAAGTCTTCCACTCATCCATTCACATCAGCCTCTCCGCCGGACAGTTTGTTGGAGTTGCCGTGATCCTCCTTCTATCATTTTTTAATTATTTGGGAGTTGTTTTTGGTAAGTTCATCCAGAACATCTTAACCGTTATCAAAATTGGCATCGTCACTGTGATCATCATCCTGGGTTTTGCTCTAGGACAAGGCACGGCACCCAATCTCGCCCTTAATCCCGGAGGCTGGAGTTTCGGCCAGATGGTTTTAGGTTTCGGAATGGCTCTCGTTGCCGTCACCTGGGCTTTCGATGGATGGAACAATGTCAATTTTGTCGCCGGCGAGATTAAAAATCCTAAACGCAACCTCCCGCGAGCATTGATTTTGGGAACGATAGGTGTCACCGTTCTCTATGTCCTTATCAACTACATCTATCTCTATGCTCTTCCCATGAACAAAATCATTGGCGAAGTGAAAATCGCAGAACATGCCACATCGGCTCTCTTTGGTGGATCGATAGGAGCGCTGATCTCGGCCGTTGTCCTCATTTCGATTTTCGGCGCCATTAATGGCTCCATACTGGCCGGTCCCAGGGTTTATTATGCCATGGCTCGAGATAAACTTTTTTTTCAAAAAGCTTCTCAAGTTCATCCCCGTTTCAAAACGCCCGGATTTGCCATCATTATCCAGGGTATCTGGGCCTCCATTCTAACTCTAGCCGGAACCTTCGAACAGCTGTTTACCTTCGCCATGTTTATTGCCATCATCTTCTGGATTGCTGCCGCATTATCTGTTTTTACTCTCCGGAAAAAATTACCCGATCTTCCCCGCCCCTATAAAACATGGGGGTATCCCATTGTCCCTATCATTTTTATCCTGGCATCACTGGGAATTCTCATCAATACGCTGTTTGAAAAACCTATCGAGGCGCTGGCCGGAATCCTCTTCACCGCCATGGGAATCCCCGTCTATTTTTACTGGAAAAGAAAACAGAGATAAAGCTCAAAAAGATTTCATTTCTTCTGGAAATTCATCTATAATCACGGTGCCCAAAAGCAATCTCTACTTTTTCAAGGAGGATGGATACCGATGAAAAAGATTTCAAGACGGAATTTTTTTAACACCAGTCTTTCATTAGGGGCAGGTGCGATGATCTCAAGAGCTTTTTCCTTTGCTCAAACAGGGAATCCGTCAAGCCTCCCTGTGATCCTCGTCGCCCACACGAACGAAACTGGAAAAAAAGCCACAGAAGCTGGCTGGGACATTCTTTCCAGCGG